>Ga0307947_1003365_pt1 | contig 12874 bp, 13 predicted proteins | sample OrgLakmetagen232_FD_201840 | JGI IMG/M metagenome (GOLD analysis project Ga0307947, IMG submission 201840) | Saline water microbial communities from Organic Lake, Antarctica - #232 | ecosystem: Environmental > Aquatic > Non-marine Saline and Alkaline > Saline | place: Antarctica: Organic Lake...
CTCTTGATCCCCATTGATTTTTTCTTTCCATTTTGCAGTGGAGGAGCTTTACGGTTCTCGGTACCAAAGTGGCTCCTTTTCCTTAATTAATGTGGGGAGTGATTTTCACTGCCTGCGTATTTTTTTCTTTTTTCTTTTTTCATTGAGGACACTTTGGTACCGAGAACCGTAAAGCTCCTCCACTGCAAAAAGGAAAGGAAAAATCAATGGGGATCAAGAGGGTTGCAGGCTTGGCCTGAAACCGGCTCCTGATAAGAGTTGATAATAGTACTGGAAAGGGCACGTCTGGTATGGACAAGTTTGGCAGCAAAGTTCACAGAGTGCACATGGAGCTTGGAGGCAAGCTTCTTAACTCTTTGAGAATCAAGACCCAGTTCCTTAAAAAGCTTCAGAGTGTGAGTGTTGTAGATGGTGCCACCCACACCCAAAAGGATGATGTAAAGAGTCATTATGAACAAGTTGGTTGTTGACCTGTTGCAGCAAAAAGGGTCAGGCTGCTGAGAAATCCTCAAAAAAAGGTGTAAACAAAAAGGAGAAATGTTTCCTCAGCTCACAAACTCGATGGTCTTGGCAAAATAAAAGAGCATGCACCTCGTTCTGAACATGTTCATCTTCACCAGGACATTGGTCACATACTTGAGAACCACCTTCAAGCCACGCTGTTGCCTCAACTTTCAAAGTATAAGCACGCAAGCAAAGTCTACTGGCATTGCACATAACATGTTTGAACAGATCAAGATGAAGATATCGTGGTACAAGGTTCACAAGGTTTAAAAGAAAAAGGCTTTCAGTCAAGAAGTATGACTGCTCGCCTGTTCATACAGTAAAAACAGTTCTACAGTATGAATGAAAAAATACCGTGGTACAGTAGTCGGAATATGCTCATTTCTAAAAGAAGGAGTGGCAAACCAGAATGATAAGAGGCCAGTTTGTTGTTATGCGTGTTGGGGTCCACCAACTCAGCGTTTTTCCAAACACCTCTCATCCTATGCTTCAAGTCTGCAGTAAACTCTTGCAAGGGAATAGCACGCCCAGTTTGAACAGCTTGTACATACGACTCACACCCACGCACCCTTGAAAAGCGCTCAGCAATTGAGCAGTCCAGCAGGCACTTGAACGAGGCTGTAAATTGAGATTGACCTGGACCACCCTCTGCAATGTGACATGTGACACTATTGGTAATAGGTAAGCATACTATTGAAAAGGTTGACAGCTGACCGAAACCAGTAGAACTGCAATGGTTTATGTCCACATTCTCGGAGTACAGCCCTGTTAGTGGTAGACCGCTTCACACCTAACGTCACGTACCCTTTAGAAAACGCAAATGAAGCGTAGACAGCGAGCTAGAGTACTCCCTGCCTGCCTGCAAAAAACCAGTACCCTATATTTGACTACCATACATGCCAGCAGGAATAACATACGTCTTAGCAAGCCACAAAGAAGTGTGTGGCCTGTCTGCCAAAGCGTGTTCACGCACAAATCTACGTATTTTATAGGCAGAGGCAAGAAAAGGACGGGCCGCGTGTTCAGCAGACTTAGCCATGTTCAAGGTCCTGTAAAAAACCATGCCCAGAAACCTAAAAGAATCTTTGTGATAAAGGGTGGCACCGCAAACATCAAAAACAGGGACATTTTCACCCGCGGAGTTGAAGTGCACAACTTCGGACTTGGAAGTGTTGACAATTAGATGTTTATTCCTGGCGTACACAGCCAACCGACTCAGCATGATTTGCATATCACGGGGCTCATTAGTCAGCAAAGTCAGATCATCTGCATACAGCATGTGTGAGACGTGCACACCCGCAGTTCCGGTGATAGCCCCTGAAACCCCCTCAGCAATGTCGTCAATACCGTTAATGTAAAGGGAAGAAAGCAGAAGGGACAGGGGGCAACCTTGTTTTACCCCACAAGTCAGATGCACACGAGCAGTCTGATCACCATCCTATATTTAGGAAATACTCATCACGGTTGTACATGTCTTGATTCACAGACAACAAAGGCGCAGGCATGCAAGTACGCCAAAGGTATTTCCATAGTGCATCCCTTGGAATGATGTCACAGGCTTGCTTAAATTCAATGGAAGCAGCGTGCAACCTAGGCGACCAATTGGATTTAATTGTTTGTGCAGCATGTTGCAAGTGCCGAAGAAAGAATATGGGTTGCAAAGTGTTACGACCTGGGTAAAAATCATATTGGGTGTCAGGGATCTGACAAGTTGCCACACACCACTCAGTAAGCAACGAGCGAATAATATTGGCATACATACGGTACATAAAGCCACTGACAGCCAACATGCGGTAATTGTTGGGTTCCAAAAGGGGGCCTTTCTTAAAAATCACCAGGGCTAAGCTTCGCTTGCTTCCAGCAGGCAGGGATGCAGGCCTTGTCATACAGCAGATTGAACAACTGAGCAATGTGAGGCGCTAAGCCGTTAGCACGCTCACTACCAAGCCCATTAGGCTTTGGCCGAACCGCTACAGCATTCTTTATAATGTAAGCAGCCACGCAATCAAATCCTGGGGAACACGTCCGTTCATCTTTCCTATTTGCTCAGCCACCAAGGCAAGCATGGTATCGCTACTAGGGGGATCAATAGTGTCAGGAGCAGTCATCCAATCATTCTGAGCACCATGTTGTAGCAGAACTTCGGGGGGGGGGGGGTTATGTCCAAGCAGCACCGCCATGTCTCTAGCTGATAAGCCACTCCCCACCCCCAGACCTCGCAGTTGCACACCTCTTGCTGCTGATGGGCGGAAATGTCGATTAAGATAAGCATTCCAGGCTGGTTGTGTCAGTGGCGTTGGCTGCATGCATTTTGGCCTAGTAACATAGCGTGTAGCTCAGGGTTTTTGTTGAATAACTTGTCCAGAAAGGCAGCCTTGTGGTACTTAGCATACACACGCTTAGCACGTCTCGTTTGCACACAGTACTCTTTTTTTGCAAACTTGCACGCATGAACAGCCTGACCATCCTGCACCGTTGTCCTAAACAAACGTTGCTTCTCTTTGCAATGGGCGTCAAACTAAGGCGGGTCGCGCACTCTATTTTAACCACACAAAGGAGCATAAGATCAACACAGGAACAAGGATAGTATAAACAATTGAACTTGAAGTTGGTTGTTGACCTGTTGCAGCATGCAGGGCTGGGCTGCTGAGAGGTCCTCAAAAATAGGTGTAAACAAAAAGGACAAATATTTCCACAGCTCACAAACCGGATGATCTTGGCAAAATAAAAGAACATACACCTCGTTCTGGGCGTATTCATCTTCACTAAGGAACTGGCCACATGCACAAGAACTGTTTTCAAGCCACACTGGTGCTTCCACTTTCATTGTATGCATATGCAATTGGATCTTACTGACATTGCGCATGTGTGTGTGCGCATTTATGCTTGGATATCTCATGATAAAGGTATACATGTAATCGAAATTAAGTACTATGTAGGCACTTCCCCCACTCGTAAAGCAGAAAAGGCACGAGAACAACACAAGCTTCTAACGCCTCACTTACTTGGACACCGTAAAACCCTTCACACCATCCTGCTAGGAGCAACAGGCACCATCTACAGCAGTCACACAAGGAACCCACTCCACAGCCTCGGAGTTACTGGTCTACATGCCACAGCACTCATGGAAAATTAAGCCTACATGCAATCAGATCCGCAACAATTTTCATCCAGATGAGATGAGACATTGAATACAGCCCCCATAAATATTTGAGCAATACTCCTGGTGGTGTGCAGGCTTCTGCCTCCTAACCACCTGCTCCCCACTGAAAAGCTTCTCTTAATGTTATTCTCCAGGTGGGATGTTGTTTGTCTCTGCATCCATTGGGTGGCGCAGACCACAAAACAACATCCTTTCCTAATCCATGCCGGTAGTGTTTAATCTATCTGCGTTTTTCTCTTCTTTTCTTTCATGATAAAGATATTGCGGTACAGTAGTCGGTATACGTTCATCACTAGAAGTAGGGTTGGCAAACCAATAATGATACGTCACACGCCCTAGCTGCAGCGCACTGTTTACTGCCGCAGCTTTGAACGCGACAGATAAGTGGCCAGTTTGTTGTTGTGCGTGTTGGGGTCCACCCACTCAGTGTCTCTCCAAACACCTCTAATCCTATGCTTTAAATCCGCAGTATACTCTTGCATGGGAATAGCACGCCCAGTTTGAACAGCTCGTACATACAACTCACACCCACGCATCCTTGACAAGCGCTCAGTAATTGAGCAGTCCAGCAGGCCCTTGAACGAGGCTGTAAATTGAGATCAACCTGGACCACCCTTTGCAAAGTAATGCTATTGGTATTAGGCATGATATTGAAGATCTTGACAGCTGACCGAAACCAGTGAAAAACGGTTCATGATCACACTCTTGGAGTACCCAGTCACGGTAGTTCTGCGTCACACCTTATGTGCCCTTCCGAAAATGCAAATGAAGCGTACACTACGAGCTAGAAAACTCCGTGTCTGCCAGTATAAATCCAGTACCTCATAATTGACTACCATACATGGCAGCAGGCATAACATACACCTTAGCGAGCCACAAAAAAGTGTGTGGTCTGTCTGCCAATGCAAGCTCACACACAAGTCTACCTACCCTATAGGGCAGTGGCAAGGAAAGGATGCATGTTTAGCAGACTTAGCCGTGTTCAAGGTCTAATAAAAGGCCATGCCCAGATACCTGAAGTTAAGTACATGAACAAGGGTAGCAAAAAGGGACAGTTGTCGTCAGCAAGCTGGACAATGTTGGGCGTGCCCCGTTGTGTGCCAGCTTGCAAAAGGTTGAAGCAAATGTCTATCCCAGCTTGGTAAGAACATGTGTTTAGATGCAACAAGGAAATTAGCTTGTGATCATTCCGGGTATGTTGCAGCAATGTTAGAAACTGAACCTGTTCATATAACTACTCAGTAGCCTTTGCACAGTGACGTCCTCCAACTTTCAACCCTCGTCAGGGTCCGGCTTTAGGCCAAGCCTGCAACTCTCGAACCCCAGCATTGATTTTTCGTTTCTGTGGTGGAGGATTGTTGTGGTTCCTTTTCCTTACTTAAGTGGGAATCGGTCATTCCTCTCTCAAATGGGGGTCCAGTTTGTTTGCATCCAGGGCGGAATAAGAACAAGGCAGTAGGCCAGGGAGGAACTCACTTGCTTGTGAAATAACAGGTTCACATCGGCACATGGACTTTGAGGTCTGGCGATGATCTCATTGCGCAAAAGGCAATATAAGGGTGAAAAAACTTCCAAATGGTCAAGCGATTGTGATACCTTCTCCTCATAAAATAATTGTACTTAAGCCAGCTGCTTAAGCCCTACCTCCCACCCCGAGAGTCATAGCTGGTCCTCCGTTATGGTAGTTATGTCCGTACTAGCACAGAAAGGAGAGTCAGGCAGCAAGGATAGTGTGTTCACCCACACGATCAAGGCATGTGGTATTTACGACACTCGCAGGCTAAGAAATCAGGTGGCAAGAAAGAGAATAGTTAGCTGAATGGTATGTAAAGAGTTGTGTAAGAGATCCAAAGCCCTCTTGACTTGGTTGTCAACAGGTGATTGGTTATAACGACATCTTATGCAAGCATGTTGTGTGCATGTCATTCTTCCTTGTTGTGTGTATTTGTGCTTGTCACGGGAGCCAGGAACCTGTACTACTATCACACAACACGTAGTATGTCGTGGTGTCATCCAAGATCCTCAATTAAATTCTGCTAGCTGTGTGGGTTGCTTTCTAGAAATCTATACGCATTTTTGTGTTTGTTCGCTGTTATGGCTCTGGTTTGAACGTCATCTTCATTGATTTGATGATCCATGGGTGTAGCCTGAGATCAGTGTGAGTCAAGTAGCGCTGAGATTTTGCGCAGTTGGCGCACAGGCAGTTCGGGGCATAGTTTAATAACTTCTTTGAACTTGCATAAGTTGGATGCTGTGACTCCAGGCACTCCGGAGACCATGGCTGCATTACTTTATGCAAAAAAAATCGTCCTCTTTTTCTGGATTCAGCGGCTCAGAAAGTCAGACCGAGCAAGCCTCAGTGGCTCAGCAAGTCAGACTGAGCTAGTTCAGTACTTACTACGTGTGGCCTAAATCAAATCGTCAGGCCATAAAGTGTGGAAGAGCCTCCCCAAGCCCACTTACCGAATACTCTCAGCATGTACCGATAATAATTTTCAGCAGAAAGTTTCTCCATTTTCTCAGATCCCGATGCTGTGAAAGCACGTTATACACAAACTGGGTCATACATAAAAATAGGTTCAAGCCATTAGTCCACTAAAGGCTGTTCAAAATACCCAACAACTGATCAAGGAAGGGATTGCCGAGAAAGACAAGTAACTCATTTTGGACAGATTGCAGGTATCAGGAACGAGAAATGTCATGCTCTGCCGTACGCATCTGATATACAACCAAAAGCGTGCTGCTATGCAACTTTCATAGAAGGCCCACTAATATGCCACATCAGCCAAAAGCGATGGCACCTACCACATATTGTCAGGCTGCAGCTATCCCATAACAATAAAATGATAATAAATAGGCATAATGTTGCTGGACAACTGGTACCGTATTAGAAGCAAAGTAACAAGGTGCTCAGGGTTCGTGCATGCTAGCAAAGCGGCAGCCATGCAACAATAGTACAAAAAGCACTACACTCCCTTCTGCTGAGACATAGACAAGGGTAATCCAACCTGGCTCTTGCCATCCAACCTCAATGGCTGCGCAACAACGGCAGAGACAAACCGAATGCAATAGTGGTTACCCCGACTCAGCAACTACCGCGCTCCAGTAGAAACTTGACTAACTAGATCCGCCACAAATGGAAGTAGAACTGCCCAAACCTGTCAGATGATCCTGCCAATCCACTCGATTGGCATATCCCTGGCTAGCTATGAAACCAAGTAACATCCAAACAAACAAACGCGATATACACCAGATCAAAATTAAGTACTGTGAAGACACTTCTCCTATCCAACAAGCAGAAAAGGCACGAGAGCAACATAAGCTATGCCTCACCAGGGCACCACAAAACCCTCCAAATCATCCTGCTAGGAGCAACAGGCACCATCTACAGCAGCCACACAAGGCACTACACCACTGTCTCAAAGCTACTGGTCTACATGCCACAGCACTCATGAGGAAATTAGCTTACATGCCATCATATTCGCAACAAAAATCATTCAAACCAGATGCGACGCTAAACATAATTCTCAAACAAATCTGAGCAGTACTCCTGTTAGTGTGCAGGCCTTTGCCTCTCCCAACCACCTGGTCCCCACCGAAAAGCTCCTCTTATTTTTATTCTCCAGGTGGGATGTTGGTGTTCTGGAGTGTCGCTGCATCCTTTGGGTGATGTAGGACACCAAACGACATCCTCCTTTCCATGCTGGTGTTTACACTTAGCTACATGCGTTCTTTCAGCTACCTGCGTCATTTTTCTTCTCTTGTTTTCTGTCCAGATCACTTGATATTTTGCCTTTGTTTTCCTTATGCTTGAACTAAGTGACTGTGTCGGTGAAGTAGCACGGCAAGTTCAGTGCTGTAGGCTGGCTATGTGACCCAGTAGAAAGAATGAGGCTGGTACTCCAGTATCTTTGACTTTTTTTCTCCTTCTGGAGTGGCCGAGACAGATGGTCATCCCTGTAGACCCTTAGTTTAGCTCTGCAATGTCTGTGCCTGGTTGCTCTTGCTTGTTTGAGGCTGCCTGGTACTCCAGTATTTTTGTGACTTCTTTTCTCCTTCTGGTACCACTCTGTTGGACCTCTCTGACTGGGCCTCTTTTGTCTGCTGGCAAAGGAGTTTTACGGAACTCGGTACGACGGCACACTTCTGGAACTTTTCACTGAATTCAAATACTTCGGAATCACCCTTACTCGTGATGGAAGCATGCTCACAGCTGCTAAGAAGATGACAGACAACTATAGGTCTGCTATTGCCAGAGTTAACAGAATTGGTGACAGCAAGGGTATCAAGCACAGAAAACAAGCCATGTTTTGGCTTTTCCAGGTCTTTGCTTTGACAGCTTGTCTTAACGGTTGTCGAGTATGGGCCACTTTTTCACTGACATATGATTCCTCAAAAATCACCCCCACAAATGTCCTTCATCTTTGCTTCCTGAAAAGACTCCTGGGTGTCAAGAAAAGCACTGATACTCATGCGTGCTCCGCGAAACAGGTCAGATGCCCTTTTTTTCTATTGATTCAGATGCGTCATACAATTTTGGAACAGTTTACTCTCTTCAAACAATCCGCTTTTTGAGAAAGTTGTGCATGCTGACCTTCTTATTGTGCATGCTGACCTTCTTATTGCCACCGAAAGTTGTGCATGCTGACCTTCTTATTGCCAATAGAAGCGATACATAAACTTATCAGGTTCTGCACGCACTTCAAGATTTCCCTGCATCTCAGCAATTTTTGAATGCCATATGATCTCGCGAATCCATCCATCTAAAACAGTTTGAGCTCACTTTGCGCGAATATATCATCGGGAGCTGGAGAGATCTTGACATTTTGACACCACATGATAACCACCATTCCAGCAGAATTATGACGACTTATCACACACATTTTGGTGTACCTTTAGGGATTGCTCCTGGCTGCTGGTGGGATGACAGAAAAAGAAATCACAAGCCTATGTTACCTATCTACCTGCGCTTCAATAATTTCCAACGTTTTCAGCCGTGCACTTTCTTGCCTTCGCCTTTCTGGCCATAACTTTCTGGTTCAAAGAACGCGTCATAGCAGGAATAGAAGACCTTATGAGCTCAGGATCTGTGACAAATGTGACTGGCACTCTGTTCTGGATGAGGAACGCATTTTGCTGGAGTGTCCGCACGAACATCTTTTTAGCATTCACACACAGCACCGCCAGCTGGTCTTCCCACCTCAGTATGAGGATAGCCCAACTTGGCAGCTCGTTCGAGGACTTTTTTGAACCAGCCAGATATTTGTGGTGTAGCCTCTTTTTTGGCTGAGTGCCTAGCCCTTTTCCCTTGATCTGCCTTTCTAAATCTTTTTTATTTGGTTACATGCTTTTTCCAAGCTTCTGCTCAGATGCCCCCCAGAGGCATATATAGCGATGTAACCTTACCTTCCCTTACCGAACTGGGTACCAGCAAAGTGGCTTTCTTTTCCATAATCAATGTCACACGGTGGGGAATGGTATTCACTGCATGCGTAGTTTTTCCTTTTTCTTTGCTTTCTCTCTCTTTTTGTCTTACTCGAGCAAGGCGGTGAATTGCTCCGCAACCGGCTATCTTCTTTTTCTCTCCTCTCTCTCTCTTCTTCTAGCTTTTGTTGCTGCAAACGCACAGACACATATTGTGTAATGTGATCTCGTGCCTCTCCTCCCCAGGGCTAGGAGATCCACTCAAACATTTGGCTGGGTTTGCTGCGGCTCCCTCAGCTTGCTGGACAAGATTACTAGTAGTCAAAATTCTGTGGTGAAAACTAAGTGCTTCACATTGCAAGTCACTGCCACCAAACAACTTGTTTGAAAGCACGAGGGCTAGGCATGCCAAATTAGAATAACCTTGATACCCAAGCGCCAGCAATACCCCAAGCATGTTTGAGGAAATGGAGACATTGCTGTCAGACAGCAAGGTACTCACGTTACAAGGACTCAATCCTCGTAACCAGAAGGCTGACATGACCAAATACCAAGCAACAGGGCTTCAGGGTAGCTACCCTTTATAATGCCAGTGGCAGAAGTAAAGAAATAGAGAAGGGAAAAAAGTAAGCTTCACAGCTACTAGTGGAAGCTGCTCCCCACAATAATCAAGGAAATGGCACCACTTTGGCAGCGGTAAGCAACTAGAGAATCTATGCTTTCAACATGCTCGATTCCGTGTCTTGTGCCTGGTTGTGTCATTCTACAGCGATTGGAGAGTGGAATGCATTTTAGGAGGAAGCTAGCATTTTGAGCTATAGTGGTTTCTTAGTGTACCCAGCAACGCTCGCGCCCGATGCATGTACTAGTCTCAACAACTGTGAAATTAAACGGTGCAGGTATTGGCCTTTTGGATCAGAGGGGTCCCACATCACCCGATCCTGAACGCTATTTTAATGCTGAAGGTGCATGGCAACAAGGCTGATGATTTGCTCGACCTGCAGCATAGAAGCAAGTCGTATATGCTCGTAACACACCACCATCATTTACTGATAGTGTGACATACCGTTTTTTTTCTATCACCTTAGCTATTCTTTTTCGATTGCATGTCATTTACTTGTAAAATAGATGATCACCAATAAAATAATACAAACCAGCAGCACTTGTATCTGAACATCTGGCCCTGTTTCAAATGGGTTATGCCTACGAGGGACGCAAAAGGCTCACCTGCTCCTCACTGAGCCTCTCATCACAGTTCTCCACCAGGAGGTACATTTCCACCGTGCTCGCTGGACAGGCGTTTATAATACTAAGGACCTCCAGCTTGGAGAGCTGGAAGGGCTAAAATAAGGGGAAGAGTAAAAGGTGGCAATGTCATTAATACTAGCACAGGAAAGGGTGTGCAACTTTAAAGTCGGAAACCTTTAAATCAGGAACAAAGAAGAAAAATTAAGGTCCCCTAATTGTACTCGTACATGTACGCCATATACCTATGCCGAATGTACACGGCTATGTAAAACAATTTGCCTTCTTATGGTATGTGTACAGCATAAGACCTTTTTTTCTAATGTACAGTAGCATGTCGTCGTATGTACATGTACGTTCTACGTACATAGTATGTACGTGCACAGAAATTCCATAAATGCTTCTGGTCAATCCTGGAAGCACTTGTAGTAGCTACTTAATGAGCTTGAGGGCTTTAGTGTCAGGACATGCTCATGATGTGTGGACACAACATTCGGCACTGGGGCGACAATGGCACAACAAGTCATCAACACAACCACTTTGGAGGCAGGCTTCACAGATACCAGAAGCATGGGCTTTACGTACACATCAGACTAGACGTACATACATCCTGTTGAGGCGAACACAAAATCAACAACAGCGCTCTCTGTGACCTGGTCATACCTCCATCAGAGCTACAAAGTCTTTGATGGCGGACTCTTCACGAAGGCCAGCAGACTGGGATGCAATGTAGTTGTACACCTGAGCGCATGGAGTGGAGAGCACAAGGAACTTGACGCACAACACCAAGGGGTCTGAGTGAGACGGACCAATCACAAATGAAGGGGGAAACAATGCTCGTTGAGAGATGACAGCCTCTAACGATTTACGCAAATCTCATCCTGTTCACAAGTCGCCCAGGCTAACAGGGCCACCAAGCCCTACCAGGCTTTTTCTGGGATGTGAACATGGGATTGTTGTCGTTTGGTGGGAAAATATTAGTGATTGAGGTGCCGCAAAGTCCTGCAATCTGAGTGGTCGTCTGTGTTAGGAAAAGACAAAAACAGTATTCTGACATCGAATGTTCATGGCAACTGGCGATGAACAGGGGTCGCTATCAAAAGGTGAATGCTAGGCCTAAGTTGGAAACCTCCTTAGCTTGCTGTAACAAATTACGTTTACCTTGTGCTTACGGATTTTGGGCTATGGATGTGCGCTGCAACTTGAGCTTTTCTGCTCAACCCTACCTGAAGAATCGGAGTGCCCTCACCTCACGCGCACAGGTGAGGTCTAGCTAATGCCAACAGGCTCTCTGTCAACTATTAGTTGCAGCTTAAGTCAGCAATTGCACTTCTTTGACAGATTAGGAGCCCTTGTACTACCCTTGTGCTACACAACTCCAGCTTCGAGCCTGACCAAAAACGTGAGCTAGCTTCCATTGCAGTCACCTACCCTGAGTGGAAGGCTGGGTGAGCCACACCATACCATGTAGGTGAAACTTAATGGAGAAGCAAGCCCTTTGATGTTTCATAAAATCAGAGATTGATGGCAGGTGCGACCAGTTCCCACTACCACTACCACAGGAACAAAACGTACAACAGCACAGTCCCAAAGACACCATGGGAAACTCACGACTCTTTCTGATGGCAGGGCAGCTGAGCCAAGGAGTTGGCCATAGGCTCCACGTTCGTGCAAGATGCGCAGGACCTCCAAGTTAGAGAGCAACCCAACCAATGGCTCTAGGCTGCGCACAAAGAGGAGGTGTACATGACGTTTGTTCAGATGTGTGTATTGATTGTATGTCTGGTTGCTTGTGTGTGCGTGTGTGATTTTGCGGTTCTGTAGTTGTGTGGATGGGTGCAAATGTGTACAAACACGTTAGCGTGCAAGAGTGTGTGTGCGCGCAGATGCGTGTGTGTGTGTGTGTGTGCATATGTGTGTGTGTGTGTCTGTGCATGTGTGTGGATGTGTGTGTGTGTGTGTGTGGATGTGTGTGAGTGTGTGTGTGCATATGTGTGTGTTTGTGTGTGTTTGTGTGTGTGTGTGTGTGTGTGTGTGTGTGTGTGTGTGTGTGTGTGAGTGTGTGTGTGTGTGTGTGTGTGTGTGTGTGTGTACTAACATTTTCATAAGTGGTTTCGCCCAGAGCGGGGAACGAGGGTTTCACAACATTTTACTAGTGAATAGCATTTTGCTTAAAATGCACGACAAATGATTATTTACTGCGGAAACTATGCTGCAGTATTGCTTGTAGGTCTTCTTTGGGGATCTACAAATCCAGCAGTTGAGAGAGGAGCTAAAGCTGTGAAAGCAAGGTGCAAGGAGGAAGTGTACATGCATGCACACGCGCGCGCGCACACACACACACACACACACACGCACACACACACACGCACACACACACACATACACACACAGACGCACCCACTTACTCATTCGCACGCGCACACACACACACACACACAAATGCACACACATGCGCGCATGCACACACACCCACACACGCACACGCACACGCACACGCACACACACACCTGCTCTTGTACCAGAAGCCATATGTGA
>Ga0307947_1003367_pt1 | contig 12870 bp, 16 predicted proteins | sample OrgLakmetagen232_FD_201840 | JGI IMG/M metagenome (GOLD analysis project Ga0307947, IMG submission 201840) | Saline water microbial communities from Organic Lake, Antarctica - #232 | ecosystem: Environmental > Aquatic > Non-marine Saline and Alkaline > Saline | place: Antarctica: Organic Lake...
AAGTAAGCTAAAGAGAGAGTTGTGTTCTCCAAGGAATAAAAAGAATGGAGAAGGGAAGCAGAAACCGGAGAAAAGCAGAAAGTGAGAACATCTCACTTTATGCTACACTTCAAGAACCTGAGTTCATGTGTTTCACACTGAACTCATAAGTTTTGCTGCCTGACAGACGGGCGCATCGGAAGGTGCATTCCTACAAAAAGATAAAAGAAGCTGCATTACTTTAAAACATATTTGTTGTGGAAGGTTGTACAGACAGAATTCTCACGCTGGGAATGTGAGTTGTATACGTTGGGGAGGGCGGTTGCTTTGTTTCTGGCACATTTCCCTCTAAGGATGGAGGTTGTAACCGTGTTTGTGCGGCATTCGGTATTTTTGGCAAAGAAATCACCAAGTACATGGCCGTGCACGGTGCACGGTGCATACACCATACACGTACCAAACCCAAATCTGGCAGTTGCGAATCTCATCCTCACAATCAAAGCACATGCACAAAATTCACAAGCAAGCAAAGGAAGTTCAATTCAGTGGCCTGTCGTTAGGATCTCCAAGATTCAATTCAAATTCAATTCAGATTTGGTTCAGTGGGCTGTCAAGATCTCCAAGATTCAATTGCAAGGGGCTGAGCTTTGCCGATAAAGTTTGAGATCATGCGCACGCTCCATTTTATCATTGCCTGCCTGTGAGCTGATCGTCGATTACTTTGCGTCATGATATATTGCTCGTTAGGTGCTTTTTGGTGGAGGGCGTACCCCAGGTGAAGGGTCTACCTACCACCTACACCACTTAATGACTTATAACCACTTGGTGACTTTACACCACTTGGTGAAGGGTGCACCTACCACCTGAACCAAACCGGAAACGTAGATGCTTCATTTAAGCAGTACACAGCACCTGCGTGCCGCTGAAGATGTGCTTGTCAAATTTCTGAATGTGTGTGTGCCTATGAAATGTCAGCAAAATCAAACGCTGAATTCACTCATTTGTCTGTACGCCCACTCTATCTGTCAGAATTGCGCATTCACCTGCAGGTTGCTGAGGATGCGCTGCTCATCAAAGTCAGAGCGTGCAACACCAAACATGCCGGCAAAGCTGCCAGAGCCGCCCAGCCTGCTGGAGCTACGTGTTATGGCTGTGGGGGTGGTTTGCAAGCCACTGACATTTCCTGGATGCGCGAGAGGCAAAAAAGAACAATTGAAGGAGAAACAACGAGATGACACGATGTGGCAATCAACGCTGCGGGAGTGGTTTGGAGGCCACTAGCATACCCTAGATGCGCAAGACAAAAAGCATTCCTAAGTTAGGGGAGGGAGAATTGGTGTGGGGTGTGGTAAGCAATACAGCGGGGGTGGTTAGTATAGGGCACTGACACTCTCCACTCACTGCGTTAGGCCAGGAATGAAGAGGGAAGATAGCATCAGACAAAGCATTCAGCGCAGTGTGCGCTACGGCTACAGGGGGTATATGATAATGTTGATTGACATTTTATAATTTTGGGTGCACACAGGATGTTGAACAGAGCCGAGGACTTGAAAATTCTACTTTTAACAGTGCTTTAGCCCTGCGCTGTGGGGGTGGCTGGGATTGCAGTGAGTGGTCGAAAGGCCACATGCATTCCCTCCACGAGATGATTCGTGCGTTGGAGGTCATAACGCGCGGCAGATCCAAAAACCTGTGTTTGCTGTATTTGCTCGCCACCCTCGTCACTGCCCAAGTACCCTAGATTTCAAAAAACCACACACACACACACATACACACACACGCACATACACACACATACACACATGTGGTCAACAACACACACCTGTAGACCCTGGTGGTTGTGAGTGCTGGCTCCCCCCATCATCCATTAAACCAGTCCCTGCTTTGCTCGCTGCAAGGGAGCGCTTCAGGGTCCCCAAGTGCTGTGTATACTGAGCAGCCAACGCACCCTGTGCGTGTTTGTGTATTATGTGTGTTTGCTTGTGCGCGCATGCATTGCACGCGTGTGTGTACGCTTGCATGTGCGCGCGTGTGTGTGCGTGTATGTGTATAGTGCGCTTGTATATACACGTGTCTGTGCCAAACAATTGGAGGGTAAGATCGTTGTTTCCTTGCTCCAGATGTGAGGGGCCAATAATTTAAACCATCCTTTGAAGCAGCAATGCAAGGCAGGGGAGCAGTTGTTATGATGTTGTATGGAAAAGCTCAACAGCTGGTTGGTTATGATGGTTGGTTATGATGTTGTATAGAAGAGAGCTCAACAGCTGGTTGGTTATTCACAGTTTGGCACGTACACTGCACGGCTATGCGGAAGCAAGCACAGGTGCACCCTGAGCAAGAAGGGTACAAACACATACACACACACATACACAGCACATGGACACGCACATACACAGCACATGGACACACACACACACCTGCTTTGCACGCACTGCTGCAGCACGCAGCGCAAGGTGGGCGGCCATGGCAGGGGCCCTGGCTTTATGAGATGCCTCAAATCTGTCCCAAGAGGGGCTGGACTGGGGTTGTGTGTAGAGGGGGGTGAAAGGCTTGCCACCTTCCACAGCTGTGCGCACCTGTGCGCATGTATGTGTGTGTGTGTGTGTGCATGTGTGTGTGTGTGTGTGGATGCGTGATTGTCCTTGTGCGCCTGTGTGTTGTGCGTGTATGTGCATGTGTGTGTATGCGTGTATGTGCATGTCTGTGTGTGAGAGGGTAGGGACGAGAAGATGTGTTAGAACAGGAGTTAAAGGATCTGGGTCACCTTCCCCTTGTTCCCCTCTGGACCCCAAACACACACAAACAATTTGTGGCATGCCTAAACCACCTCTGCCTGCAATCCAATTCTAGGCCTGAAGGCGTGATGATTAGCTGGAAGCCCTTTCTAAATGATGTATACATTGTTAGGTTAGAGAGCCATACATGAGGGGTAAATTGAAAACGGTGTACATGCCGTGTTATTAACAAGAATTACAAATACATTGGTACAAATATGCACGGATCTGGCTAACCCTACAATTTGGAAGAATAGGCTGTTGATGAGCCCAGGCCGAAATTTAAACATCATAATTATCATAGTATTGGTAGCAAATAGACTTTGTTATGACGGTGAAGTAATAATATATTACTAGGGTTAGCCAGAACCGTATACATTCATCGTATATGACCGTATATTTGGTGGTTTCCCTGCCAAAAAAAAAGTATATAAACTGTATATGGTTCCGGCCAACCCTATATATTACAATTCTTCATACCGAGATAGAAGTGCTTCTGCAGCAAACAAACATACGTTTTCTTCTTTTTATATCACAATTTTTGCGTCATGGTTCATAGAGAATGTGTTCAATGCAGGTGCTCTGCAATCTGGGATGCCCCACATCTCTGAGCACCGTATCTAATGGAAAGCAGGGGTGGGGCTGTGGAGAACTGCTGCAGCTCTTGCTCACACACAGTGTCATGCACGCACACATATGCCACCCCCTTTAAACGTCCTCAGGTACACATACGCACACAAGCATGCCAGCACATGAGGTACGGGCAAGCATACACAAGCACGTACACTAAAGTCACTCCATCCATGCATAAACACAGATGCACATTTGCATGCAAGCATGCACACACAGTAGACAAACAGGCACGCACAACTCAAAAATGCAAACAAACGTGCATGCCCAAACACTGGCCACCCTCTCCAAACACAGATGCACACTTGCATACATCACACACACTGGACGGATAGACATACGCAAGCACATACACACTGGGCGGATACACGCATGCAAGCACATACACACACACTTAAAAATGCACACACAAACACACACACGCACACACACCTCGTCTGCCATGCTGTTGGGCAAAAGGGCAAGCACTCTCTCCCTTGCAGCACTGGCCGCCTCTTTACTGCCTTCGACCAGTTTGGGCTCTGTGCGTGCACTACTGAGCTGCAAGTGCGACGCTGCTTCCAGCTGCGTGTGCAAGAGAAGGGGGTGCTTGCTGTTAGTAAATAGCAAGTGTTGAGCAGGGTGGGATGTGGGTAGCGAGGGCCCTGTGCGTGTGCTGCTCTAGTTGCAATTCTGATACTGCCTCTAGCTGCGTATGTGTGAATGAGTAACCAACACGAGTGTGTGCAAATTGCTGCTTGCATTGTGTTCAGTAAGAGGCGGTGTGGATTGTTTTCCTTCTTTTCTGGCTGCAGCTTCTACTTGCGCAGGTGGAACAGCAACTATAGGGGTCTCACTGAAAGAGTCGTGCTATGAGACCTTTTCTGTGTGATCACACGCGCACACACACACGCACATACACACATACACACACAGGGTCCCTGGAAGTGCATACACAATGGCAACGCGGTTTTCTCGTCACACACACACACATAATGAGTCTCCTCATCAGAATCTACACAGACACTTTCCTGCACCACATTGAGACCCCTCCCTGCAATGGGGGCCATTTCAAAGGTTCGCGAAGTCTCACGCATTTTTATTGCCATTTGCAAACTATTCATAGGGGAAATCCTTAAAAGACCGTCAAACATTACACTCTTGTAAACTGACTAATATGTTGTGTACTCATTACAGTCCAAGCATGCTCTGGAAGAGTAGGATTACGGAAACTAGCAAATCCATTTTTAAACTTGCACATGGATTTGTTTGACAGTTCGATAAAGTTTGAACACCCACAAACCGTAATGAGCCTTTGCCACCAAACAACTGAACAACCCTACCTGCGCCACTTTCACATCCACACCCCAGCACGAACACACAAAACCCACCTTCGCAGGCATCAGGCCCTGCCCCGCTGAAGAAGCCCTCCCCCTCTTCTTTTCACCCTTTGTCCGCACCACAGCAGCCCGCGCACGCCCTGCTCTCCCCCGCCCACCTCTGAGCCCTCTCCCCCTCCCACGCACACTCTCCTGTCGTGCAAGTTCAGGTGCTGCTGCTGTAGCTGCTTCTGCAACCGTCCCTTCGCTACTGCTCTCGTTGTCAGAGGAAGAAGAAGAAATAGAAGAAGAGGGAGCCTGGTGTGGGAGGAGGAGGAAGAAAAGGGGAGGGGTTTGATCATTGCCTGTGCTTAGACACTCTCGCAGGTGTTTGAGACATGTGTAGTGTTGGCCAAAGCCGTGTATATAGACCGTCTGTGACCGTATATTTAGTGATTTCCCTGCCAAAATTACCGTATGTACACCATATCTATATGGTTCTGGCCAACTCTAGACACATGCGATTAAAACTAATACTCAGAAAATACCCAGCTGTAGCATTACTGTTCTATTGTCGCGTAAAGGATGAGATTGCTTGGCTGAGGGAACATAAGGAAGGTAAGATGAGGATGAAAAAGAAACACTGCTGCTTTGGTTGTTGTGGGGGAGGGTGAAAAGCAGGAGAGCCCAAAGCCCATAATCTATGGCATGGGACAGACAGGAAGGTGGAGAGCAAGGTTAGAAAAGAGCGAGCATCAACTAGAACCGGTGCTCATGTGTTCAGCAGAGCACTAAACTTGTTCTATTGATTCCTGAGCTTATGGATTTCTTTGTGGCTGGCCGAGACCAGTCAGCAGCCGATCAGCTAAACAATCTTCTGGCTGAGGTCACCCCCTATGGTAACCACTGGGTCCAGCAAGACAAAACGCACGTGCACGCGATGGATGCACAAGGCAAAAGACACAAGCGTGCAGGTGCATGGGATTAAAACAGGTACTGTATTTGAAATCAGGATCGGGCGACCAATCTGCTGCCAATTAAAAATAAGAGGAAATGCAGATAGTGAGCTCTTCTAGTCTTTCATCGGTCAGCAGAGGAGGTGAAGGATTGCAATTAAGTCACGTGAGAAACATGCAGGCATGCGTAAAAGGTGCGCCAGCTAGAATTCAGGAAAGTGGAGCACAGGGCTGGAAATGCAGCACTTTTACTTGCATTCACAATATATAATATGAGGCCGACGGTTTCTGAGTATCCTGTTCAATGCTGGTGGTTCTCAGATGGTGTGTTAGGAAGGTGACTCATAAATGGAAGACGAACAAATGAGAAAGGCATAAAAAAGTACGTTACGTGCAAGAGAAAACGTGGTACAACTTTCAAACTACCCTTCTCTCATCGTTGAAGGGCATAAGAGGCAGCTGAAATGCACAGTTGGAATGGTTGTAGTTATGAAGGCAATGTATAAGAGGATAAATAAGGGTGGTTATTAGCGAGCAAAGGCTGACCAAGAAAGACCCTAAGGTGCGTAGGGTGTGTGCTGTTCATATGTGTACACGTGCGTGCGTGTGTGTGAGTGTGTGTGTGTGTGTGAGAGTGTGTGTGTGTGTGTGTGTGTGAATGTGTGTGTGTGTGCGCGCGTCTGTGTGCATGTGTGTGTAGATGTGTGTGCATCATGTATATATGCATACCTTCAAATCTGATTTGCGTACTTATCAAGACGTACCTGCAATTGAGCATCCTCATCACCGCTCCCTCCTCCGTCACTGCTACCGCTACTGCTGCTGCCACTCTGCGCACGATCAAGCACAGCGTGTGGCACAAATGGCGCGCATGGCTTGTTGGCCCTGCCGGCCGCTGCGCTGCTGCTGGTCATTGTGTTATCGAGCTCATCCAAACATGCACCCAAGCGTGCACGTGCCTGCTGTTTCGAAGAGAGGTTGCGGTCAAGGCCTGAAACCTCTGCCTCCAGCAGCTCAATGCGAGAGCTGAGCTCAAAGGCCGACGCTTTGTGCTGCTGCTGCTGCTGCTGTTGCTCCTTCTGGGCTGCTGTTGCTGCTGCCTCCTCTTCTTTGACACAACGCTCCTGTTCCTGAATTACCTGCTGCTGTTCCTTCTGCTCTTGCTGCTGCTGCTGCTGCTGCTGCTGCTGCTGCTGCTGCTGCTGCTGCTTTACTCGTTCCTCTTCTTCCTGCTCTTGCTGCTGTTGTTGCTGCAGCTGCTGTCGTTCTCGCTCCCGCTGCTCCTTGAGCTCGCTTGCTGCAGCAGCGGCTGCCTCTACCTCCTTTTTCACCACAGCCACAGTGGACAGCGCGACAGCTGCACCTCCCTCCTCCTTCACCCCCTGCTCTTGCTTTGGCACCGCCTGACAGCTAGGTGTAGCCCCAGCCTGCTCTGTTTTGGCTGCTGTCAAGGGCACGTCGCCCGCACAGCCCTGCTGGGGCGCAGGCTGCTCAAAACTTACCTTTCCAACCGCTCCCACCTCTTTCTGCTGTGCTGCTGGGTTGGCTGGGGCTGAGCTGCTGCCTTGGACAGCCCCTGTAGCAGCATCAGCCGTAGCAGCAAGCCCAGCACCCAGGCTTGGAGACCCTACCCCCTCCGCCCCCCCCCCCTGGTCACCCATTTTGGCAAAAGAGGAGCCGCGTCGGGAGATGCCAAACCCAAACCTCCGGTTAGGCTGCTGGGTGGGTGGTGGGGCCTGCTGCTGTGTGAGGGATTGAGGTGTGTAGAGGCTGGAGGGCAGGAGGATGTTGGGAGTCTCCCACACGTTTCCCACACCTGCACTTGCCCCGTGGGAGTGGGAGAAGGGAGAGAGCAAGCCAGGTGGCTGTTGATGATGGTGCGAGTCTGTAGGGAGCACGATGGAAGATGAAGGCGAGGCTCCACCCAGCTTGGAGCTAGCAGCAGGTGGGGGGCGCTCCAGGGCGCCTGAAAAGCCTGTGCTCACACGCTGTGGATGGTGGCCCTTGTCTGTTTGCTGCACGCTCAAGTGCGCTGTGTCGTGCTTGGGGTGCTGGGGCAGCCCGTCACCCGGAAGGACAAGGGGGCTGCTCTGGACGGAGGTGTGCTGGGGTGAGGGGTAGGAAGCAGATTGCTGCTCACGACTTGGGTTACACGGCAGCGCAGGAGGCCCAGGCAAAGAGGGGACTGTGTCTCTGCTAGAGAGCAGCTTTTCTGGCACAGCAGCAGGACCCCCACCCCCACCACTCCTGCTCCTGCCCCACAATCGCTGCGGAGGCGGTGGCTGCTTAACACCACCAACTGCTGATGCTGTTGCTGCTGCTGCTGCTGCTGCCGATGTGGGTGCTGCACCTGTGTCTTTGGCGTCTGCGAGTGAGCGTATGTCACACACCATGGGCGATAGGCAGGGGTGCTCTTTAGTGGGGCTGGGAAGGCGGGCTGGGCGGGAGGGCGGAGGAGGAGGGAGGGGGAGCTGCGTGCTAGCACCAGCTGAAAATCCCCTGTGCTGATGCTGTTGCTGCTGGGGGTGGTGTGAGTGATGCGAGAGCTGGGGCTGAGGCTGGCGCGCTGATTGTGACCTGCGGGGACTCATGGGGGCAGGTGCAATAGTTTTGTGGGTGTGGTTGGCGTTGCTGCTTGCAGGATGGGAACGTGAGGGGAGACGCGTATGGGAGGGGGGTGGAGAGGAAGGGCTGTGGGGTCTGCGTGTGGGCTGTGGGGGGTCCCGCTTGCCTCCGATACCGAGCATGTGAGGGGGGAGGGGCAGCGTGCTTGTGGGGTCAGCAAGAAGGGAGGGGGGGAGGGGGCCATTTTGGGAGGGGATGGAGGAAGCGCGGGCGTGGGGCAGGCTTGGCTTGTGTGGTGGAGGGGGAGGAATATCATGGGAATGGGAGCTAGGGGCCTCACGGTGGGATGTGTGGAGGTCTTTGCTGGAAGGGAAAGGCTTGGAGTCCCATACACTCCCAGCCCGTGAGGAGGTGGCTGGAGGAGGCGGAGAATAATTAGCCTTGAGGCTGCTGCCCTTCCTTTCGCTTGGCATGGCTGAAATCGGCAGCAGCTCGCCTGCCTCCACTGTGTGCCCTGCCTCACTGCTTCTGGACGGGGAGTGCATACGTGCTGGATGGTAGTGGTTGCTGTGGCTGCCGCCCCCATAGAAAGCACTTCCGCGTGAGCGGCTGCTCCCCCCTTGTGAGGAGGAAGATGGGTTCAGGTCTCGGTCACGTGAACGCCCACGTGCCTCTCGCTCTCGATGCTCACGTTCTCGTTCACGCTGCCTCTCACGGTCTGTAAAGCTGCTACCCCCCGCTGCCCCCCTGCTGCATCCCAAGGGAGGTGGTTGCGTGCGTGAGAGGGGATGGAGCAGCTCAGGGGCGTAGGGAGGTGAGGGCTCACGTGAACGGGGACGCATCAGCATTGCACTGCGGCTGCGCTCTTGGTATGCAGCGCTGCCTCCCCGCCCCGGACCACCCCCACCAGGACCCCACCCGCCCCCTACCATCCCTCTGATAATGCTGCTGCTGCTGCCTCCCCTGCCCCCCATGCGCGCCTCGTACGGGGGAGGGGGTGCAAAGTCGCCACGATGGTGTGGGGGAGGATAGTCTTCCCTACCAGCATACCGCCTTCCCCCATCATCACGCCTGAACACATCATCACGCCTGAAATCAGGCCCCTGTGTCAGCCAGTGTGCAGTGGAGGCGTGGTGTGGAGGGGCAAAAAAAAGGAGTCAACTTTCTCAAAAGTCCAGATTTTTGGAATCCACTTACAGTGTGAGGAGTGCCGTAGCGACCCATTCCGGACGGGGAAAAACCTCGGGGACGCTCGGGGAGTTCTCGGGCGGGGTTGGGAGGGAAGTGACCAAAGCCTCCTCCTCCTCCATCTGCAGAGGGCACATACACACATGCTAGCATGAAAGTTTTGTTCCTATGTGCATGAGAGTGTAACTGGCATGTGTGCAACCGGTGCGCACAGAGTGCAAACATCCCCGCCTGCTGCAAACACCTGCTCGGTGCCTGCCTGCACCTTTGCCTTCCCTCTCCCTCTCCATTCCCGTTCTTGCACGTGAGGTGGATGACATGGATTCATTCCACAGACAGATGGATGGAGGTGCCGAGTTGAAAGGTGTTGCGCACGACAAACAACGCACAAACAATTGTTGACCGCGCTTTGAAACCTGTTTAGAACAAGGTCAATTGGACACGCGGATAGACTACCTTTAGTGACATATTACCACAGGCACACGAGACACGCACTCCCAGAGCCCACAGTGCTTTGGTACAGTGTTTCAGCGCGCTTGTTCCACGTCACTGGCACTCACTCATGTAGAGCCCACCCCTGCCTCCTCCTCCTCCTCCTCCTCCTCCTCCGCCACTCATCCATCCATCCCTCATGCCAAAAGGGTAACCAAATGGTGGAGGGCCATGGCGCATGGCGCGCCTGTCGCCCATGCGTCTTGCAACACGTGAGGGGGGCCGGTTGCTCAAGGGAGTCCTAACTCATTAAGTGCTACTCCCTTCTTGCTGTGAACATATTGCAAATGAGAGGCCATTTGGTTTGACCAGGGTTATTTCCCTTTTATATGGTTTTTAATTTTTTAGGAATTGGACCAGTGTAGCAGTCTTCTCAGGCAGCTTGGCAAAGCATGTCAGTTGTAGAAGGCAGATTTCACAGCAGAGCACAGGGATGAGAAGAAGACCTGGCGTCTCTGGCATCCAGGATGCTGCAAAGGCCCGGGTGAGGAGGACGTGCGCAATGAAAGTACATGCTAGGGACATGCATGACGTTCAATGTGCATGCACACATACACACACACACATGTGCAAAATCACACACACGCACACGTACACAGACATACACACATACACATACGTGCAGACTCGCACGCACACACACGTGCACACACACATACACGCACATACACATACAGCCACACACACACATACACACACATAAAATACACACAAATGCACACTTTGACAGATAAAACAAACCGTGTATACGCGCGCGCAAACACACAAACACACACTTACTCACACACACACACACACACGCATACGCGCGCACACACACACACACACGCATACGCGCACACACACACATGCACATACATGAGCAAACACACACGACACATGCACGCACACAATACACACAGACAGACACACAGACACACACACACACACACACACACACACACACACACACATACACACACACACACACACAACACACACACACACACACACACACACACACACGCACACATCTTAAATAAACACGCAAATGCACACTTTGACAGATAAAACAAACCACATATATGCACACTTACGCACACACACATACACACAAAGACACACATGCACATACATGAACACACACACACACACGACACATGCACATTCACACACATTCACACATTCACACACTCACACACACACACACATTCACACACACACACACATTCACACACACACATACACACACGCACACACCGCGCATACACAAGGCACACACACATATTCACATAAACAAGCGCGCACGTACGCACTGTGGAGACCACTCTCGTTTATATGCGACGCAGGAGCACTACAAGAGTGTGGGGAATGAGGTGCGCAAAAGCAACCTGGAAGCCATGCGGGAGCAGATGGCTCTGTTCAAGGACAAACTTGAGGAGTTTGCGCTGAACCACCGGGCAGAGATCAGGAAGGACCCAGCTTTCAGAGCCCAGTTCCACATCATGTGTGCCAATATTGGCGTGGATCCTCTGGCATCTAATAAGGCAAGTTTAGATGGATTTCACGCGCTTTTGGGTCTGTTCGCATGCACATCCGAAGCCACGCTTGGGTGGCTTATCACTTCACAGACAGCTCTGCTTGCGTTGCTCTGCAGGGGCTGTGGGCCAAAACCCTGGGGCTAGGGGACTTTTACTACGAGCTCGGAGTCCAGGTACTTGTACGAGATGTCCAGAATGCCTTAATTTCACACTGGGAAGGATTGGTATGAAATTCATCTTCCTCCTTCCTGGTTGGTAATTTTTTACTTCCGCGAGCAGCGGTTGGGTTAGGGTCAAGTTCAGTATAGTGACTATTAAACAGCAGTATATGAAGCAGTGGTGGGTTTAATAGTCACTATACTCTTCACCCTACAGGTTACTTAAGTTCAGTATAGTGACTAATAAACTCGAAAGTGCAAGGCAAGCCGCGGAAAATAGTGAAGACTTGCACTGCCCAGCCTGTACTGACCTAACCCAGGTGGAAAAAGACACCAGAAAGTCGTATGCAGAAGATATAGAAATGGTAAAAGTGCTCTGGGTACCCACATGGGAAGCGGCAGAACTGCTCTTAGCCAACCCCAACATTAAAACCTACGTAGATAGCTATGAAAATACCGACACGAGCACTCAGCTAAGTGCCCAACCAGAAGACAGAAAATTGACAATCTTACAAAGCAAAGCTATGATTAGTTCCTGTCCAAAAGTGATGTGGCTTGTTGATTTTTTCAAGCTGGACTGGCAGTCTATATTTCAAAATGTGTGCTTTCAGTATACCGTACAGAAATATACCGTACAGAGGTGGCTCATTTGTTGCACGACTTTTTTCAGCAGTTGCTTTTGTTGCGAAAATAGCAAGGATAGTTTGTGTTGTTTCCTTCTTTCTTGGTCTGTTTTTCCTTTTTCTTTTGGGCAAGGAGCTTCTGCCTGAACCAACAAGCTTAACCAATTGTTGCTGGTGTATAGAATTGAAAGTACAGATCTTAAATAACACAGATTTTGTGGCAAGATCAGAGGGGGTAGATGGACTGCTAAGCTTTTAAGTAGGGTACTACAGTGTCTTTAAGTAGGGGGTGCTTAAGTAGGGGGGTACTTAAAAGGGAAGTGCTTAAGTAGGAGTACCTAGCCTCCCCCTCTAAGTACCCTACTCCCAAACGCAAATTTTAGTAGGTTACTTAAGTAGGTTTGAGAGGTACTTAAGTACCCCTGATTGTAGTAGGGAGAGGGAGAGATACGTGCGTGTGTGCGCATGCGTGTTTGCGCGTGCGTGTGTGCGTGTGTGCGTGTGTGTGTGTGTGTGTGTGTGTGTGTGTGTGTGTGTGTGCGTGCACGTGCGTGTGTGTGTGTGTGTTTGTGTGTGTATGTGTGTGTGTGTGAGTGCGTGTGTGCGTATGTGTGTGTGTGCGTGTGTTTGCGTGTGTGTGTGTGTGTGTGTGTGTGTGTGAGTGAGTGTGTGTGTTTATGTGTGTGT
>Ga0307947_1003368_pt1:0-5000 | contig 12869 bp, 16 predicted proteins | sample OrgLakmetagen232_FD_201840 | JGI IMG/M metagenome (GOLD analysis project Ga0307947, IMG submission 201840) | Saline water microbial communities from Organic Lake, Antarctica - #232 | ecosystem: Environmental > Aquatic > Non-marine Saline and Alkaline > Saline | place: Antarctica: Organic...
ATATATATGGTACTAACATTACACACCTGCAAGGGTGTACACCCCGGGAGGGAGGAGGGCCTCAGTGCCCGCTTTTTCGTGGCCTTCAAAAAACTCACACAGCTCAATGTTGGGGTCGGACACCTGAGGGGGTCAAGCAAAGGCGTCTTGTCGTTTTCTGTGGCGGTGTATAAGTACTGGAGCGGTCATGCTTTATGGCTAGATGTCCTGCAGAGGTCGTCAGGCAAAGCCAAAAGGTTTTTAGCTAGGAACTAGAGCGCCTTGGGCAGTGTGCCCCTCTGGGAGAAAAAGAAAAAGCTAGACGCCCTGTAGAGGTTGTGCAGGCTATATATGAAAAAATCCTGTAGAGGTCGTGCAAACTATATATGAAAAAGAAAAGGCTAGATGTCATGTAGAGGTCTTGCAGGCTATAAAAAAACACTTGCCACTATTTTAGGAGAAAGAGGTCGTGCAGGCTATAAAAACACCTGCCACTATTTCAGGAAAAAGAGCCACTGTTAGGAAAAAGAGCCACTTTTTTAGGAGAGAGCGTGAAAAATGAATGTCATTTAGGCTTGAAAAACAAAAGATGGGCGTAGAAAATGAACACCATCTGAGCTTCAAAAACCATTTGGGAATTCCTTTCGAAATGAGAGCCAGGCAGGCATAAAGGGAAAGAGATGAGACAAGGCCAGGCTTTGCAGCCTCAGGAGGTGCCTATCTACATAAAGATGAAAAAAGAGCTGCTAAACCCTGCCCCCTTTTCCTGCTGTAATGAGTTTCCTGCAGCTTGCAGATGCCAGCATTCAAACCAAGTCCTCCTGCAGCCTTTGTGCAGTATTTAAGGATCAGTTCCCACACAAGCACTCGCACTCTCTCACTCACCCACAGCTATATACCCCTGGCAGTCAGAACAGGGTTTCCTTAACAGTGACGCCGAAAAAATACACAGCTCACTCTTTCCACACACTCTCCTGCCCACGAGGCTAAATTTGACACTGGCAGCCTGCACAGCAAAATTAGCAACCTCCATCCTCTCCACTCATCGTCCACCTTATGTCTTGTTGCAAAGCGTCTACGGTTTGATAGCCAGATAGCGTTGCTTATTAATTACATTTTACCTTGCAACCTTCACTCACCGCGCGCTCTCTCGCCCATGAGGCTGTCAGCCTCCGGCAGCCAGCATCCACACCTTCACGAGATCCCTCTTCTGCAACAAAGACAGACGATGGTGCTCAAGGTTCACGTGAAAGTTCAATCCTACAATGCAATCATAGAATGAAGGCCACACCCTCGCAGGAAACCCTCTGCTGTGAGAAAATCTGATGGGAAGCTGTAGGTTGAAAAAACATGTGCCATTGAGGTGAGAAAAAAAATATGTGTCATTGAGGTGAGAGAAAAAACACGTGTCATTGAGGTGAGAGAAAAAACACGTGTCATTGAGGTGAGAGAGAAAACACGTGTCATTGAGGTGAGAGAAAAATCACGTGTCATTGAGGTGAGACAAAAAACACGTGTCATTAAGGTGAGAGAAAAAACACGTTATGTTCAGGTGGAACGGAGGCCAGCCCTCGCAAAATCCATCCTCTGTGAGACCCGTCCTCTGTACAAAACACATAATATTTAGGGTGCAAGTTGCATTATAAATTTGAGGCTGATCAAGTATCACTTTTGAGGACATACCCTTCTCAAGACCCCCTTCTCAAGACCCCCTTCTCAAGACCCCCTTCTTGACCGCACACGTCGCGACCGATAGGGCCAGGATGTGAAAGACAAAGAGTAATGTCACTTTGTTTTTGTGAGCAACACAGCTGCTGGGGCCTGCGAACAGCAACGACAAGGTGACTAAGCAAGACATGGTGACTAAGCAAAACATGGTGACTGAGCAAAACATGATGACTAAGCAAAACATGGTGACTAAGCAAACATGGTCACTAAACAAAACATGGTAACTGAGCAAAACATGGTGACTGAGCAAAACATGGTGACTGAGCAAAACATGGTGACTGAGCAAAACATGGTGACTAAGCAACGACAAGGTGACTAAGCAAGACATGGTGACTGAGCAAAACATGGTGACTAAACAAAACATGGTGACTAAACAAAACATGGTGACTGAGCTAATTATGGTGATTAAGCAAAACATGGTGACTAAGCAAAACATGGTGACTGAGAAACATGGTGACTGAGCAAAACATGGTGACTGAGCAACACAACTGCCGGGGCCTAATGACAGCAACGTCAAGGTGACTAAGCAAAACATGGGGGGGAGGTTTGACAAGAGGGTGAGCAAAGTGTTTGCCCACAGGGCCGTGTGTGTTTCTCTCCCTTACCAAGGAAGGAGCCCCCCAGTACTCTACTGAGCAAGCACGTAGGACTGGCCAGAACCTATATACATAGTTCTGGCCAGAGCTGTATATAATAGTATATACACATATATGTTCGGTGATTTTAGCAGGAATATGTCCAATTACACAGTATGATACGGGGTACGTATACAAAGGAGTAACAACCTTATGTATACATTATAAAATTGAGTGTATGCCAGATTTCTTCCTGCTTAAAACACCGTGTTTACACCGCAAAGCGCAAACCGTACATACGTATATGTTTGGTTTTGACAGACCTTACACGCACTAGACTGCAAGTGCCACTTATCAGAAGCAGTAAGCCGGCCTGGTCCTGCCTTGCACACCCTCACAAGATCATTCCTTTAGGGGCTCTAAACAAGTTACGTCACGTGTATGCCAGCTGCTCAATCTTGGGCCTGGAGTGGGCGCTTTGGGTACTAAATGGCAGAGGACTGCTGCATGGCCGCATGAAATGTCGCTAAAAGGGTATTCCGGCAGACGCCATTTCTATTCTTTACGCAATACACCCCATCCACGTATCACCGCATTCTAGTTAGCACTAAATGGCGGAGGACTGCTGCACGGCCGCATGAAATGTCGCTAAAAGGGTAATCCGGCAGACGCCATTTCTGTTCTTTACGCGATATACATGTATCCAACGTTGCACTGCAAATAGCTGGCCAGTCAGGCACTCCAAAGACATGCAGCCTGCTCAGAGTAACACAAAGACACAGACACAGGCACAGACATAGACACAGACACAGACACACAGCACACACAAAGCTTACCTGAAACTGAGGGGTGACAGCACAGGTTTTTTCGGCTACTCAATCCCAGGGCTAAAATAGGCAGCACGGTGCCGCCCAAGTACCGCGCCCTGTAGCTCACCAGCTCGTGAAGCTCAGCTAAAACCTGTGTGTGCATGTATATATGCGTATGAGTGTGTGTATGTGTGCGTACGCTTGTATTTGCGTGTGTGTGTGCCTGTGTTTGCCCGTCTAAGTACCGCACCCTGTAGCTCACCAGCTCGTGCAGCTCAGCTTAAACCTGTGTGTGTGCATGTGTATATGCGTATGAGTATGTGTGTGTGCGTACGTTTGTATTTGCGTGTGTGTGTGTGTGTGCCTGTGTTTGCCCGTTTAAGTACTGCACCCTGTAGCTCACCAGCTCGTGCAACTCAGCTAAAACCTGTGTGTGTGCGTTTGTATTTGTGTGTATGTGTGTGTGTGCGTGCGTTTTTATTTGTGTGTGCGCGTGTGTGTGGATGTGTGTGCGCGTGTGTATATGGGTGTGTGCCTGTGTTTGCCCGTCCAAGTACCGCGCCCTGCAGCTCACCAGCTCGTGCAACTCAGCTAGAACCTGTGCTTGCATGCTCGTGTATATGCGTGTGTGTGCACGCCTGTGTGTGTATGTGTGAATGTGTGCCTGTGTTTGTCCGCCCATGTACCGCACCCTGTAGCTCACCAGCTCATGCAGCTCAGCTAGCACCTTTGTGTGTGCGTGTGTGCACGTGTGCGTGTGTGTGTGAGTGTGTGTGTATGCGTGTGTACGTGTGTGTGTGCGTGTGTGCGCGTGTGCGTGTGTGTGAGTGTGTGTATGTGTGTGTGTACGTGTGTATGTGTACGCGTGTGCGTGTGCGTGTGTGTGCGTGTGTGTGTACGTGTGTGTGTGCTCATGCGCATGCTAGTAAGAGGCTTTCAAAACAAGGCGCACAATGTCATGCTTACACAAAAATAATGATGAGCAGGATGGGTTGCATGCATGCTGCTGCTGTCCCACTCACTAATAGTTCAAATGTTCAGCTCACTGCGCAGACACTACTGACAAGTTAATCACCCACTTCCCACTTAATTATGCCAGCTCGTCACTTGAGCGCAGTGCGTAATCATTGCTGAAATGTGAAGTCTAGTTTAGTTTGGATTACAAAGGCCTCCAGCCTGGCATGGCTGCTCAACCTATAGGTCCCAACAAATAAATCAATCAAAAAGATCGTGATGAAATGTGAAGCTTTGGAACTACGCCCGCTGCTGGTGTGTTCTGATCTCTCATTGCACATCACTGACAGCTGGCTCTTCCACAGCCAACAAAACCTCCTAACCGTGGAACAATTTGTGGAATTCCGACAGCCGCTTGTTCAAAATTACACAATCCAAAACCTTCACCATCACATGTATTGATACCGTCGACTGCCAGCCAACTCTTCCTGACTCACGATAACTGACGACTTTGGTCAGCTGCTCTCACAACTAACATCAACTGACACATTGACAGCTGGCCCTCACAAAATACTGACACATTGACTGCTGACCCTCACAACAATATCAACTGACACATTGACAGCTGGTCCTCACAGCCAACACAAAAAGATCAACTGACACATTGACAGCTGGCCATCACAACAATATCAACTGACACATTGACAGCTGGCCCTCACAGCCAACACAACAATATCAACTGACACATTGACAACTGGCCCTCACAACAATATCAACAGACACATTGACAGCTGGCCCTCACAACCTACATCGACCGACACATTGACAGCTGGCCCTCACCAAAATAAACGCCAACTGACGCATTGTGACTCATCACTACTATCAAACGAGGCACGTTGACAGCCAGCTTTTCTTGCAAAAATAAGCTGTATGTGAATGGTAAACAACGTTTCTT
>Ga0307947_1003368_pt1:10000-12869 | contig 12869 bp, 16 predicted proteins | sample OrgLakmetagen232_FD_201840 | JGI IMG/M metagenome (GOLD analysis project Ga0307947, IMG submission 201840) | Saline water microbial communities from Organic Lake, Antarctica - #232 | ecosystem: Environmental > Aquatic > Non-marine Saline and Alkaline > Saline | place: Antarctica...
GGCTATTCGCAGCCAAGCTGCAGGGAGGGTTGGAGGAGGACCAGCGATCATCACCCCATCAATGGGCCACGATTCACACACCTTTGTTTGGGCTTGATGCCATGCCAGGGGATGGGGAGGATCAGGATAGAGGTGATGGCAACCCGCAGGTGTGTTTGTGATGGCAACTTGCAAGTGTGTGTGTGTGTGTGTGATTGCGTGTGTGTATGTGTGGGATTACGTGTGTGTATGTGTGGGATTGCGTGTGTGTATGTGTGGGATTGCGTGTGTATGTGTGTGATTGCGTGTGTGTGCTTGTGTACAGTGACAGCGCACGAAGTTTTCAATTGTTGGGAGCAAAATGGGATGAGTGTTTGGTAGGTGGTTTTGCTTGCCTTGAACCTTTTGATCTGTGTTGAAGATGATCTGATCGTTCCCAATAGGAACTCAATGGTGCTTTACAGGAAAGGAACACAGGTAAAGAATACAGGAAAGGAATACTCAGGTGGAAAAAGGTGCAGGGGTGACACAGAGATCATGCACGGGTGCTTATACACAAATGCAAGCTCACGTGCACACACACACACACACACAGGGCTTAGTTTCTTATGCTCATGGGGTGATACAAAGTTAATCATTCCATTTGTGTGTGTGTGTATGTGTTGCCTCGGTTGCTGCCTCTCAAACCGCTTACACAAAACAATTTACAATTTCACCTTTTGGCCACACAAAATGATGCAAAGCGCACATCCTCATACGCCCATGTGTGTGTGTGTGTGTGTGTGCATAACAAATTGCTGACATCTCAATAACTTTTAATGGTGGTACGCACCTGAAGTGCGCCCTCTGTTTCCAGCACCCTCTGCTGCCTCCCAATTTCTGCTAACACCTATATGCCTGTCATTTGCATAGATTGCCCAACACTTGCAGCAGACACTTTTGCTCAACCGCGCATTCTTTTGTTTTTGCTCACAGCATACGCATCGTAATCATAAATGCTCTACTCGACAGCCACAATTGCTCCATGTATGTTTTTAGGGCCAAGTCTCAGCACACACACACACACACACACACACACACACACACACACCTCGTGACAAACCCTTCTCTGATTAAAGCACCCTTAGCCACTCCACAACTACTAAGGAGTGTAAAGCACCCTTAGCCATTGTATGTACTGACACAATCCGCTTACAACCTACTGACACAACCCGCTTACAACCTACTGACACAACCCGCTTACAACCTACTGACACAACCCGCTTACAACCTACTGACACAACCCGCTTACAACCTACTGACACAACCCGCTTACAACCTACTGACACAATCTGCTTACAACCTCGTATTTGTTCGTAGGACCAAGGCTCAGCACACACACACACACACACACACACACACACCGTGACAAACCCTTCTCTGATTTAAGCACCCTTAGCCACTCCACAACTTTTGTATGTACTGACACAATCTGCTTACAACCTCGTGTTTGTTCGTAGGGCCAAGGCTCAGCACACACACCTTCGGTGGCAAGCCCTCCTTTGTCTCCGAGACCCTTCCGCGATTCTTCTCCCTGCCGCGATGGGTACTGCTACTCCCATTTGTCAGGTGACTGGGTCAGGCTACTCCCATTTGTCAGGCTACTCCCATTTGTCAGGCTACTCCCATTTGTTAGGCTACTCCCATTTGTCAGGTGACTGTCCCATTTGTCAGGCTACTCCCATTTGTCAGGTGACTGGGTCAGGCTACTCCCATTTGTCAGGTGACTGTCTCATTTGTCTGGCTACTCCCGTTTGTCAGGCTACTCCCATTTGTCAGGCGACTGTCCCATTTGTCAGGTGACTGGGTCAGGCTACTCCCATTTGTCAGGTGACTGGGTCAGGCTACTCCCATTTGTCAGGCTTCTCCCATTTGTCAGGTGACTGGGTCAGGCTACTCCCATTTGTCAGGTGACTGGGTCAGGCTGCTCCCATTTGTCAGGTGACTGGGTCAGGCAGCTCCCACTTGGCAGGTGAAAAGTTTGGGAGGGTGGTGGGTGGGGAAGGGGTGCACGCTTGAATTTAGCTCTCTCGAAACTATAGATGCCCTCAATTGGCTGACTCCTGTGCGTTTATTTGTTGTACATAAATGATGAGTACGACAAATAAACGCACAGGAGTCAGCCAATTGAGGGCATCTGTAGTTAAACATTTTTAAAAGCCACAATTTAGTTGGGGTATGTGCCAGACATGTGTACGACAATTCAACGCACAGGAGTCAGCCAATTGAGGGCATCTGCAGTTCTACATTTTTAAAAGTCACAGTTTAGTTGGGGTATGTGCCAGACATGTGTACGACACAGACTCAAAGACTCAGTGAGTTTTTATCGTACACTGTTTTGGTGGTGTTACCAAACTTTGTGTGATTGTATTTTGCTCGGGCCCTGTGAAATGTGTAATATGTACCACTTGCTGAAACGGAGTGCGTCTCTTTGGGGCCCTGTGAGCTAAGCTGAAGCTGAGGCTGAGTGCGTCTCTTTGGGGCCCTGTGAATTATGAAATGTGCACCACTGTGCTGAAACTGAGTGCGTCTCTTTGGGTGGCCTAGCTTCTTTGTGCAGGTATGGTGTGCGAATTGTGTATTGATCCCAGATCACATGTTAGCTGTAAACGCTGCTGCTTTAGCTCCGCATCACTTATCAGAAGCAAGGTACGTGCTGCCATGTGCCGCTTGATTAGGGTTGGCCAGAACCGTATATACATACGCCGTATTTGACAGTATATTCAGTGATGTCCCTGCCAAAAATACCGTGTATACACTGTTTACCCTAGGCATATCCCCCCCGTATACCCTAGGCATATCCCCCTTGTATACCCTAGGCATGTCCCCCCCATATACCCTGGCATATCCC
>Ga0307947_1003369_pt1 | contig 12868 bp, 15 predicted proteins | sample OrgLakmetagen232_FD_201840 | JGI IMG/M metagenome (GOLD analysis project Ga0307947, IMG submission 201840) | Saline water microbial communities from Organic Lake, Antarctica - #232 | ecosystem: Environmental > Aquatic > Non-marine Saline and Alkaline > Saline | place: Antarctica: Organic Lake...
GAGCCTGCGCTGCAACCTGCATTGAAGTTGTACCTAATGTAGTGAGAGTGATTCAGGGGGGGCTGCACTCCCTCTGCACCCCACTGCTCCTGTTCAACCATTTCTGAGATGGCAGCCTGGTCTTTGCAATGAAGAGCGGCATTCTAATGTTAGACAAAATTCAGGGGGGGGCTGCGTCCCCCCTGCACCCCCCCGCTCTTGCATTTGCACAGTCCCTGTCATACCATACCATATCTGTAGCTGTTTGCTTGCCAAGGTGTGTCTGACCTCCAATATACACCTCAACAGCTGTGTCATGTGAGTGAGCAATTCAGGGGGGCTGCAGTCCTTCTGAACTGCTCCTCTGAACGCCTGAGCTCCATACGATTGTTCAGAGCCACCACCTCTGACTGGGCTGCTGCTTCCTGTGCCTGCTGAGTGGCATTGCCAGGCTGAGACTGTTGCTCCAAGTGCTGTGTCAAGTGCTGGACGCGGGTCCTCTCCCGGGCCCTCGCTCGCCTGTCCTCCCGAGTGCTGTGAAGCAGCTGCCGTCTCTGCTCTGCTGCTGCAAGCGCTGCTAGCGTGTTGGCGTCGGTCGGCCTTCTACCACACTCAACAAACGCAACTGCTGAAGGACTAAGAATATGATGGGGAACATTCTAAATATATGATATAAACACCCAATAGAATTCCGGGGAGAACAGTGACACGCGACCCCTTGGAGTCACGAGTGGAGGGGGGTTTGACCGGGGTGTTTCGGAATCAGCGCAAAATTAGCTTCTATTTCGTACAATTTTTACACTCTGAGGTGGCATGGGAGGCTCAAAGCTCTATTCTTTCAGTCAAGCTTTACATGAGCATAAGGGGGACTACGCCCCAGGGGGCTCCGCCCCAAAAACACAACCAGAGCAAGTGTCTAGGCTTTACATCTCGGTAATGTCTGCTACCCGCACTGCTGCGCACGTTCCCTCCGTACCCTGTGTTGCGTTTGCCACTGCTCCTACTTTGTACCGTTGAGATGCTGCTCTTGCTATTGGCGGGAGTGCCACTTATGTACTGCTGCATCACTTAAAGGAATGGCCACACGTTTGCACAAGCAGGTGGCCTAGGACACGCCCTCTTCCCTAACCACTGCTTAAGTTGTGCTAGAAGGCAAACAAACATGGCAACAGGAAATTATGCACTGCTGTTCAGGTGGCCCTTGACACATCCACTTCCTCGGCTTCTTGTAATTATGGTCAAAGGCAAGGAAACGAAGCAATGAAAGCTTCCCCGCGCAGGTGTATCGAGTGGGAAACTTGGAGGAAACCATCGAGTACTACAAGAAGCACTTTGGCATGCAGCTTGTCCGCATGCGTGACATGCCAGAGGTATGACAAAGAATCGTGCTGTCATCGCCTGTGTTTTCTTGATTGTCTGGAATATATAAGGTGCGAAATCTGTGCGCACCTAGTCCGCGTGTGTGTTGATACTATGCGTGAGCCGCAAGTCAAAACGTTCTGGTTTAGGTATGAGTAAGGTTAAACGGTGTGATTTATTGTGTGTATGAACAGGTATGTACAGATGCTTACCTGGTATGGCTGAAGAAGCTTGCTTTGGCGTGCTCAATATAAATGCATGTTTGTGTTGAGAGGGGTATCATGAGGAATGCACTTGTTGCCTTGCCTGCAACTGAAAGCTGTTGCGCGTGGTGACGCTGCCAGGGTTAATCTGGCACGCCCCGTTGTGCTGACGCAGGATACCTGTCTGACGCAGGATACCTGTGCAGACGCTACCAGGATTAATCTGGCACGCACCATTGTGCTGACGCAGGATACCTGTGACCACCGTTGTGCTGGCGCAGGATACATGGCACGCACCGTTGTGCTGACGCAGGATACCTGTGCTGACGCAGAATACCTGTGCTAACGCAAGATACATGGCAGTTGTACTGACACAGGATACCTGTGCTGACGCAGGATACATGGCACGCACCGTTGTGCTGACGCAGGATACCTGTGCTGACGCAGGATACATGGCACGCACCGTTGTGCTGACGCAGGATACCTGTGCTGACGCAGGATACCTGTGGCCACCGTTGTGCTGATGCAGGATACATGGCACGCACTGTTGTGCTGACGCAGGCAATATGTGATCGCTACCGCAGATTCTGCTTTGCGCTTAGAGTGTGCAAGTCCTACAACCTGCGATGAACGGTCAAGTCAGAGCAGTTTTCATACAGTTTAAACCTGTCAGTTTTCATACAGTTCAAACCCTTATTTCTCAAGGCTTCTTTTGGTGCTGGCCCCTTTGATTTGTTGTGCAGGGCAAGTTCACCAATGCCTTCCTCGGTTATGGCTCAGAGCTGGAGCACTGCGTGTGAGTACGTGTGTGAACGCTGGCTGCTTGTGCCTCCCTCCTAACACAGAATGCCACATCTGAAGAGTAATGGTGCCAGCGTCAGTATGGTCATAGTGGTAACAGAGACCTGGACCATTCAGATGCGGCTCTTACTAACCTTGCATGAACACATGAGCAATGAGGGCAGCGCAATACACAATGTGCTCCATTCCACAGCAATGCAGACGGAAGGGGAACATCCGTAATTGGCACACATCTGCTCGTCTGGCCATGTGCTGTTTGCTTATGCTGTTCCTTTCCAATTGGTCGTGCTTTTATGCTCCTGATAAAAAATAGCCTACCCAACTTTCATCAGGCTTGAGCTGACCTACAATTATGGAGTGGACTCATACCCACTGGGAGACGGCTTTGGCCACTTTGGCCTTGCCATCAATGATGTGTACAAAACGGCCGAATCAATCCAGCAAGCAGGTACGCCTCCGTTATGCATTGTGACAAATGACGCTCCAACCTAACTTGGTGGCCATGGCAAGGTCCTCACTCAATGGCACAGTGGCTCAATGGCACAATGGCAAGGTCCTCGCTCAATGGCACAATGGCACAATGGCAAGGTCCTCGCTCAATGGCACAATGGCTTAATGTCTCAATGTCTCAATGGCAAGGTCCTCACTCAATGGCACAATGACACAATGGAAAGGTCCTTGCTCAATGGCACAATGGCTCAATGGCAAGGTCCTCACTAATGGCACAATGGCACTATGGCACAATGGCAAGGTCCTCACTCAATGGCACAATGGCACAATGGCTCAATGGCTCAATGGCTCAATGGCAAGGTCCTCACTCAATGGCACTATGGCACAATGGCTCAATGGCTCAATGGCAAGGTCCTCGCTCAATGGCACAATGGCATAATGGCACAATGGCAAGGTCCTCGCTCAATGGCACAATGGCACTATGGCACAATGGCACAATGGAAAGGTCCTCGCTCAATGGCACAATGGCTCAATGGCTCAATGGCAAGGTCCTCACTCAATGGCACAATGGCACAAAGGCAAGGTCCTGGCTCATTGGCACAACGAGACCTGAGCGCATCCAGCAAGCGCACAGGCCGCGCTGTTTGTGTACGAAAGCTTATTATAGGTGCTCAGCTAAAAACGTTATGACGACCCAGTCCATTCAAGTAGCAGCTTAATAAAACTGAGTAAGCACACTCAAATCCCTCCACTTCTCATACGCCTGGTGCCTCAATCCTACAAGGGCACAACAGCAACCCTTGCTCCCCCTTTCAACCCTGACAAAATGTCATCCCTTTTATTTGTTCCGCTCAAGCCCTTGAAACGTCTCACGACACTTTCGTTGTTTTGGCAGGCGGGCAGGTGCCTCGCCCTGCTGGCCCAGTCAAAGGAGGCAGCACCATCATCGCCTTTGCTAAAGACCCCACCGGGTGCGTACATTCTTGACGCTGCATCTGCGCATCTGTTATGTGTGTGTTTGCTGCACATGTGTTTCTTTATATCTTTCTGCTTCATTGTCTATGGGCTTGAAAGAATTTCCATGCAGGCTATGCACACAACATTATTTAAAGTGAGCAAACCATCATCGCTCTAGCTGAAAACGCCGCTAGTTGCGTCCGTCTGTTCAATTCAGAGTTCATCAGAACCCTAGATTCATGAATCTCCTACAGCGTGTGTAAAAAGTATTGGATATGCCTCTGATCAACCCTAGTCATGTTTACTTGTGTTCCATGTTATTACTGCCTCTGATCAACCCTGGTCATGTTTGCTTGTGTTTCACGATCTTAATCAATTCAACCTGCCCATCAGTTTCGCCTTTGCTCACGTGGGTATGCTCGGTTTAGTGAAAAATACTTAATGACACAGGTACTCCTTCGAGCTTATCCAAAGAGAGGGCAAGATCCCGGAGCCTTTCGCTCAGGTGAAGCCAGGCCAAAGAAAAGAAAAGCTGCGCAGGCAGTAAAAACCACTCCCCACATTGAATAAGGAAAGAATGCCATTTTGGTACCAAATGAAACTTCTTTACCAACAGACAAAAAAGGCTTTGCCAGAAAGGTAGGACCAACAGAGTCCATGAGGAGAAAAGGAGAAAAGGAGTCACAAAGGATGACCTTACTTAGGTGTCGTGAAGGATTCGCACGCGCAAGCAAGTCTGCAAATGCAACCTGCAAATGCAACCAGGTCAGGTTGAAATGGCCTGGTATGATGTGCTGCTTGACAATTCCTGTTTGAACACCTTCAAGGTCCTTGCGCTCTCTTTTAGGCGCCGTTTGCCTCTTCGCTTGTTATGCACATACGTAGTTGTGGTCACAAACGCTTCGATTGTTATATACACATCAGGGAACTTCATCCCGTGCGGGCACCGCACTTATTAAGCACATTTTGAATTTGCCTGGAGGAAATTTGTCCTTTGGGGGATACTAGCTGAGGGCGTCCCGCACCAAAAAAAAAATTGTGGGGGGGGGGAGGGGAAACCGAAGGTTTTTCAAACCCCCTGAAGTTTCCTGATTTATATCCGTAGTTGTGGTCACAAACGCTTTGCTTGTTATATACACATCCATAATTGTGGTCACAGACACTTTGCTTGTTATATACACATCCGCAGTTGCGGTCACAAACGCTTTGCTTGGTATGCACATACGTAGTTGTAGTCACAAACGCTTTGCCTCCTGTCCTCTCTCATGCAGGTCATGCTCCGTGTACAAAATCTGGAGAAGTCCATCCAATACTACACTGAGGCTTTAGGCATGACGCTCCTACGAATCAGGTACGCTGGTCAACATGTTGGCCTGGTTTCCCTCTGTGGGAGATGTTAACATATGGGAGTTGAGGCTTTAGGCATGACGCTCCTACGAACCAGGTACGCTGGTCAACATGTTGGCCTGGTTTCCCTCTGTGGGAGATGTTAACATATGGGCGTGTTCAATTTATGCTGTTCAAGTTCCCCGCTTTCGCTGTTGTCATGCCTTTCTGGTCTGCACTTGTTTTCAGCCCTACTTTCATGGCTGCACAAAACAGGGAGAACCCAGAGGGCCGATATACACTGGCCTTTCTAGGATACGGACCAGAAGAGAGCAACACTGTGTTTGAGCTGACCTACAATTGGGATCGCAAAGAGCCCTACGACAAGGGAGGGGGATACGCACAAATGGCGATCAGCACGAAGGTGGGTGGGTGAGAGTATACATTTGCTTAGTATGATGTTCCTATTGTATTTTATGTCCTTGTCCTTATTCCTCCCACACTTTCCGGTATGCACTGGCACAACTGAAAACCCTGCAACTGCTTACAGCTTGCTGGCTGTAAATCGTAGAGCACAAGCTTGCAGCAAGGTATTCACACATTGTAACAGGAGCTAATGAGCGAAAATATGTGTGTGGTATGTGCTCAATAGATCACCATCATTGCAACATATGAGAAGCATGTACCAAGACCTCATGCGTTTCCGTGGGATGATGCATGACTGCAAGACTCCGCATGGTTCCAGGTACCACCACAGATATCTATTTTGTTCGCACCGCAGGATGTGTACAAGACAGCTGAGCAGATCCGTGCCGCTGGGGGCACAATAACCAAAGAGCCAGGCCCAGCAGGCCCCGGCATTTCTACAAAGATTTGTGCTACAACCGATCCAGACGGCTGGAAGGTTGTCTTGGTGAGTCAGAGTGGTCTAGTTACCTTTGAGCGTTGCAATTCAAGGTTTTGGATCGCATCTGTAGCAACAGCGAGGTGTCACTGCACTCTCATGTTTCTTGTGCATAACGGAACTTATGTTTTCTTTTTAATATCACAACCGTTGGTTCCAAATCTTGGTGCACCACTGCCTGCAGGTCGACGATGCAGACTTTGAGAAGGAGTTTGAGTAGATGATGAGTGGCTCAAATATCTGTATTTGACTTCTGCTGCCTACTGCTGGAAATTGCAGTAGGCAAGATGTGTAGCTCTCAGAAAATTGCCTGAAGAAACTACACTGCTGCGCGGCTTTGATGTAGGCTGGTACAGAGCCGAGATATATTGGATGACAGCTGTTTTTTTTTAACAAGCGCAAATGCAAGAGTTTTTTTGCATGCAACACTCGTGTAAACAAGCGCTCTGTCGTCCAGTCCTTCTTTCTCCTCCAATACAGGTAACAGAATAAGCCATCAGTCAAAAAGTGTGACAGCTAGGCTGCATAGAGTTTATTGTAGCACCAGACTTGTAGCACCTTTAAAAAAAACGCACCCTAAAATTTGGGGAAAAGGCACAACGTTGTTTATGACCTTGCAGCACTGAATAAAACCAGTAACAACAAACGTGCATCTGCCAGGACCAGCTGACTGCGGAAAATCAGAGGAGGAGGTATCATCATCTGTGTGTTTTGGGCACATGAACTTATGTTGCTGGACATCTGTCACACTGAGGATACCAAGAATGAGGGAGACAAATAACATTATACTTTAACCTGTGTGAGGATGGTGTGAGGAGCAGCACATGCACAACGAGAGGTGGTGTGAGGAGCAGCACATGCACAACGAGAGGGTCTGGAACATCAAACATGGTCTGGTTCATCACTCTTTTACTGCGGGCCCTGCTGCTAGATGAACTCTGAACCATCACTTGCCTGGATGATGTCACGCCCAATCGTTGGCAGCGACAAATCGTGTGACAGAGCAGTTAAGTTGGTTGGCAGTTGAGAGTTTCTTTATGTCTTGTTCAATAAGCTGGATGGCGAGTCTTATTGATAACCTTTATCTTCTGGATTTGATAATTTCGGTAATCAATTGACAACATGTGAACTCTAAGAGGTACCATTAGAGGGGATCCTCAAGAGACCCTGTGCCGTGTAAGGTCTCCGATTCTATTTGTTCGTTTGTTTAGCGATGTTAATATGTAACCACACTGAGGCTGAGAGGTCCGTCTGAGTCATGGGTCCCAGCTCCGGAGAAGGAGCAGTAGTGTGGCACCACGCTAAGCTGAGTAGACTCAGAGTAGTAGATACACACACACATGTGTGTGCAGAGAGCGCACAAGGGCATGGGCCAGAGAACTGGTAGAAGCATTAGGGACCAGCGATGCAAGTAACTCACTCCTCTGCTGGATGGTTTTTCCTCCTTGGAGGCCTTTCTTGGTCCGAAGGCGCAACCATTATGAATTATGAGACTAAAAAAATCTAAAAAAATCAGATATTAAGGACTAGTTCAATTGAAACAGTGTAATTTGACGTTTTAACTCTATGTATCTGCCTTGGAACCAATAGCACCTTACAGCCAAGATGTACTGACATTTTTTCTTAACATTCTTCACAGGAAAAAGCATACTGCTGTTCGTGTTAAGGTATTGCGCTCAGGATTATATCCTGATTATCAGCATCAACATGGATGAAACCTCTCTATGCACACACCACGTCCTCTGTTCTGTGAGCCACCCATTCAGTATTGTTATCAAGTGTTAAAGCACTGCCCTTCATCAGTATTATCAAGCGTATCAATTGTTCAATCTGGCACCTCAGGTGTGAAGAAGCTTCTTTGCGGTTCATTGTAGAGTCCGTGCCCCCTCTCTCGTTGTGCTTGAATGGGCCAGTGCTTGCATCCCTGTTCTCTTGCAGTGTATGACTGGGAGGGCACTGCGTGTGTGATTGCCCAGGATGTCGTCAGTAGTGGTTCTCATGTTATGTTAAGGTCTGGTCCAGGACATCCAGATATAGGAGAACAGCAGAGAAGCTGAACGAGCATTCATGCAGTTGTGACCATTCCCATTGTAAACGCATGGTGGTCCGCGAGGGGGCAGAGCAGCTGACCCAGGCTTGGTCGGCGGTCTGAACTCGTGCTGCAATGTCGGGCTCTGCCAGCAGAAAAGGCACGATAACAACATAAGCTGCTTATGCCTCGCTCACTCGGACACCGCAAAACTCTCCACACGATCCTGCCAGGAGCAACAGGCACCATCTACAGCAGTCACACAAGGGACCCACTCCACAGCCTCGGAGTTACTGGTCTACATGCCGCAGCACTCATGAAAAAAATAAGCCTACATGCAATCTGAGCCGCACCAAAAATCACACAGATGAGACAAGACACTGAACACAACCCCCAAAAACATCTGAGCAATACTCATGGTGGTATGCGGGCTTCTGCCTACCAACCACCTGATCCCCACTGAAAAGCCTTTCCTATTTATATTCTCCATGTGGGATGTGTGTCTCTGCATCCATTGGGTGGTGCACAAAACAACTTCCTAAGTCATGCCGGTAGCGTTTACACAATCTGCGTTATTTTCTTTTCCCCGACCTCTTATTCCTTTTGAGACCTTCAAGTTGTGTTGGATAATTAATTTTTCCACGTGCCTTCAGAACGCGGACAAAATCATGGGCCCCAGATGGCCCCTGTGGATAAATATCAGCTGCCCACAATTGGGGGACGGTAAAACATGGCTATTGATGAAAAATAAGTATGTTCTGCCTAGCATGATAAATCATCTAAAACCCAACCAGGCCACTGATGGGATCCGTTACAAATACTTACAAAGCTTTACTCCACCTTGCAACTTTATGCATAGAAACTGGGCTGAAATTTCCAGCTAAAATGTAGTAAAGGAATCCCCTATCTTGTTCCTCTGCCAGGTTCTGCCAGGTGCTGCCGGTGTGTCCCTTGTTTGAGTGCCTCCTACTCGCATGTATATCAGTACCCCCGCCCCAAATTTAACGGTGCAGCATTGTTATGTGGCATTATGCATATATCCTGAGGTTGATAAAAGCACCCATGTGTTAATCAAGGTTTTCATTTAATGTCATCAGTATGGCGTGCAGAAATTTGCTGAAGGGAAGGTAAAAAACGTGAAATAACTGTAAAAGGTTATTATGGAAATGGAGGCATGATATGGAATGAAATTGCCATAGCAGGAAGAGAATGCTGGGATTGCCTTTTATATATAATAAATTAGCTAAGGAGGGCACAACTCCAGCCAAAGCCAGCTCCACGCAAGTTGCCACAGATCCTCATCAGCAGACCTATTCTAGCTGCGCAGGTGGGGTTGGAAGCATCACGATTGACATGTGGGTCGTTTTTTTTATTGCGGACGGAACTGTGTTTTGAGAAAGGGCCATCTCAGAGTGATTTTAGGGGAGATTGATTTTAGGGGCTGTGTGCGCAAAGTGTATGTGAGACAATGATGGCTGGATGCCCTAGAGGGCTCTCTTTCAACCTGGCCATTATTAAAACCCTTTGGCAGTTCAATCTTTATTCGATTTTCGATTTTCGAGCTTGATACGTTCAAACCCCGGCAATAAGATTCGCCGTGCGCCAATAATACCACGAGCCAAACTCGATCCGCATTAAAATAATACTAATATAATGCCTATATGTAAAAATTGAAAAAATTTGCAGAAAAAACGGGAAAATCTTTGTTTCTCCAAGCTTCTATTAAAAATTGCTCAGGGACAATGGTGAGGGAGCACGAGAGTCATGCATGAAAACAATGTTTAAATTGAGTGTTAATTAAGTTTCACCCTGTTATGTGCTCCCAGGATGATAGCTATCAAGCTCTAGGACTCTCAGAACAGGAAAGAGAGGTAATTATGCTTTGTGCACAAGTGTTGTGTTGGGTCGGCTGCACACTCACTTTATTCTGCCATGCAGACATAGACCGTAAAAACATTCATGCATGCGCCAGCTCATCAAATACAAACAAAGGTACTGGCTCATTCATACAAGCAACACACAGACACGCACAATGTGCAGACACGCACACGCAGGCACGCGTGGGCACGCGCACACACACTCACACACAGGCACGCACAGACACGCAGACGCATGCGCGCATGCGCATGCGCGTGCACGCACACACATACACACACATACACTCACATACATACACAAAAACACACACATACACACACAGGCACACACAGATATACACACACACAAACACAGACACATACACACAGACACACTCTTACATGGAGGCACACACAAACAGAGATAGACACAGACATACACACAAGCACACAAACATGCACAAATGGATACGCACACGCTCACACGCACATGCTTGCTTACAAACGCCAAAAACACACATGCACTAACATGCTCGCACAATTTTATAAAAACATTTGAGCATCCATTCAATTTGAGCGTTTTCATGTGTGTTGGTGATTTACAACTCTCAGGAGGAAGATGCTAGTTACGAAGCTGCTTCAGATGGTGAAGCAGCACGCAACACCCCTTGCTCCGTTGGGGATGGCAAGCAGGTACTTGTATAATTGCTGCAATTTCTCGTGGCTGCAACATCTCATGTGATGTGCAGATAGTTGGTTTTCAAATAAGGTTTTGACGAGCTTATTTCAAGAAACTGTAGAATTTCTTCTTGGCAACCAGGCCAGTACTTAATATGCTATTGCCGCCAAGGACGTGGCCAGTATATTTTCTCCTGAATTCAACAAGCATTTTGATGCATCAAGCATGTCACGTCTCACCCTCCTCCTGCTTTGAACAAAATGCAGCGTGACATTGTGGTCACCATCCTTCAGGTCAAAATTTTGCCCGACACCATGGCCAAAGTCGGGATTCAGGTCCTTCCAAACAGCACAAGCACTCTTGTTCCCATCAAGGTGAATGTGAGAATGTGTGGGTGCGTGCGTGCAATCGTTCGAGCGCGTACGTGCACGTCTTGTAAAGCACGTGTATTGTGGCAAGCTTACATGCATGAATACGTAAACATTAGGGATGTATCATATGGCATAGCCAAAAGTCTGACCCTCCTCGTTCGCCGCAAAACTTTGCATAGCTCTAAGTTTGTGGCCAGTCAAATTTTCTACGTAATTCTTATGGTCATTCGTGTAAAACTGACGCGGAAAAAGGCACCAAAAGTCTGTTCAGTCGGTTGACAGTCAACTCCCGCTTGTCATCAAAATTTTCTGGATCCTTTTAGGGTGTCTTTGGGTAAAATGCAATCGTAATACACGCGTAATTTGTATATACCGTCCGTTCTCGATCACTTCGTTACCACACTTTCAAATAATTAATTAAAATTTCGATTTTAGTTCGTGAGGGGGTCTGGGGATTAATTTTTTTGAGGGCACTTCGGGAGGGCCCTGTCGGGGATTAATTTTTAAATTCGAGAGCCCCCCTGTGAATGCTGCCTGTGCACTGCTACTGCTGTTTGTTATGGCTACAGCTGTGGCTGAGGCTGAAGCTGAGGCTGTGGCTGAGGCTGAAGCTGTGGCTGATGCTGCACAGTGCTCAGAAGCAGGGAAAGAGAGGTGAGGGGTATACATGCAGCAATAGCCACTCTCTACTCTCTACACTCACTCTATATGGATGCCTCTGAAGGGGCATGTGAGGGGTGTTGTTCTTGGAGCCGCGCAAGCGCCCCACAGGCCTCTTCCCAGCCTCGCCCCTTGCCTTTGCCTCTTCCTCTTGCAGCTCCTTGAGCTACCTCTCCCTCTGCAGCTTCTCACGGTCCCTTTGCTGAACAGCCAGCAAATTTAACTGGGGACCAAGGCTTCAAGAACCCGGCCAGGGGGTTCACATGGCGCAGTTACAGCTCATTCGATTTTCACCCTCAAAACCACTAGAAATAATTAATTTATCACTTCGAGTTCAGTTCGGAGAGGCCTGCAAGAATTAATAAAATTTTTCGTTTTCTGGCCAAATAATTAATTAATTTCTGAAGTGATCGTAAACGGACGGTAACACGTATTTTGTATATTACGCGTATTTTGTATATAACACATTTTACCAGAGGTGGACAACTCCCCCAAAAATGGGCATGGTTTTCAAATGTTCCTCCTGAATGGGCCCCAAAATTGGGCAATTCCAAACTCCAGAGCACTTTTGCTTGATATTGCCTAATTTGGGGCACATGTCTAATTGCCCGCGGCGTGAACCCTATTTTTCACCACGATTCTCTCATATCTCACCTCCCACTGACCCAAACTGTGTCACTATTATAGTCTACATTTTAATAAAGATTATCGTTGCAACAAAAATGGGGTGAAATGGAGCAGTAGTTGGCCAGGTACCCCGTTTTGGCCCATTTCCCTTATAAAAACCAGCAGAAAGGGTGCCAAAAAGGGTGAAATACCAAGTTCCATCAAATCCGGTTTTCAGCATTCCAAACGATTCCTCATCATAAAAGAAGTACTCCTGTCGTGTTTTGAGGTGAAAAGAGACCCTGGGTAGAGCGTAGTGGCTCATTACGTAAATATTCAGTGCCAAAAATGAACTGGTAATCTGCCCAGATTACTGGGGGGGTCCGTTTGGCCCCAAACTTTGTGAACCATTTACTTATGTTACTTTATTATGGTGTGCATCAAAAAAGTCACATTTCCAGACATTTACTCGGTTGAAACCCTCTGATATTTTACCGCATTGAACGTCTCAAATGACTGTATCACAAATCCCTGGTAGAAATTGACAATGATTGCTCCATCTTGCGTCTGTGTTCCAGTTCCAACCTGCCTGATGTCTGTCTTTGATACGGACCTTCTTGCCACCTGTCCGTTGCCTTATCTTTGATTGAGATAACAAAGCTGCTGTTTCAGTTGCCCTTGTTCTAGT
>Ga0307947_1003371_pt1 | contig 12867 bp, 5 predicted proteins | sample OrgLakmetagen232_FD_201840 | JGI IMG/M metagenome (GOLD analysis project Ga0307947, IMG submission 201840) | Saline water microbial communities from Organic Lake, Antarctica - #232 | ecosystem: Environmental > Aquatic > Non-marine Saline and Alkaline > Saline | place: Antarctica: Organic Lake...
AACCATCCTTTTTATGCTTGTGCCTTAGATAGTTGGCAGCTTAGTTTTAAGCCCTTGCTCTCCTTGACTTCAGCAACTTGCCCTTGGCCTGTTCCTTCCTGTCTTGTGTGGTTCCAGTGTGTCTGTTTCCCTGCCCTTTTTTGTGTGGCAAGCTCAGTTTTTGTTGGCAGGTATGGGTGTCAACGGCCCAGATGCTTTTCTCGTTTCTCTGCTAGGAGGGCTCTTTTAGCCAGTTCAGTGTCTCTTTTTAGCCAGTTCAGTGTCTCTTTTGGTATTGGGCACAAGTGTAAAAATCCCCCTCCAGCAGTTCGGTGGATACGAGCCGGAATAGAACCAGATTTGGTGGAACTTGGTTTTCCACTTTTTTGGCGACCCTTTTGCTGTTTTTTCAAAGGGAAGTGGGCCAAAATGGGGTATCTGGCCAAGTACTGCTTCGTGTTGCCCCAAGTTTGTTGCAATGATATTCTTCATTGAAATGTAGACGATTCATATAAAAATGACATAAATCTGGTCAGTGGGTGGTGAGATATGAGAGAATGGTGGTGAAAAATAGGGTTCACGCTGCGGGCAATTAGACGTGTGCGCCGGAACTGGCTAGTTTCAAGCTCAGGTGTTATCAGCAGCTACCTCTGGGTCCTAAGCTAGAAAATAGCCAGTTCCGGTGCAATTACTCTAGCTGCATTCCTAAAGTACCCCTGTTTGGGGCCTCAGATGGTCACCACCTCTGGAATTGTTCTTTGACGGACTTTTGCCGTTGCTCAACTCCTTTGAAGTCTCTCTGTATAAGAGGGGATTGTGACGCTGCTGTGTCGTACACACGTGTGTGAGAGATTCGGAAACGTGACACCTCCACATACAGCGGCCATTTTGTAATCCCTCATGTAAAATTGCAACTACTTTCAATAAGTGATCAAAGCCTCTGAACTTCCCCCTCTTGCATTGATTCTATGTCTGTCAGTTGCGTTGACTACTTCCCACCACACCTCACGGTCTTGGTAAATGCGTCTTTCTGGACAGAACCGCAAACCACGACAACACAAGCCTCTCCAGGGCCACACAGGGCACCCCACGAGCTGAGACGTAGTTTTGAGAAAGAATGCACCGCAGTCCTTGCACTAAGAAGAGTAGGCAGCTGGAGGTGCTGCAAGGCTATGACCTCAGTCTTAGTACACAACTATCAACACTCACATCGCCAGGACCTTGTAGCATTTGTACTTCTAATTTCACAAACAAATGAGAGCGGCAGTGCGCAACCATTACTCACACTTTGCCCTTTAGCACCCTTCAGAGTTAGAGGTACAGACCTACCTGCACATAGTATAATTACTTGGACACACAGCCTGCGCATCACCACCGCCTTTGACTTCATACTGCTTATTCTTCGTTACGGTGACCTCTTTTCATTTACGCACACATATGTAGGGTTGGCCAGAACCGTATACATATACACCGCATATGACCGTATATTTGATAAAATCCCTGCCAAAAAAGACTGTATATATACCGTATATATATGGCTCACTACGTATCGCATTTCGCTGCGTTCTTCATCGTTGCGAGAGCCAAGATATCCGTTGTTGAGAGTTGTCTCAGTTAGGTGGCCAAACCAACACATACGCTCCATAGCAATGTGGTCCCTGAGATAGGCTGGATCTGGAGCGTTGCCGTGGCCTTGAAATGCTTCTTCATCAGTGAATAGGGTTGGCCAGAACCATAGTTATGCGGTGTACTTACGGTATTTTTGGCAGGGAAAATCACCAAACATACGGTCAAATACGGTGTATATATACGGTTCTGGCCAACCCCATCAGTGAACGCACCTCGTCAGCGGACGCCCAGAAGCCTGGACCCCCTGTGTCCAGGCTGCTGTGTACATCGTGGAAGCAGCCCCTCGTAATCGCTCCTGAAGAGGAGTGGCCCTCCAGCACGTGCGCAAGCCCCTATGTGTGTGACACGACAAAACCACGCTGACGTAGCAAGCCAACACAAGCCAACACAAGCGGACAACAACGGAAACAAGCACGGCAAAAGAAGAATGTGTCTTTGTAAAGGTATTGGCCTCGCGTGTAGAGCTATTCACAGGTTTGAGGGTCAGGCATCGCTGTTTCTGCTTACCTGAACTTCCCCCTTCGGCTTTGACTTGTGCCTCCAAAATACAACTTAAACTAGACAAGAATATCTTTCTGATTAAGCTTGACTCGAACAACACAACAGCGTGCAGGACATAGGGTGGGAATAGCCTAAGCCCTATAAGATTAGTATCTTCAAAACACCAAGTACCCCATTGACCTGATTTTCCAGGCTACAAAAAAACGTGCTACACATCTTGCGCTTTGCGCTATGAAATTTGCCGTGCATCTAAAACAACAAGTGCCCTTTGCATGCACAAACAAGCCTGACACCAAGCAGGACACATGCAGGCCCGAACACGCTCACTCACCCACCCCCACACAAGCACACCTTGTAATAGTAAATCGTGGCCAGGGCACGCACACTCACCCACCCCCACCTCCACACAAGCATACCTTGTAATAATAAGGTGTGGCCTCCCGTCCCAATGTGTGGTCACTGGGTGTCCAACCTTGGCCCTGCTGCTGCTGCTGCTGCTGCTCTTGCTGCGGGCTTTGCGGAAGGGCATCATACACAAGATGGTAGGGGTCTGGCACCATTGTGGTGCTCCCTGCAGCCACGTTATAAACGAACTGGTACATGAATGTGGCGCTCGTGCGGTGTCCCTTGTTTGCATACACAAGATGGCGGGGGTGAGGCATCAGCGTGGTGTCCCCTGTAACCACGTTATGAATGTAATGGTACATGAATGTGGCGCTAGTGCGGTGTCCCTTGTTTGCATACACAAGAAGGCGGGGGTGTGGCATCAGCGTGGTGTTCCCTGTAACCACGTTACGAATGTAGTGGTACATGAATGTGGCGCCAGTGCGGTGTTCCTTGTTTGTAATGATACATGGTTTTCCTCGTAACCACGAGAAGAAAGGTGTGGTACTTTTATGGTGTTCCATATAGTGCAGGTGTAATGACAGGATAGGGTAGGGGCGTGGCAGCAGCGTGGCGTTCCCTATTACTATGTTGAATGCACATGATGGATGCTTCTGCTTCAGCCTAATATCAACAAATGGGCGGTTGTTCTTCACGTAAATGACATACCACGTCATATATCCTGCATTGTCATTTATTTTTACTTCACGTAAATGACATACCACGTCATATAATATCCTGCATTATCATTTATTTTGTGACATTAAATAGTTAGTGCCGCATGACGATTAATAAGTTGTGCACTCACTCTGGACTAGTGTGCACTAACTCTGGACTAGTCTCTGACTGGCTTAGAAGTGTGCACTCACTCTGGACTAGTGTGCACTAACTCTGGACTAGTCTCTAACTGGCTTAGAAGTGTGCACTCACTCTGGACTAGTGTGCATTAACTCTGGACTAGTCTCTGATTGGCTTAGAAGTGTGCACTTACTCTGGACTGATTGCACTTACTCTGGACTAGCGTGCACTTACTCTGGACTAGTCTCTGACTGGCTTAAATTTTTGCACTTACTCTGGACTGATTGCACTCACTCTGGACTAGCGTGCACTTACTCTGGACTAGTCTCCGACTAAATTAAAAGTGTGCACTTACTCTGGACTGATTGCACTTACTCTGGACTAGCGTGCACTTACTCTGGACTACTATCTGACTGGCTTAAAAGTGTGCACTTACTCTGGACTAGTCTCTGACTGGAGCATTGATCATAAGAAGCAAACACACAATGTCAAGACAGGTAGAATTGAAGCTTCCATACTAACAGTGTAGCAGAGAACAAGCCTGACAAGTAAGGAGGCATAGAAAGCGAAAGAGGAAGCTTGCATAAAAATAGCACGGCAGGGAACAAGCTGGCAGATTAGGATGCATAGGAAGCGAAAGAGGAAGCTTGCATAAAAACAGTGTGGCAGGGAACAAGCTGGCAGATTAGGAGGCATAAGAAGCAAAGGAGGAAGCTCGCATAAAAATATCGCGGCAGGGAACAAGCTGGCATGATAAAACGGGAGCATGCAGTGCTCCTGCACAAAAGCCACTTATTAATACACAGGATCTACATGCAGAGTACGTGAACAACTATGAATACACAAGGACGCACCAAGATGGGAAGCGGGTCCTCCTTGGTATGGACTGCGCCAGGACACGGACACTGCATGCAGATGAATCGTGGGTCAGGCATGTAGATCAATTGTGGGTGCAAGCATGTAGATAGAATGTGAATGCAGGCATTTGGATAAATCGTGAGCGCATGTAGATCAAACGTGTAAACGCAGGCATGTAGATCAATCGTGGGTCAGGCATGTAGATCAATGGTGAATGCATGTAGATCAATTGTGGGTGCAGGCAAGTAGATTGAATGTGAATGCAGGCATTTGGATAAATCGTGAGCGCATGTAGATCAAACGTGTAAACGCAGGCATGTAGATCAAACGTGGGTCAGGTTGTGAGTGCAGGCATGTACATGAATCGTGAGCGCATGTAGATCAAACGTGTAAACGCAGGCATGTAGATCAATTGTGAATGCATGTGGGCGGAGGAGTTTCACGGTACCCGGTACCAAAGTGGCTCCTTTTCCTTGATTCTTGTAGGGATAGTTTTCACTGCCAGCTACAACCTTTTTCTGTTTCTTTGTTTCTTTGTAGATAAATCGTCAATGCAGGTTGTGCCAGACACCAAGGTTGCTCTAAGATCTTTCTTGGACGGCACACTTGTACAGGGGGACGACGGGGGGTAACCACAGTGTGCTTAACGTATTCGCTTATTAATGGTGCACATGGGTTATTGGTAGGTTATGATGGTACATCTACAGTGGGTCATCAATGCTGCACATGCGTACAAGCAACGCACAACCACCTCACACAGGCCCCTACCTTTTTCCCTCCCCACAATTACACTATGTGTTGCCTACGATACGCAGCATGCAACAGCAAACACAACACCAACACCGACACCGACACCGACACCGACACCGACACCGGCAGCGGCAGCGGCAGCGGCGGCGGCAGCAGCAGCAGCAGCAGCAGCAGCAGCAGCGGCGGGGGCGGCGGCGGCGGCGGCAGCAGCAGCAGCAGCAGCAGCAGCAACAGCAACAGCAACAGCAACAGCAACAGCAACAGCAACAGCAACAGCAACAGCAACAGCAACAGCAACAGCAACAGCAACAACAGCAGCAGCAGCAGCAGCAGCAGCAGCAGCAGCAGCAGCAGCAGCAGCAGCAGCAGCAGCAGCAGCAGCAGCAGCAGCAGCAACAGCAACAGCAACAGCAACAGCAACAGCAACAGCAACAGCAACAACAGAAACAGCGCACCTGCGCCAGTACGACAGCTGCGCGCAACCACCTCGCACGTACGCCTGCCCTGCTGTCCTTGCGACGACAGGGGCCTTGCAGGAGGTGCATCACCACCGTCCATCCATCCATACAATTCCTGTGTGTGTATGTGGGCAGTCGTTTATGTGTGTGTGTGTGTGTGTGTGTGTGTGTGTGTGTGTGTGAGCATACTTATAAATGCATTTTAAGTTTGTGTGTGTGTTGCACGCGACCGTGTGTGACCCTTTGTGCGTGGGTGCAACGATTGACGCAACAGAGGGTGAGTGCTGATGTGTTTATTAATACATTTTATAGCTGTGCGTGTGTTGCGCACAACTGTGTGTGCCTTTGTGCGCGGGTGCAACGATACAGAGTGTGTGGACATCATCACGTGCTAATGACTACGTAAGTATATACAGGAGTGTATGCACAGAGGTAGCTTGTGTAGGTTTGGCCAGCACCATACATATATGGTGTACAGTGTTTTTTTTAAGGCGACATACCATGATCGACATGAAAACATGGATTTCCGACTTTTACCAAGATTCTTGGGGTGCCAACGAGCCCCTGTAAAACGACGGATGTGCTAAATGGAGGGCCTTCGAGAGCCCTCACGCACCACAAATTCCAAAAAAATCCAAACATTAAACTATCATATTAAAATAAACGGCAAACCTTATCATAAAAGCTCAAAGTTGCCATGGAAAAAGTGGTGGGAAGTATTTAAAGGCTCGTGGGCCCACAAACAATTTTAGTGGTTAGAGCATCCAGCCTCTGAGGGACAGCCCCAGCGCAAGGACTGGCTGAGTAAGGGGGGGGACGAAAAGAATTGGTTTAAACCTGGCCTAAAAATACTCTGCAGCATAGCCCCCCTTCATTTCTATGTTCAGCATGCTTGAGTACATCTGTGACCCCCAGCGCAATAGGCTAAATGCGCAGCACCTGACGTGTTGCACACAGGGGTTTAAGAGCTCAGCATTCGGCGTGGTGTCCTTCCCTCATCCAGAGGCTGGCTCAGGCTAAGAAGCACTGTGGTATCAAGTAAACAAACTCACAGTTAGAATGAAGGGGGTTATCAGGCCCTACCTTGCAAATTCAGACAAACTTCTGTTTTAAAGCAATTGCTTCCAGATCACACTATTGCATACACCATTTGCCGGGAGGCCTTTTTCCCGGCAGGCTGGGGCAGCAAAATAATATCGACATGAGAACCCAACTTCTCAAATTGCCAGATTTGGAGGGGACATGAAACCAAGGTTTTCCCAAATCCTTAAAAAAAACAATGATGGTGTATATACGGTTTTATTGGCAGGGAATTTACCAAATGCACGGTCATATACGGTGCATATATACGGTTCTGGCCAACCCTAAGCATGCGCAGAGAAAGATTTTGCACACGCAGAAGCACTCCCACACTTTGCAGGTGCATTCTCATGCATCCTGGATCACACCTCTACCTACCTGTTCGTCGGCAGGAGCCCCTGACACGCCAGCTCCTCCTAGCCCCCACACACCAGACGTCGTCGCTGCAAGGACCTCAATGTCGTCCCCTGCAAAGTTAGGGTGGTAAGCTTAAAACTCTATAAGGCTAGGGTTGAGCCTGCACACACACACACAATCACACACACGCAATCGCACATACACGTAATTGCACACACACGCAATTGCGCACACACGTAATTGCACATACACGTCATTGCACACACACATAACCGTGCAGTTCACTTTATATAGGTGCTGGCGCGTCGATCTGTAAGCAGTCATACTCCTTCCACGCTGTACACCTCTGTGTTTCACATCTGCCGGGCCATATCAGGCTACGTGATTGTCATGTTTTAAAGTTTTTACTATACACTGCTCATCACAACAATCAGCTTTGCAATCCATGCATCCCGCCCAAAGCCTCGGTTTTTAGTAGTTTTCCTGCCAAAAGGGGGTCCAAAACCGGACCTTCACCCCACACCCCCAGGCCCTCACCAAATGTCCCCAATATTATTGCAAACACCCCTGGTAAGTTGATGGTACTGGGGAGGAGCTTTTGGGGATCCACTTTCTGGCAGGGATTTCCAGCCATTTCCACCCTACCCACCCTACCCACCTGGGCACCTCCCACCACAAAATGAGTGTGCAGGGGTGCTTAGATATATCCAATTAAGGTTCTCTCACAGGATGGCTGGCCTGACACAAAGTAATGCAGTGAAACTCCTCTATATCTGCTTCCAATGATCTGTCTCCCCTCAGCCAAATTGTTCAGTCTTTTCCACTCTCCATTTGCTGTTATTCTAGATCCCAACCTTAGTTATGAAGCCTTCAATGGTAAACCAAGAAGAGCTGGCTGTCTGGATTGCGCACGTGTAGAATTGGCCAGAACCACATTTGTATTTAAGTTATTTACATGGTATTTGTTTGTGTGTGATGGCTGGCCTGACAGGCAATAAAAAACACACATCACAATGATCAAGACTGGCCGTTCTGCTGCTGCTACTGCTGCTTGGACAAACCACACGCAAGCTCAGTAAGTAGGGGAGGGTGGTCCAAAGCCTGAACCAAACAGCACACTCAACTACCTTCAGACATGTCTCTCACCTGCAGCGCTCGGCATTGCCACCAAGCTGTGATTAGACCACTGCAGGGGAGAGTGGTCAAAAGCCTAAGCCACACAGCACACTCTACTACCTTCAGACATGTCTCTCACCTGCAGCGCTCGGCAATGCCACCAAGCTGTGATTAGACCGCTGCAGGGGGAGAGTGGTCAAAAGCCTAAACCAAAAAGCACACTCTACTCGGTATCTTCAGACATGTCTCTCACCTGCAGCGCTCGGCAATGCCACCAAGCTGTGAATGGGCCGCTGAAGGGGCGGGTGCCCAAAGGTCTCCACCACAGCGTTGGGTCTGGTGATGCGTAGGTCAATCAGCTGGACAGAGCCGTTTGACATCCCGACGTACACCTGAGGTGTATTTCGTTTTGTATGCGTCACGTGTGACTGTGGAATTGTATGTTACGTACTGGTAGCAAAGTGGCTTGTTGACTGTTTGCGCGAGGAGACACACACGCACATGCACACGAACAAACACACACAGACTCGACAGACACATACAAAACGAACTTGGTGCTCATTGCATCAACTTCATGCACACACGTTTTACAAACAAACACACACAAAACACACTTAATGCTCACTACATTAAATCTAAGCACGCGCGCACACACACACACACACACAAAGTACATCTGGTGCTCACTAAAGTGGCTTCATGCGCGCACACACGCACACGCACACGCGCACACACACGCACGCACACACAACGTACCTGGTGCTCACTGCGTTGGCTCCATGCGCAGCTCCAAACTTGTGCACCTAGGTCTGAGAAGTCAGCCACCTGATTCCCAGCTTGAGATAGCACCAACAGCCCCATCCCCTGTTTGGCGCGCACACATATTGTGAGTGCTATTTAGTTTTTTCAAATGTCCATAAAGCCATCAAACATTGTGTGTGTCAGGCAGCATGCATACCACCAAATGGCAACACGTCTAGCGTTTGGCAGCGCTTCATGACACACACGCAAATGCGGCATTTGCAAATGCCACGTGCAAATGCCACGTGCTGCACACGCAGATGCCACGTGCTGCACACGCACAAGCAGCTTTGTTGTAATTCAGGCACCAGCAATCCCAACCGACACAAACATCACCAAGCTACTCCATATGGTTGTTTCCTTGCCATACTAAAAGAATACACTAGCGAAAACGCCACCTCATACATGGCAGCCTCCTGCCTAGAGGTGGGTGGTGAGTACATGCCAGGCACAGATACCAGTACCACCTAATGAGTACATGCCAGGCACAGATATCAGTACCACCTAATGAGTACATGCCAGGCACAGATACCAGTACCACCTAATGAGTACATGCCAGGCACAGATACCAGTACCACCTAATGAGTACATGCCAGGCACAGATACCAGTACCACCTGGTGAGTACATGCCAGACACAGATACCAGTACATGGCAGCCTCCTGCCTAGAGGTGGGTGGTGAGGACATGCCAGACACAGATACATGCCAGATACACGCAAGCAGCAAAGCCAACCCTATATAACAAGAGAGGCAGCCTCCCACCTCAAGGTAGGTGTAGAGGGTGGTGTGCACATGCCAGATACTCACAAGCAGCAAAGCCATCCCACACAACAAGAGAGGTAGCCTCCCACCTCAAGGTGAGTGTAGAGGTGGGTGGTGAGCACATGCCAAATACTTACACGCAGCAAAGCCAACCCTATGTAGTAAGAAAGGTAGCCTTTTTGCGCTCCATGCAATTATATAAATGGGCCTCACACCTGTGTTGTAATATGATATTCAGTTGTGCACTTCTTCACATCCTGAGCATGTGCTGCAAAGGGCTGGAGCCTTCCATATAGTTAGGGTTGGCCAGAACCATACATTTGAAGGTATATACGGTGTATATACGGTATTTTTGGCAGGGAAATCACCATACATATGGTCATATACGGTGTGCATATACGGTTCTGGCCAACCCTACATATAATATATAAATAGCTGTACACAGGAAGTGAAATCACATACCTGCCTGTGCTGTCAAAGTGTGGCGCTTTCCATACGTAAAGTATATAGTAAGTTATTCTTACATGCTTACCTGTGTCGCTGAGGCGTTGCCCCTACCCATATTTACAGAAGATTTTTTCTGTCGTGCCTAGATGTATTCACCCACTTGACTACAGTAATTTGTGCCTAGATGTATTCACCCACTTGACTACAGTAATTTGTACCTAGATGTATTCACCCACTTGACTACAGTAATTTGTACCTAGGTGTATTCACCCACTTGACTACAGTAATTTGCCCTGCGGGGCGACCGCGGTAAGTTTATATATGCACATTACACATGTGTTTCCTGGGTGCAAGGAAGGTGCACGTTTTGGCCCTAACATCTTTGAAACTTTGGTTGCGATTGAAAAGGTACGGTATATGCCTGGCTGCGTTGCCAATAAAAAGGAAATGGAAAAGCGTAGCACAGGCAGAGAGCATCATTCCCCTCATTACAATGTTAAGGCACGACAAACCACACCTTCCTTGTACTAAGTAGGTTTTTCCTTCACCTATACCTGTATGTAACTAGGTATTTTCTACACCTATGCCTACCAGGGGTCTGCCTGTGTATACCTAGTTTATTTACAAACTATGCCTACCTGGGATATGCCTGTGTATAAACTCACCGTTACCAACAACATCATGATGATCAATTGAGCGGTAGCCCTAGTGCATTTCTACACCTATGCCTACCTGGGGTATGCCCGTGTATACCTAGTTCATTTCTACGCCTAAGCCTACCTGTGTTGCCACGGCGCTGAGCCTCCCGTCTGGTGCCAGGCAGATGTCCTTAACGCCCTTCACAGCCTCTGGCAGCACCACAGTGCCCCATGCCTGCAGCATGCATGCAAATCACGCTGTGGTCGATTTCATTGATCATTGATACAACGGAGTCACATACTCTGGTTTGGCAATACCACAGTGCCCCATGCCTGTAGCATGCATGCAAGTCTTGCTGTGATTGTTTACACTGTTAACAAAATCAAACGTTTTGGTTTGGCAGGACCACAGTGCCCCATGCATGCAGCACGCATGCAAGTCTTGCTGCAATTGATTACACTGTTAACAGAATCAAACGTTTTGGTTTGGCAGGACCACAGTGCCCCATGCCTGCAGCATGCATGCAAGTCTTGCTGCGATTGATTACACTGTTAACAAAATAAAACGTTTTGGTTTGGCAACACCACAGTGCCCCATGCCTGCAGCATGCATGCAAGCCTTGCTGTGATTGATTACACTGTCAACAAAATCAAACGTTTTGGTTTGGCAACACCACAGTGCCCCATGCCTGCAGCACGCATGCAAGTCTTGCTGTGATTGATTACACTGTTAACAGAATCAAACATTTTGGTTTGGCAACACCACAGTGGCCCATGCCTGCAGCATGCATGCAAGCCTTGCTGTGATTGTTTACACTGTTAACAGAATCAAACGTTTTGGTTTGGCAGGACCACAGCGCCCCATGCATGCAACATAACCTAACCTAAACCCTAATCCCTGACCCTGAACCCTAAATTCACATGTAATGAGTCACTCTGATACAACAGAAGGAAATTTGTATCAAAGTATGACGGCTTCTGGCAGGCCTGCATGGCTTTGCGTCTGTGGACACGCACCCACTGCATCACACCTACTCACACATTAACACAAAGGCACGCACCCACACATCCACCTACATCCACCACCCAAACACCCAAACACAAACAGACACACACACACACACAGAGATTGACTGACCTGAGGGCATATCAACGAGAGCTGTTTTAAGCAGCATCTACTACTTGCAGCATTGTAACTGCTCGCCAGCAAACGTGCGTTCACCGCATCCAGCGCGATGCAGCGCCCATTGACCTGCAAAGATTGAGAGTGAGCGTGTGGGTGTGTGAATTGTGGAAGATAGGATGATATACAGAGGGATGGGTGACTGAATGAGCCCTTTTGATTGGAAATAAGGGACAGCGATAATTACTAGGGTATGCTCTGATTTAAGCTTACTAGGTGAAGCACTCACCAGTGGGAAGCGCTGCTGGCACACCAATGGTGGGAGCGCCTGGGGTGGCAGTGTCGGGCTGAAGTGTGCTGGACTCACTGAGGGCGGCTGCGTAAGGGGGGGGCCCTGCACAAACGCTGTCGTGGATTGGGTATGGGCTGGAGGGACGGTGGCTTGGGTGTGGGTACGGGTGTGAGGAGTGACAAAGGGGCTGTTTGGAGCGACATGCGAACCGTTGGGGGCGCTGCAGGGGTCGATGGCAACGCTGTGGGAGGTGCCCGGGGCATTAGAAAGACCAGCTGGTGCACTGGAAGGGCCATTCAAGGCAGTGTGGAGGCTGTTTGGAGCTGTGTGGAGGCTATTGGCAACACCATGGGAGCTGCTTGGGGCATTAGAAGGACCATTTGGAGCACTGGAAGGGCCAATCTGTTGTACAGCGCCCTGTGCTGATGGCGTGTGCCAGGCAACGTGGGGGTCGTTTGCTGCAGCATGGGAGCCGCTTGGGGCGCTGCAAGGGCCGTTCAAGGCAAGGTGATTGCCATGTGCTGTGATATGTGAGCCGCTTGGGGCGCTGCAAGGGCCGTTCACTGCACTGTGGGGGCCATGTGCTGTGATATGTGAGCCGCTTGGGGCGCTGCAAGGGCCGTTCACTGCACTGTGGGGGCCATGAGGAGAGGCTGTATTGGTGGGACCTCTGTCTAGACCAGTTAAGGCATTCCGTGGGCTACTGTGTGGGCCAGCCCTTGCGTAGGAAGTTGAGGCGCCGCCCCATGGGCCTTCAAGTATGGGGTGAGCACCAGCAGGAGCAGCAACAGTAGCAGCTGTAGCGGGTGCTGAGCCTGGGGAGGTGGGGTGCTGGAAGGGGGTGGAGGCTGAGGTGGAGGGAAGGGGGAGTTTAAAGGGGCTGGGACTGGGTGC
>Ga0307947_1003372_pt1 | contig 12864 bp, 14 predicted proteins | sample OrgLakmetagen232_FD_201840 | JGI IMG/M metagenome (GOLD analysis project Ga0307947, IMG submission 201840) | Saline water microbial communities from Organic Lake, Antarctica - #232 | ecosystem: Environmental > Aquatic > Non-marine Saline and Alkaline > Saline | place: Antarctica: Organic Lake...
TGGGCGAGCATCAGCAGCAGAGTGGGAGGGTGGGGTGAAGGAGGGCAACCCCGCATCAGACAGGGCCTGCTGGGCGTACAAGCCAACATGCTCCAAGCAGTGCAAGTCCCTCCTGTAGTCAAAGCCCTGCAAAGTGTCTGGCCAAAAAGGTGGAAAACCAAGCAACCTTCGCCAAATCTACTTTTTAAAAGCCAGGATGATGCATAATGATATAGGAAGTACTCCTGTCTTATTTTGGGATGAAAAGAGGCCCTGAATGGGGCGTGGTGGCCTGTAATGTGGGAACTCAGTGCCAAATTTGAACTGGATTTCTGCCAAGACCACTGGGGTGGTCCAATTGATCCCAAACTGTGTGGACCATCTATTTATGTTAATCAAACATGATTTGCATCAAAAAAATCACATCAACAGACCAGTTGCCCCCTCTGCAAATTTCTAAAAGATACCAAGTAAAGGATCAGGTATTGCATCTTTTTGGTCGGCGACTTTTTCGGGCATTTTAATGCCGCTGATAGTTATATTCTGCGGCGTAGTGACGCACTCTGGGTTGTCAACTTGTTGAGAGCTCAAGACTTGATGTTACATGGTAACTCCTACCTTAAAGTGGTACAGAATTAAGTACTGAAGTGTGATGTCACACTCAGCTACTGAGTAGCTATTTATAACAGTGGCTGGAGTCAAAAGGGCAAGTTCAATTCTTGCAACATCATCACCCTAGATGTTTAGCTGTTATTAATATTAAGTATAAGTGGCTAAGCACGCTGCCGTACTTGCTTCGTAAGAATAGGGGCATCGAGCTATATTGAGAGCCCACCTACACCCACACAGTGCAGCAGCGCAATACAAAAGGATTCAAAGGTGTGGCCATCTTTTAAGGTGCATCATGCTTTCCAGCAGTGTACCAGCGTGACACAAGGATTGAGGGATTCGGCCAGCTTCATAAGAGCCAGCACAGCAAAAGGGGTTTTGGCCAGCTTCAGATGCAAGCTTCAGAGGCATCACAAGCTTTGGCACAATAGTATGACACAATCCTGGGATACTCAGTAAGTGCTTTATTTTGGCTTGCCTAAATCAGCACCACAGGGCTAAGGGCTAAACCTGAGGCGGCTGCAGCAAATCCGCAGAGACAGTCATACTTTGCGACAACAAGAGACAGTTTCTAGGGAAAGTGATGTGCAGCTTTAGAAAAGGGCTTGATCACAGAATGCTGCAGTGGTGGCTATCATAGGTCATGTATGCTTTCCTGGATAGCAAAGGTGGCAATTGAGAGTGCTAGGCACCAGCAGAAGCAACAACACCCACACATTTGAAGTTACAGCCTTTCCTCCTAGCTCACTCAAATGCCTGGCTGTAGCCTTCCACACATATGTTAGCTCATATGTTTGGGATCATTGCGCGCATCCCCCACAAGCACAAGCACACAAACTACTCACGTGCTTGGAGTCATAGCCTCCCCCAACACGCACGTACACGTAGCTGTCGGGGTCGGGGGGGTACTCGCGGCCGGAGGGACCCAGGTATGCTTGGTAGGGAGTTGGGACTTGACCCTAGCAAGGCGCACGTTGTAGGAGCTCTAGACAGATCTGTTAATTTATTCATGGGTGCTTAATAGGTGCAGACGAGTGCTAGTTGTGAGCAATGTTGAGTGCGCTATGCTGAGCACAGGGACTTCATCATGGATCGCACAATGTTGACATTTACAGCAGCTCGTGGGTTGGGTGCAGAGACATAGTAATGAAGGATGTATGCTAATTCTTCCTTGTGCAATTTTATAATCAGCAAGGGGGGTATGGCATGTGTGTTTACAATGTACAGGCCATTGACTACTGGACCAAAGCAAGGAGTTCAATAAAAAGGCTCGGACTGACCATTATGAACAAACGTGATAAAGTGTTGCATATGTTGTGACTTTATAATTCAGGACGCAAGACAACTGGCTACGGCATTTGATCTGCACATGTTCACACATCATGGACCTACTTGGTGAGCCCTTCCCCACAGATTGCAGGCCCCCATCAATCACGACGCTGTGCAAGGGGTGGCTTAAAAGGGCATAAAATGAGGGACACACAACTCTTAGTTAAAGGTTGTTTTGAGCTGCATTTTTAAAGGAGGCATGCATGAAAGGCTTGCTAAATGAATTTAAGAAATTTGAAAATGGTAAGATCTGCAGCTCTTGTACCGTACGCACCGTACGCGACAACATTGCCCCAATAATATTGCAAACACCCCTGGTAAGTTGATGGTACCCGGGAGGGGCTTTTTTGGATCGACCTTCTGGCAAGGAATCCTCCCCAGCACACCTAAGCACCTTCTACCAAAAACTGATTTTGCAGGGGTGCTTAAGTAGGTTCAACTAGCTAAGGGTCCTGGCTACTTAAAGTGGGAAAATGTGCAGGTTCGTTTTATCAAACAGGAATGGTGGGTCTGACTGATTGTGTATACATACCGGCATGGATTGATGCTTGTCATTCAGAAGAGCCAGGATTGAACCCAAAGAACACAAACGGCAACATGTAATCTCTTTTTGCAGTGCCTTTAAACCTCAAGTTGCATGCCCCTCTTCGTTTGCCGAGACATTTCCACGTTTGGATCTGTCTCAACATGTCTAGCGGAGTTTTAGCCGTTCAGGCTGAGGGCGCACACTTTTTTCTTTTGTGCCTGAGCTCATGGATTTATTGTTGACTGGTAAAAACCAGTCCCAAGCCAATTAGCCAAACAGTCTGGCCGAAGGTCCCTGCATGTAGAATCTAAAATCTATCTCTGTATAATCTAAAACCAGTCAGAGCCAGGAGGGTTGGCACTGGACTTGTCAAATCATTTCAAACAGCGCTACCTAAAAGCACATGTTTACTTGCCCCCTCGTCCGCTGGGCTGGGGGGCCGAACCATCTCAGGCAAACAGCAAATCGGGTTCGGGGCAGCAGCAGGCGCACAGCAGCTTTACAGGCCATGCTCCGTTTCAGTACCAGTGCAGTAGGTTATACGGACCAAACCAGTAGGTTTTACAGACCAGTTTCATTTAATCTCAAACTTATGTTCAAACTCCATTTGTCCCTGCGTTTCAAACTTGTCCAACTTATTTGTGTGTTTGCAATGTGCGTGGGTTTTGCCCTTATGAAAGGTCTTAACTATGCTTCAGTATGCGTTTACTTTGGTGAACCAATGAACCAACGTCTACACTTTGATGTTTGTGTTTACCTACTTCTTCTCGTGTCTTTAAGGTTAGCATTTCCAGTTGCGTCACAGCCCTTTTTTACTTGGTTTGTTTTGAGCTTTACCTCGTTCTCATAGGTTGAGCAGCCATTCCAGGTTAAACGCCTTTGTAATCCAAACTAAAGTAAACTTAACTTGGCACTAGAAACACTAGCTTATGATTTTTATGGCTAACCGAGGCCAGTCAGCAGCCGATCATTCAATGCTGAATGTCATCTCTATTGTAATCATTTGTAAAAGGTAGCCGATGCAATAGCAAAGTGGCTATGGCTCCTTGGGAAACAATACCAAAACATTTAAGCATATAAGTGCACACGTAAAAATGCTGAAGTGTTGCTTATCAGCGCGGAGATTCACTTAAAACCGAGGTATACCAGGTTGGACACATTGACCTCCAAAAATCATGCGCCTGCGTTCCTACCTAATTGGTGTATGACGATATGCACATAATAAAGTGAAACAACGCACACTAAAAAAAATGAGGAGCGCAGTGACTGAGGAAAATGCAGCCGCCTGAGCTAGCAAATAATACAAGAAGAAGCGTTGCCGTCACTCCGGGCCATCTCAGCAGCCACTGCCGAGCACCGGCATTCTTTATCTCAAATTGTGCCTGTCCTTACATTATAACTGCGATATAGACCAGGTAATGCGATGAATGGCTAAGCACATTCATAGGGAAATTCATGGGGAAATGCAAAAATCACCTCCGCTGAACCGTTCCCACCCCAGGAGCAGGAGAAGGGGGGAGTGTATTTGATACGGGTGTTGAATAGGAGAGCATAAGGGGTGTGGTCTGCTGGGTTTTTTGTAACTAATCCTAATGCTGCTGCTGGTGCTGCTACAGGTTTAAACGTAGCAGCACTGGTTTAAACGTAGCAGCACTGGTGGCAGTGCTGTTATTGGTTCTGCTCGTCCTGCCGCTTCTTGTCCTGCTACAAGTGCCTGTGGGGCTGCTGCTGCCGCTGCTGCTGGTCAGCTCAGGTGCTGGTGCCCGTGGGGCTGCTGCTGCCGCTGCTGCTGGTCAGCTCAGGTGCTGCTGCTGGTTCTGCTCGTCCTGCCGCTTCTTGTCCTGCTACAGGTGCCTGTGGGGCTGCTGCTGCCGCGGCTGCTGGTCAGCTCAGGTGCTGGTGCCTGTGGGGCTGCTGCTGCCGCTGCTGCCGGTCAGCTCAGGTGCTGGTGCTAATTCTGCTCGTCCTGCCACTTCTTGTCCTGCTACAGGTGCCTGTGGGGCTGCTGCTGCCGCTGGTGCTGGTCAGCTCAGGTGCTGGTGCTGCGCCATGTGCCTGTTGAAGAAGTGCTGTTTTACGTGAGCACGTGGCCGTGTTTCCGGTGCTAAGTGTGTTTCAAGTGCATGACACCATATCACACCAAGTGCTGCTGGTGGTAAAAGCCTCATCCACGGAGCTCAAAACAGTGCTCAATGGTGGTAACGCCACTGCTGCAGCATTTGTTGGTGCTGCCACTGCTGCTGCATCTGCTGGCTCTGAGCTTTCAGGGGCTGGCTGCGAGGGCTCAGGGTGAACGGGTGACCTGGGTCCAGGTGCCGCTGCAAGGGCGGAAAATGAGGGCACACGGGTAAGTACGCACTGGATGGAGCTAGAAAACAGGGGCGGACTGAAGGGAGTGCCCTGGGTGCAGCTGGAAAGACAAGGGCATACAAGAGGGGGTGCCCTTTTGGTGCAGCTGCGATACTGAAGAACACTGGTCAAAAGAAACGGAGGAGGTACTGCGGGCGTCCGTGAATGTGTGTAATGACTTGACACCCTAAATGCAACGTGCAACAGACATTCAGACATTCATATTTTATAAACGCTCTAAAAACTAGATTTGCAAATGCAGCAACACAAATTGCAGCGGTGTGTAAGCACCTTAATTGTGTAGTTCAGGTGGATACTGCAGTTTTTTTTGCCCCTGGTTGTTGTTCAAGCCGAACAAATCCTCCATTGGCTTTCTCTCTACTCGCCTCTTAGACCCTTTCTTCCCCTAATCTATTCCCCTTTCCGCCCTCGTCGTCGACTTTTTCTGTCGCCCTGTCTACTGTATTCCTTCTCAACATACAGGCAACCGTGAAATCGTGCATGCGTTCACGCGTCTCTGTTCACGAATCTCTGTCCACGCGTCTCTGTTCACACGTCTCTGCTCACACGTCTCTGTTCACGCGTCTCTGTTCACGCCTCTCCGTTCACGCGTCTCTGTTCACGCGTTTCTGTTCACACGTCTCTGCTCACACGTCTCTGCTCACACGTCTCTGTTCACGCGTCTCCGTTCACGCGTCTCTGTTCACACGTCTCTGCTCACGCATCTCTGTCCACGCGTCTCTATTCACACGTCTCTGTTCACGCGTCTCTGTTCACGTGTCTCTGTTCACGCGTCTCTGTTCACACGTCTCTGCTCACGCATCTCTGTCCACGCGTCTCTATTCACACGTCTCTGTCCACGCGTCTCTATTCACACGTCTCTGTTCACGCGTCTCTGTTCACGCGTCTCTGTCCACGCGTCTCTGTTCACGCGTCTCTGTCCACGCGTCTCTGTTCACGCGTCTCTGTCCACGCGTCTCTGTCCACACGTCTATTCACACGTCTATTCACACGTCTCTGTTCACACGTCTCTGTTCACACATCTCTGTTCACACGTCTCTGTTCACACGTCTCTGTTCACACATCTCTGTTCACGCGTCCCTGTTCACGCGTCTCTGTTCACGCGTCCCTGCAACGTGGCTGCTCAGAAGGCTTGCCACTGCATCTTCAGTTCAGCGTGTGCGTAGAAACTGTGCGCACTTCCTGGAGGTGTGAAGCAGCTTTAGGCACAAGCAGCAGAAGCAAGCCGCCATCAGAACTATTGGAAATGCGTCCCTGCCCGCCGCACCTGGCTCTGAGAAGAGTCTCTGCTTGAGTCAGCTCCGCGTGAAGGCAGGTCGCACTCCTGCTGCTGTAGGTCAGAGAGGCACCGAGCCCTCTGGCTTCCGACCACCCCCTGCTCCTGCTGCTGCAGCCAATCCTGCTGCCTCTGCAGCTCTGCCTCCCTCTGCTGCTGCTGCTGCGCGCTATGACCTGCTGTGTGGACAAGTCATTCACACTCTTGGGGTCTGTGTGAACAAATCCAGCTTGCTTGTAAATCAGGTCCCGGCCGGTAATTAGGATCAAGGCAAATGTTTTTGCTTCACTCCTGTGTGTAATTGCACAGTCACGGTCTTGAGATACCCTGCCTCACGTGAGCATCACACACACACACACACAGATGGTTCGCGCGCACACACACACACACACACAGATAGTTTGCACACAAGTGAGAAGAGGTCAACGCTTACTACAACAGTATCAACCAATACAACACATACACACATCATAAAAAAATCACACAAACCCACACTCCCCTCACACATCCACAGTGTGTGTGTGTGTGTGTGTGTGTTTGTGTGTGTGTATGCGTTTGTGTGTTGTGTGTGTATGTGTGTGTGTATGTGTGTGTGTGTTTGTGAGTGTGTGTGTGTGTGTGACATACAGCAGGATACCCTCCTGCTCAGCCACACCTGCCACGTCAGGTGCTCCACTCTTGAGGAGCTCCGCCAGCACGGCTTGCAGCGTGGAGGAAAACTCGTGGCGTGGTTTGCACACAGAGGCCATAACGCTGTCGTGTAGGGCTGCCAGGCGTTGCTGCTGCTGCTGGTTGTGGCGGTGGTGGTGGTGGTGGCGTTGGTGATCAGGAGAGGTGGTGGGGATGGGGCAATTGCGCTTAGATGACCTGGGAAGGGTGTGTATGTTTCTATGTGTGTTGTGCGCGTGTATGCGTGTGTGTGTGTGTGATCGGGTATGTGTGCACATGTATGTTGGTGAGTGCACGTGCGTGTGTACGTTTGTGTACGAGTGTGTGTGTATGTGCATGTGTACGTGTTCATTTGTGCGTGCATGTTGAAAGTTGGGCATGTGACGTGCAGCACTGGGATCCTACACCCTCAGTATTTTTCAAGGAGCGCAAGAACATGCACTTCCTTGTTTCAAGCCTAATGACTGTGCAATCTGAACCAGGAAGCCAGTTGGAGCAAAGGCATGCTTGATGCCAGTGTACTCTGTACTCGTCCAGCTACTTGTTAAGTTTAAGGTGGTTTGGGGTACCAACTACACACATTACTTCAAGCGTTCCATAACACCCTGTTTCTTGTGTTCAAGTTTTCGCGTGCGCACATTGATGTTGGTCCAACTTACGTCTCACACTTGCATCTGGCTATATAAACACACGCGATACATGGTGTGTACTATGCACTCCAAACAAACATGGTGTGTAGTATGCACTCAAAACACACATATGGTGTGTAATATGCACTCAAAACACATGTGTGCGATATGATGGCATGCACCTGGAATACATGTGGTAGCATGAACTCAAAACACACATATGGTGGAACATGCACTCAAACACACGTGTGTGAGTGTCAAAACACGTGTGTGAGTGTGTGTCGTGCACTCAAAACAAACATATGGTGCGTAATATGCACTCAAAACACGCGTGTGAGTGTCAGAAATCATGTGTGTGTCAAAACACTTGTGTGAGTGTGTGTCGTGCACTCAAAACTCACACATGTGGTGTAACATGCACTCAACACACACATGGTGTGACATGCACTCAAAACTCACACATGGTGTAACATGCACTCACAACACACATATGGTGTGACATGCACTCCCAACACACATATGGTGTGAGAATTACCTTGGAGTGGTGGCATCCGGCCACGACACATCACAGTGCGCCCCCTCTTGCTCCTGCAATTCCTGCTGCTGCTGCTGCTGCTGCTGCTGCTGCTGCTGCTCTTGAGGGTACTGAGAAGAGGAGGCCAATGCTGTTGCAGGCAGCAGCCCCCTCAGTGGCGGTGTTGGTGTGTAAGAGGCGACGGGAGACGGAGAGGCGCACAGCGTTGGGCTGAGCATGCTATCAGCCACGCCGCCTAGCCCCTGAAGCCTCCACCAAGGATCCCCCTGACGCTGCAGCTGCCCAACCCCTGCCACGCTCTGGCTGCTGCTGCAGCTAGAGGCACCGACATCTGTGGTGGCGTGAGGAGCAAGAAATGCTGCGCTGCTCTTGCAGCTGGCCTGCACCCGTCTGTGATACACATCCTCCTCTTCCCCCTGCTGGTGGTCAGTTCCAGCCACACAGTCCTCTGCGTGTGTGTGTGTGTGTTTGTGTGTGTGTGTGTGTGTACGTGTATGTTTGTGTGCGTGTGTGTTTACTTGATGTGTGTGTGTGTATGTGTGTGTACGTGTATGTTTGTGTGTGTATACTTGATGTGTGTATGTGTGTGTGTTTGTGTACGTGTGTGTGTGTGCGTATGTGTGTGCGTGTGTGTGTGTGTGTGTGTGTGTGTGTGTGTGTGTGCGTGCATACCTGGAGTGATGTGCACAGCGTACGCCCACAGGTCATTGCCTGAGTCCCCCTCCTTCTCTGCCACACTGAACACCACACTAGGGCCTGCTGCTGCTCCCCCCCTTGCCCGCTCCTCTTCTTCCTCCTCACTGTCGTAACCCACTAAAATGGAACGGGGGGCGTGTGGGGTAGGCACTGCCGCCGCCGCTGCCGCCGCTGCTGCTGTTGTTGCTGCGACTGCCGGTAATGCGGCGCAGCCAAGCAGACCAAAGGGGAAGGACGACTTTTGCTGCTGCTGCTGCTGCTGCTGTTGTTGCTGCTGCTTTTTGGTGGCCTTTTTGGAGGGGGGGTTGCCGCCGCTAGGTGGTTGTGGGGGAGGGAGAGTGGTCAGGAAACGGAAGCCCGCTAGGATCCCTGTGACATTATGTGCATTTGTGTTGTTACCTGCACTGATCGTAAATGTGTTTATGTGTAGATGTGTACATGTGTATATGTGTATATGTGAGTATGTGTGTATATGTGTATGTGTGTACGTGCGTATGTGTGTACATGTGTATATGTGTATATGTGTATAGGCACCCATGTATCTGGGGAGGTGGAAGTAGGTGCTGGAGAGGGAAGTGGTTGCACTTGTGTGTTGTGTGTGTTGTTGTTGTGTGTGTGTGTGTGTGTGCAATTGTGTGTGTATGTTAGCACACCAAGTTTATTGCTGGCACAGTTCATAGCAACACACTCCCATTTAGAAGTATACCCTGACCCCAGAATTAGCCGAGCGCCGCAAAGGAACAGCACAACGATCTCTGCACCATTTTCTCGAGGAGCTTCCATCACGCACCACATCATCCTCTCTAGCTGTGTGTGACACTCAGCTAGAGGCCACCACCAACTAGAGACCACGTCATCCTCTCTAGCTGTGTGTGACACCATCTCTTTAGCTGTGTGTGACACCATCTCTCTAGCTGAGTGTGACACCATCTCTCTAGCTGTGTGTGACACCATCTCTTTAGCTGAGTGTGACACCATCTCTCTAGCTGAGTATGACACCATCTCTCTAGCTGAGTGTGACACCATCTCTCTAGCTGAGTGTGACACCATCTCTCTAGCTGAGTGTGACACCATCCTACCATCCTCTCTAGCTGTGTGTGACACCATCAACACGCACACACTGGAGCCCTATAAGGAGCTGGGTCTTGTTTCTGTCAAAGGATAACAAACTTGCCTCAAAAGGCTCTGTATATGCATCCTGTCAACTACGCTGCTAAACTTGTCCGTACCAAGCGCGCACATTCCAGTACTATGATTAACCCTATCAATCCTATCGCCCCAGTTTCGATCCAAGCCTACAACCCCCTGATTTTCATTAATTCTTCTTTCTGTGGTGAAGTTTCACTTGATCTGGTACCAAAAGTCGCCCCTATTCCTTACGCAATATGAGGAGCTTTTATTTGCTGTCTGCATAGTTTACTTTTTTCACACTGAGGTTGACGCCGGCACAGTACGTGGCAGCAAATTCAGATGTAGAAGCAGCACAGGACTGGCAGCACATTCAGATCTAAAAGTAGCACAGTACGTGGCAGCACATTCAGACATAAAAGTATTAAAGTACGTGGCAACACATTCAGATCTAAAAGTAGCAAAGTACGTGGCAGCACACTCAGACCTAAAAGTAGCACAGTATGTGGCAGCACATTCAGACCTAGAAGTAACACAGTACGTGGCAGCACATTCAGATCTAAAATTTTGCACAGCACGTGGCAGCACATTCAGATGTAGAAGCAGCACAGTACGTGTCAGCACATTCAGATCTTAAAGTAGCACAGTACGTGGCAGCACACTCTAGACCTAAAAGTAGCACAGTACGTGGCAGCACATTCAGACCTAAAAATTAATAGTACGTGGCAGCACATTCAGATCTAAAAGTAGCAAAGTACGTGGCAGCACACTCAGACCTAAAAGTAGCACAGTATGTGGCAGCACATTCAGACCTAAAAGTAACACAGTACGTGGCAGCACATTCAGATTAAAAAGTATCACAGTACGTGGCAGCACATTCAGACCTAAAAAGTAGCACAGTACGTGGCAGTCAGGGATGGGTCATACGGCGTAGGCGTATTATACGTCGTATCGTATTTATCACGTATTTAACCGTATTTTTCAAATTGCTCTGTATAATACGATTTTGGGCACAACGAATTTTGCAGCCACAAGCCCCCCAGAGCCCCCCAGAAGCACTCCCAGGCCCTCTAGAGCCCCCCAGAGGCACTTCCAAACCCTCTAGAGCCCCCCAGAGGAACTCCCAGCCCCTCACAACGTAGCATGATCACTTGCTTATTGCTACCACAACCCAGAGGGTGGTGCCTGTAGCGTAGATGAATTGTGCAACAGCTGCATCCACACAAGCCTTGGTCACTGCCCTCTTGCTGCAGGTGTCCAATGACTGTGTAGATGCTGCTGCTGATGTGCTTGCTGTAGTCCTGTGCAGGTGCCTCTCTTTTCCTGCATGCTCCTCCCTCTGAGCGCTAGCGTTGGCAATTTCTCCCATTGCTAGCGAGCGCTGCGACTACGCCCTGAGGATTCCTGCCGGGTCAGCTTTACATGCTGCTACAACTACGCTGGCTTGGGATTCTGCCTCATGAAGTGCTCGCGGATGCGGGGGGCACCGCTGCTGAATTCTCGAAATCCTGGCATCTGGCATCTGGCATCTTGTAAACCTGCCCCTTCTGTCCCATAACAACAACACGATGCCACTCAGGGTCTTTACCCGGAGGCATTATAATGTTCTGGAGGCTGGGGGGACAATTCGTGGTGGTTGGAGGGTGGTTGGTGCAAGCCCAGGGTACCCCCCAAATTAGCATAAATGCGCTTTCGTATTATACGCGTATTGTGTAATAATAACTTATTATACCGTATGGGACGTCTCAGAAGTCCGTATGACCCATCCCTGGTCTGTTTTGATTAGTCTGTAAAAAGCGACGACCTGGGATGGACAGAGACACGTCATGCGCAACCATGGCACGGGCCCTGTTTCTCACGCGTACCCTTGCATCGACTGCAGTCCCAGCATTATTTGATTAGTCTGTTTTGATAAGTCTGTAAAAAGCGACGACCTGGAATGGACAGAGAAACGTCATGCGCAACCACGGTACGGGCCCTGTTTCTCACGCGGACCCTTACATCGACTGCAGTCCCTTATACACCAGTCGCCCACATGGTCTTGTTTCTTACACACCAGCCGCGCTCTGCAGCTGTCCGTGACACTCACCTTTTTTCTACCCTTGCGATCTCCATAAATTATCACATGGTCTATCCTTCACACACCAAACGCGCGCTGAAGCCATTCGGCACGCTCACTTTTTCGGGCACTTACAGTATCCACTCGCCATCTCATGCACTGTTCTTAACATGCCGAATTGAATGCAAGCTGCAGCCTTCCATCGCACGCATCTCCTCTCTATACTCCGCTTCATCCCCTAAAAATTGCACGGTCTTGTTCATCAACCTCAGGTCAGCATTTCTGGCACTCACATTTGGTGTTGCTAGGAGTGCACGGAGTGCCTTTGCGGTACGTTGTGGGTCCTGGGAGAAGAAGTCCCTAGGGTCGTAGGCACTGAGCATGCCTCTACCCTGTATAGGCGTTTTGAGTGTGTGTGTGGGGGGGTGCGTGTGTGTGTATGTTTGTGTTGTGCCGTGTGTGTTGTGTGTGCGTGTATGCGTGTGCGTGTATGCGTGTGTGTGCGTGTGTGTGTGCGTGTGTGCGTGTGTGTGTTGCGTGTTGCGTGTGTGTGTATGCGCACATGAATGTGTGGACGTGTGCGTGGGGGGCATAGGTGTGGGAGATTGTGCTTGATCATCATGCACACATAGTCACAGGCATAAATGAGAGCACATGCACACACACATACACACACACCTTTAAGGTGCATGAGCAGAGAGTGCATTTGGTTGGTAATTCAAAACGGCGTAACACACACACTCTCTCTCTTTCTCTTACACACAATTACACACACACACATATGCAACAGAAGATGCTCGAGCAGACAGTGCAAGATGCAGCGAAATCAAATGGATTTCTGCGCAGACAAACACGTACTTATAACACACACACTCGGCTGGAGGCAATTTAACAACACATGCTGCGGCGTAAGATAAAAAGAACATGGCGTACACAGAACCGCACTCATACATGCACACACACACACACACACACACACAAACACATTCACACACACACACACACACACACACACACACACACACACACACACACACACACCAAAACAAAAAAAACACA
>Ga0307947_1003374_pt1 | contig 12859 bp, 17 predicted proteins | sample OrgLakmetagen232_FD_201840 | JGI IMG/M metagenome (GOLD analysis project Ga0307947, IMG submission 201840) | Saline water microbial communities from Organic Lake, Antarctica - #232 | ecosystem: Environmental > Aquatic > Non-marine Saline and Alkaline > Saline | place: Antarctica: Organic Lake...
TTGTATATTTGTTGATTTCCCTGCCAAAAATACCGTATATATAAATTACCGTATACATATATAAATATATATATTTCTGGCCAACCCTATTTATGCACCGTATGAACATATATTTGGTGAAATCCCTGCCAAAAATACCGTATGTACACCGTGTATATATACATGGTTCAAAGCCAACCCTAAAACTAGAATATACTCACCAGGGGTGAGCCGCCGGGGCCCAAAGTGAGGACAGCAGTGTGCGTAGGAGTCTCATCAGGGTGGAGGCCGTTGCCGTTGCTGCTGCTGCTGTCAGGCAGCTGCGCAGGCTGCGTAAAAGTGTGTGTGGGCTCGTGTGTTATGGTATGTGTGTGTGCGTGCGTGTGTGGGTTCGTGTGTTATGGTATGTGTAAGTTGGGGGGCGGGGGGGTGCGTGCATGTGTGCGTGTGCGTGTGCGTTTGTGTGCGCATGTATGTGTATGCGCTTTTGAGATAATGTCTGTGTGTGTGTTTGGGTGGGTGTACGTGTGTGTGTGTGTCTGTGTGTGTGTGTGCTGGTGGGTGTGTATGTGTGCACATGCATATGTGTGTGCGTGCGTGTGTGTATATGTCTGTGTCTATTGAAACGTGCAGAGGATTACGCACATGCGCACACACTGACACACACTGACACACACACTGACACACACACACACATACACACACACAACTGACCACCAGAGTAGGTGGCTCCACCAGCTTGATTGCGGCCAGCAGATCTTCAGGGTCCTCCACAAATGCATCAGGGAACCGCTGCTGTTCCGCCTGGGCCTGTGCGATTGCCTGCACACAACACACATACACACACACAGATATACAACAAGGTCCAGGAAGTAGGCTGCTCAAGCACGTGTGCATGAAAACGGAAAGATTTGATCTTGGCCGCTGCTGCTGGTTCACTGCCCGCGCGGCTGCTTGCTTTGACTCACAAAAACGTGTGCAGTGTGTGTGTGTGTGTGTGTGTGTGTGTGTGTGTGTGTGTGCATCATCAGGATGGGCGGCTGTTTGAAATTCATTCATCGCAAATGATCACGAAAACGCTTTTGCAGTGGGATTGATCAAACAGAAAGCGTGTGCTTGAGATCACACAGAAAGCGTGTGCTTTGTGTGTGGGATTGATCACACAGAAAGTTGTGTGGGATTGATCACAGAAAGCGTGTGTGGGATTGATCACACAGAAAGTTGTGTGGGATTGATCACACAGAAAGCGTGTGCTTAAAGTTCACCACGAACGAAGCATAGGAAGGCAAAAACAGGTGTTTCGTTTCTGAAAGCTGTGTGAATCCTGAGTACCAAAACTTTAATTAAGTACTGTGTGATTTCTGAGTACCGAAACTTAAATTGAAGTTCAGCACGGACGAAGCTTAGGAAGGCAAAAACAGGTGTTTCGTTCCTGAATACTGTGTGATTCCTGAAAAAAGAAAGTTAAGTGAAAGAGGGCCAGCATGAGCTTCATATGTTACAATAAGGAACTGTAAGGGTTGGCTAGAGCATGGCTGTTGCCAAATGCATTGTTTACACAAGCTTTCTTAATGCACTGCACCAAAGCGTTAGCTGCAGGTATATACACTGCATGGTCCACATATACTTATAAGCACCCCATGACAACGTGCAGATGCTTGCACGACATTTCCAGAAATGTAGTTACAAGAGAGAGTTGTGTGTGTACACTACACATGCAAGCACACACACACAACACACACACGTACACATGTGCACGTGCACGCACGCATGCACGCATGCGCGCGTGCACACACACACACACACACACACACACAAACACACACACACACACACACACACACACACACACAAACACACGCACACACACGCACGCACCTGCAACTGCGAGTCGTTATCCATTGTGCAGGTCAAGTTCCACACCTCCTGCAGGGCAAGAGTGTGAAGAGCACGGTTGTGAAGTGTGGAGTGTGAGGAGTGTGTGTAGTGTGTAGTGTGAGGAGTGTGGTGCATGGAGTGTGAGGGGTGTGTGGAGTGTAGTGTGAGGAGTGTGGAGTGTGGAGTGCGGAGTGTGGTGCATGGAGTGTGAGGGGTGTGTGGAGTGTAGTGTGTGGAGTGTGGAGTGTGGTGTGTGGTGTGTAGAGTGTGGAGTGTGGAGTGTGGTGTGTGTGGAGTGTGTGGAGTGTGGAGTGTGTGGAGTGTGGAGTATGTGGAGTGTGGAGAATGAGGAGTGCAATGTTTAAATGTGAAGAGTGTGTGGAGTGTGGGAGTGTGAGGAGTGTGTGGAGTGTGGAGTGTGAGGAGTGCGGTGTTAAAATGTGAGGAGTGCGGGAGTTAATAGACGTGGAGTGGGTGGTACCACTTGCAGTGTATGTAGCGCTTGAAGGGCGACACACTGTTGCTTAGAAGCCCAAGACCAAATTGTGTGCGTGCGTGTGTGTGTGTGTGCGCGCGTGTGTGTGTATGTGCGTGTGTGTATGTGCGTGTGTGTGTGTGTGTCCCCCAACAGCCACCACACCCCATCCCTTGGAAGCATGTGAATTTGGTAATATGTACACACCCTTTCCTGTCATGGGTAAGGATGCACCCTTTCCTGTCACATGCGCACCCTATCCTGTCATGATTTACACACCCTTTCCTGTCACATGCGCACCCTATCCTGTCATGATATACACACCCTTTCCTGTCACATGCACACCCTATCCTGTCATGATATACACACCCTTTCCTGTCACATGCGCACCCTATCCTGTCATGATATACACACCCTTTCCTGTCACATGCGCACCCTATCCTGTCATGATATACACACCCTTTCCTGTCGTGTACTGGCAGGCAAGGACATGGAAACCGCGTGTGAGAAGCATTGGCTTTCTTCCAGACTCCTGTGCAGCATGCTACTCGCGCACACACACACGCAAACGCACACGCACACGCACACGCGCACGCGCACGCACGCACACACACGCACACGCACACGTGCACGCGCACGCGCACGCACACGCACACGCGCACGCATGCACACACACACAGACACACACACACAGGCACGAGCACGAGTACGAGCACAGCAAAAAACAGAAATGGTACACATGAGCATGTACTTAATCACACACATTCACAACTACACACCTAAGCACACACTCACACAGGCACGAGCACAAGCACAGCAAAAAACACAAAATAATTTGTACACACGAGCATGTACTTACTCACACACATTCACACATACACACACACCTAAGCACACACACACACGCATACACATGCACATGCGCACTCGCAATGCACGCACACACATACACACACACATGCACACTCGCAATACACGCACACACATAAACACAGAAACGCACACACACAGCACACAGAAACACACAAAGAAACACACACACCAGCGCCTTGTGGCTCCACATGCACCAGCTGCCAGAGTGCAGGAAGTGCGACACCATCTTGTCCGCCACAACCTTGGCCTGCGCCTGAGAGACATAAAGATGTATCACGATATGAGCGTGTGTGTGTGTTTGTGTGTGTGTGCGTGTGTGTGTGACATAGAAATGTATCACAATATGAGCGTCAGTCCAATGCACGCACTACAAAAAGGCAGCACACCTGCAGGCTGTGTGTGTGTGCATGTGCGTTTGTGTGTGTGTGTGTGTGTGTGTGTGTGTGTGTGTGTGTGTGTGTGTGTGTGTGTGTGTGTGTGTGAGACATAGAAATGTATCACAATATGAGCGTCAGTCCGATGCACGCACTACAGGGCAGCACACCTGCAGGCAGTGTGTGTGTGTGTGTGCGTGTGTGTGTATGTCTTTGTACATGTAAGCTTTCAGTAAAGGCACAAGAATTGCATACTTAGTACAGGTACTGCACCACTACTCACTGGGCCCACTGGGATGCCACCCTGTACATAGCATTTCTGTGACCAGAACAAGAAAGGTTTATTGTACCACAGGGTGGCTTGCTTGCGTCACACGGCACTTGCTTCTGACCAGAACAAGAAAGGTTTCTTGTGCCACAGGGTGGCTTGCTTGCGTCACACGGCACTTGCTTCTGACCAGAACAAGAAAGGTTTCTTGTGCCACAGGGTGGCTTGCTTGCGTCACACGGCACTTGCTTCTGACCAGAACAAGAAAGGTTCCTTGTGCCACAGGGTGGCTTGTGTCACACGGCATTTATGTGACCAGAACAAGAAAGGTTTTCTTGTGCCACAGGGTGGCTTGCTTGCGTCACACGGCACTTGCTTCTGACCCCCCTCCTCTTTTACAGCGTCCGTGGCCAAAATAGAGAAGTGCCAATATGCATGCGTCACTCAAGGGCATGGATTGCAGTGCACGTGCGCGTGCACACGCATACGCAACACACACGTAACCACACACACAAACACACACACATGCACGCGCAAGCACGCGCACATACACACACACGCACACACAAATACAAGCCCCCACACGCGCAAGCACACGCACATACACACACACATGCACCCCCCCCACACACACACACACACCTCTCCGGCTGTGGCCTTTTCAATCAGCTCCAAGAACCTCTGGCGGAACTCTGAAGCGGGTATGGCGGTTAACCCCAGGAGTTTCTCCAGCCGCTCCTCCCCCTGAGGAAACATAGAGTAGAGGGACAGAGGGACAAGAAATTTTATTGCAGTGCATGGGCAGGGGCGAGCCCAGGCAACCATGCCACGAATGCCTTCAGCTGCACTTTGAAATGTTTTGGCAGCTCAGTGTGTACCGCACGCAGAGAATGGCATGCAGTGGAACAGTTTGTATGTTGGATTTAAAATAGGGGAGCCATTGAATCCAGGAATTCACACTTCTGAATAAAGCAGTGTTCTCAAATCTTATATGGCACAGTTCCACAAGCACACACACAGACACAACTGTGTGTATGCACGCACACGCAAACGCATACACACGCAAACGCATACACACGCAAACGCACACGCACACACATACACACGCACATGCACACGTACACACACATTCACACACACACACACACACAGCCGAGCCTCTCACCTCAGGCATCCCCGCCACATCGCAGTTCTGCAGATGGTGCTGCAACCTGCCCTTGCTCTCCATGATCTTTTTGTGCAGCTCATGGTTTGTGCAGCACACAGCTTTGGACCCCCCCGCGTCGGCCACGCCACCAGCCTCCCGCTTTACCCCCGCCTGCTGCTTGCTGCCCTTGCCTTGCGCTTTGGCCTCTTTGATGCTACTGGCCTCCCCCTTGTCCCCTCCTGTCTGCCCCTTCCTGTCCTTGGCCTGCGCCACCTCCTCCATTCCTGACATCTGCACGTACACACAAACAGAACACACATAAAGTACACACATAGACAGTACACAAGGATGTAAGCATCTGTAACACACACACACTTGCACACACGCACACACACACACTTGCACACACGCACGCACACTCACACACAAACACGCACACACACACACACACACACACACATACACACACACGCACACACACACACACGCTACTTGTACCTGGCATCTGCACATGCCAACGCGCACGCATACCCGGTGTATGCATAGGTACACAAATACACACGTGCAGATGCACTAGCACCCGCTCACGCACGCACATACGTTAGCGCGAACATGCATGTGCAACAAGCACACACGACGGCCTTTTCTGTGGTACTGCTTATGAGAGGCAGTAATACTGTTTAATGCAGGCATTGGTTCGGCCTAGTCAATTACAATTGCAAAGGATCTGCGCCTCCTATCTCCGGCCCCAACGAACCTGCTCAAAATCCTCCATTGTCACAATCTCTCCTAGCTGCGAGTGATCCTTGTTGCTTGCTTTGACGAATTCTCCTTTCTTCTCAGAAGGGAGCAAGGATGCCTGCAGTGAAAGGAAGGAACTCAAGAACCTGAACCTTGATCTTGCACAGGTGTGCACCTGATGCGTGTGTGGCTAACAGGTCCAAATTTTCATAGACAGCTGATCATTGCATGTTGTTATGGAGAGCCTTGTGCGAAGGAAATAGGAACGTGCTGTGCCATGATGAGGAGAGGAGGTCACCTGTGGGCTCTTGAAGCCCCCTGCTCTCCCCCCCCCTCTTTTTCTCAGGACATCCCTGGAACTGGGCAGACCTAAGCTTTAACCCCACCTCTAGGACACAGCGGAGCACCTCCTTCACGAAGCCCATCTCATCCCCTCCTTGCTTGCACACCAGGCCCTCGAACGAGTTGTCCTCTGGGCCAGGATCTTTCTCGACCGTCTCCTCCGAGGGCTTCATGAGGGGAAGTTCGAGCGCAGTTTGGGACGACGAGGCATCGGCATGCTGCTTGATGATGTTCCTTAAGGTGGACACGATTTGGTTGAGCTGTGCTTTCATCTCAGCAGACAGCTTTTTGGAGGTGGCTGTGGACACTGTGGCGTACAACCAGGCTGCATGGAGGGACAATTTGCAAGGGATATGGATGTGTGGGTCGAGCACGCAGAGGAGGTGCAGAGTGGGCAGGCACAGCTGCTTCAGCTGCTCCACGGTCTGCTTTTTGGCGTTGGCCAGGCCCAGGCTCGCAGCTGCGGCCTTCTCTACCGCTGCTCCGGATACTGCTACCTGCTGCTGCTGCTGCTGCTGCTGCTGCTGGTGGAGGTCCTTGAGCAGCATTTTGGTGTAGAGCAGGGGTCCAAAGTGGTGGTGCATCAAAAGCAACATGGTCGTCCCTTCCCCCTGGCGTGAGGTATCAAGAGACGAGAACATGGTGTGGATTAGTGCACGTGTGTCTGTGCTTCTTTGCAGTGAGTATTCACTGGGACGGGTTAACAGTGGGTGCGGATTTGAAGAGACGTTGGTGAGTGGCAAACCTGCTTCAGGTCCTTCGTGACTGATTTCATTTGGTCCTGAACACGCTTGCGCGCCCTTTCCTTCTTCTCTACATACTCGGACCACATCTTTTCTGCATCCTCCTGGCTGAAGGTTAGGTGCTTATCAGCGCTCATGTTCACAAAACGAAAGGGCCTTTCCTTCTCCATGATCTTCCTGTCAGCCCTCAGGCTCACCTGCAACTTGACATACTATTAAAAATTTTAACCCCCAAGACCAAATATACCAGGAAAGTGTCCCACAGCTGCAGTTTACCCAGTTTACACTCTGCCCACAGAGGAAGGCGGTCTGGTATTTTTAATCCTAATCAATTATACTTTTGGGCATACTTGCAGGAAAATAAGACCCCGGAATGAGGGTTGGCTTTGAAGACGGAGGTCGTTTCGGGCCTTGTTGGCCTTGGAAATCAGTGCGTATAAGAAAAATTGTGCTTCTAGAAGGCATTATTGGCCTTGAGAAATGCGTGCTGGCTACAAGGTCCCCCTTGTGGTTCAAGAAGCAGCATGACGACGCTCCCCGCATTCATTCATGCATTCATTTCTTAGCTTTTATTTATTTTTTTGGACACCGCCTGCCTCTACCAGTTAAAAGAGGAAAATGGAGCAGTATCTAGCTAGATCTGTCATGCTACGATACATGGGTGCTTATTGGATGGTCCTCTTGATTGGATTGCAGCCAACTCTGCCTGCTAGTTGATATGACAGAATGTTCAGCTCGTCAACGTACTGCTGGCCTGCCAGGCATTAAACCTGTTTTCTATCTTATGATCTGGATGATGATAGACCACGCAGTACCATTTTAGCTCAACATGTGACTTCGTGGAAACTAGGACTGCGGTTGGCATCCCCACCTAGCTGTTTATTTATCCTCACACGAGTTTCACCATGGGAGGGTGAGCTATGGGAGGGTGAGCTATGGGAGGGTGAGCTATGGGAGGGTGAGCTGCCAGTGGTTCTGGTTTGTGGAGCCTTTTATGGAGCCTTTTAAGGAGCTGGGTCTTGATTCTTAAAGAGCTAAAGAAACTTGCTTCCGAATTCCGAACTTCATGTTCATTCTGTCAATTAAGCTGCCAAACTTGTCCATACCAGAAGTGCCCTTTCCAGCATTATTATCAACTGCCATTAGGAGCTGGTTTCAGGTCAAGCCTGCAACCCTTTTGATGGTCCTTAAGAAAATTAAAAGAAAAGAACGCAGGTAGTGTTAAAACTACCGGCATGGACTAGGAAAGGATGTTGTTTTGTGTCTGCACCACCCAATGGATGCAGAGAGACACAACATCCCACCTGGAGAATAAATATAAGAGGAGTTTTCAGTGAAGGTCAGGTGGTTGGGAGGCAGAAGCCTGCACACCACCGGTAGTATTGCTCAAATATCTATGGGGGTTGTATTCAATGCCTTGTCTCGTCTGTATGATTTTTGTTGCGGATCTGATTTGAAACGTTGCTGAGAAGGATAATCCGACAGATGCCATTTCTGTGCTTCGTGCGATGTATATCCACGTAACAATCCTCCCCCCTTGGCAACTCCGTCCTCGCTAGAGCTCCAGGTGGAGGGTCAATTCGCCAGAGGTGCCATAGCAATTGACTAAACACTTTGCATCCCAACTTGTCGAAAATCACCGGGTCGGAAATCTGCCTTTTTGCAACTACCAAGGTTCGAACCGAAAAGGAGCCAATTTACTCTGATGCCCTTAGCACAGAGGCAACAGCTACCTTCGTGTTTCTTCCCTCCTGAAATAAAAGGATGACCATCAATCCCTACACACTGCTCAACCGCAGATTCCCGTACATTTGCAAATTCTAGGGCTCCACACCATCAGACCAACTCCTATATGCAGAAATACCCCTCTAGAACAATGTACAGACGCCCCTTCCCAAACACTCCTGGGAACTGAAGATCATTGCCATATGGAACACCAAGGGCAGGGTCTGCCTCAATGCTCACAACAAAGACTGGCTAAAAGAACTTGCCAAAGAAATCCCTGAGGCAAAGTGGGAAATTCAAAACATACATAACCATCCCTACCAAACAGCCTTAGATTCCGGACAACACTCAGGACTCAACAAATTTAATAAGCTACCCAATGACCACCCTCAAGCCTCAGAAGGCCCAGATAAAACAAGCGCCCTGATTAGCACTGACCAACCTCATAATTGTAATACCGACGAAGCACACCAAAACAGCTCCAGCCAAAACCTAACCCATGAGAGAAAATTGGCGGGACTGGACCTACACTGATGGCAGCCTCCAAAAGCATGAAGTAGGGCAAGACACCGGATCAGGTGTATACCACCCTCATTTAGTTGTTTCCCACTATGTAAACCCAAAAGGCATGGGTATAATCAACACCATCTCACGTGCAGACCTAGCAGCCATAGCAGCTGCTGTCATACACGGCTACTCACATATAGCCACAAACAGCCTAACATCACTGCACCAAATCAAAAAGCAGCTCTCACACCCGAATGTCCATTGCCACCACATCCAAGGAGATGTCCTTCAATCCATTGCTAAAGCCAATCACCATTGCCCATCCACTTCTTCAAAGTAAAGTCCCATGCCGGTATTATTGGTAATGAGCATGCCGACGCCCTTGCTAAAAAGTCAGCCACCACCTACTCCGACCTTGCAGACACCTCCATCAAAACAGCAGGCCCTGAGGGAAATCCCTTCTACAACATCCACTGGCTTGCAAAATAAGACATAGAAAACCAAACACAAACCCATAATCATACCCATACAACAAACATGGCCCATCCTCCTCCCCCAAGACTTAGGTACCTACCAAACCACCGTGACGCCCTTCAAGCCCACATGCATCTTCTCCAAAACTGGGAAATGCCAAAACTGAAGCGAACTACCATGCGTACTACCAGACCCTCATAAAGAACGGTACTGCCAATGGAGCCACTAGCAATGCTTACCTAACATCATCCTATGTCCCCTTTAAAACAAATGCATCATTATGAAATACTCTTCCCACCCCGCTTCTCATATAAAGACAAATACACCTCCAGCCGCCCAGATTTTGTGCTGGTTACTCCCATCGCTGCAAAAACACAAAAACAACAAAACACTGCAGGGGGGTGAATTCTTCGAAGTGGCAGAGGACAATTGAGGGAGACTGGGAGCACCCCAGCAGCACCGCCAGCCACCAGTAGAGCCACCAACCCCAGACAGCACCGACCTAAAGGCCTCAGCAAACCTCGGCGTGACATCCGACTTGATGAGATCAAGTATTGTGAAGACACCAGACCTGAACGCCGCAAAGGAACAGCACAAAGATCTCTGCAACATTCTCCAAGGAGCCTCCGTTACTCTCCACATCATCTTTTGGGTGTGGGTGGCACCATCTACAACACTCACACTCTAAAGCCTTTCAAGGAACTGGGTCTTGATTCTCAAAGCGATAAGAAGCTTGCCTCCAAGGTCCATGTGCACTCTGTGTACTTTGCTGCTAAACTTGTCCATATCAGACGTGCCCTTTCCAGTACTATTATCAACTATCATCAGGAGCCGGTTTCAGGCCAAGCCTGCAGCCCTCTTGGATCCCAATGATTTTTCCTTTCCTTCTCACGGTTGAGGAGCTTTACGGTACTCAATACCAAAGTGGCTCCTTTTCCTTAATTAATGTGGGGAGTGGTTTTTACTGCCTGCATAGTTTTTTCTTTATTCTTTTTTGTAACTCTGTGATGCTGATGATGTGCAAGATGAGCAGCATGTTCTTTTCCACTGCGCCAATCCCAACGTGATTTCTCTCCGCAAGAAAAAAAAGTAAAAGTAAAAGATTACACTGGAAGTCACCAGCGTGCATTAAGGAAAGGCTCTCAACTAGTGCTCGCACTAGCCAGAGCCCCACCGAGAGCTGAAAAAGAGAAACTACAGAGAGTAATGAGGATCCAGCGGGTTGTCAGCCATGCGATCCGGCCTGCGCCTAGCCCTCCTGAAGCCAGCTGCTCTAACATTAACTCCCCTTCCAGATCCCCCATTATCACTGTTGCTGTTGTTAAAGTGTATTTTGATGTCTTGTTATTGTGATCTTGTTTAAGCTTTTAATTGCATGGCAGTGTAGTTTAGTAGCTAGTTGGTGCACTCTGTGCGTGGGGATGCCCAAGTTTAGTAGAGGAGTTATGGTGTACTGATTGTAGGTTGTGCCCCCGACTCCATGAAGTATAACATGAAGTGTGACTTTGTTGTTACGAGAGATGCCTCGAAGGCTCCTTGTTCGTAGACACTGGATAAGAGGTTGATGTTGCACGTTTTTTCTAATGTCTGTTGCGGGTTTATGTCTGAGCAGAATTTGAATTCTACAAGATGTATGTCTCTGTCCCTAGTGGGAATATGTTTGGGATCCAAGTGCCTGCCTCTTCCCTCAGTGGGCATAACTAACACGCCATTTGGACGGCTTTGATGTCTAGTTGGAAGGTTTTGTTGTGTTGGGAAAACCCAGTCAGGAATGTTTCTTTCAATGTCATCGGGTGGTTCAATGTTAGGGTCAGATAACTTTTCACTGTTACAAGCATCCATTGTAACAATTGCTGAGCCCAGCTATGCCTTTACCGATCTTTCCACCACAAAGGCTAACTGCGTGGTGGTGTCAGTTTGTATGCATTCTTTTCAGAGTATGGTTGCTGCACCTAAGAAGTATGTGTGGAGCACTGTCTGATCCTCCACACAAAGGGCAGGTGGCAGGACCTGTCGTATGGCTTAACCTTATGGTGTGTTTGTCTGTGTGTATCGTATCCGTCCTGTACTTAAGAACTTGTTCCTGCTCCTTAAAAGTCACATTTGGCATGGATCAGATGTGTTACTGAGTTGGGCATGAGCAAGGGGCTTTGCATTCAGCTGCTGTGTGCGAGAGTCGGGCTGTGCTGCACGCTCGGGCGTATCATGCAATTTTTGCCAGAGCTTGTAAAGCAGTGTATCTGTGTTAGCTTCACCAAGGTAATGGTGGGCGTGCATGTGATGTTTTAACTTGTCTTGCAGGTCAGTCATAACTCGTACCTCTTCTGCATGGGAGCCAACTTAGTTTGGAACGCTTAGCCAGAACAGGTCGTAGTAGAAGGGGTCAGTAGCTGGCAGTAGAGAAATGTCAGAAGTTTGATTGACTGCTGCTTTGTGTGCTAGGTGATCTGCACCTTCATCGCCAATATTACCAGAGTGGGATTTCACCTTGTAGAAAATGATGGTAGAAGGTGAGGATTGAATTAGATTCACAAACCTTGAGTAGTTCCCTGTGCAAATGGTGGAGTACAGCCATTGGGTTCCATAGCTGTTTTCTAATTTGAAAGAGTGATGAGGCACTGTCTGTAGCAATTTCAGTATTGTCTTTTTGTACCGCTACTAGCACAACTGCAAGTCCGGCTCTGTTGATGGTGAGCGTGGGGCCGTTGCCCCCAGGATCAAGAGTGATGGCATCACTATTACCATCGCCTGTGGTGGAGGTGAAAACGCCAGCGCCCATAAGTAAGCTGTTTGCTGGTCTCATCTTGCATGGCGCTACCATCGGTGTATGTATTCGTATTGGCGTATTACATAGGTCAAGGGGAGATAGCAAACTCCCTTTTTCCAATTTTGTACTCTGGGAATGTGCGGGATCTTGTACTGGTTGACATTGTAATATGAAGCATTGCCACTGGCTGATGCCAGCAGCAATGGATGTCTCCGGGTGTAGGAGTTGGAACATTTTGTTCTGCTTGTTCTTGCATTTCACACGAGCAGTGTCAAGCATGTGGGCACCATTTGAGCGTGGAGTCTTGCAAATGGCATGGTGGTTCTAGCATTTGTGTTGAATGTGAGTGTGGAGAAGTTCAAGATGAGATGAGAAGCATGTGCTTTTCTTTTGCAAGTGTGCTGAAGTGTGCGAGCTGCGCATGAGATACAGAGACCTTTTGGGAGTGCTGGGAGAAGCGTAAAAAATTCATTGAGGCTGTGAAACGTGGTGATGCGAAACATGCCTGTAGGTCACTGAAAAAGGAGAGTGATAGCTGCAATCGTAGGATGAAGCGTCGGCACACC
>Ga0307947_1003375_pt1 | contig 12858 bp, 12 predicted proteins | sample OrgLakmetagen232_FD_201840 | JGI IMG/M metagenome (GOLD analysis project Ga0307947, IMG submission 201840) | Saline water microbial communities from Organic Lake, Antarctica - #232 | ecosystem: Environmental > Aquatic > Non-marine Saline and Alkaline > Saline | place: Antarctica: Organic Lake...
ACCCCCCCACTTCCCGGATTCGACTCATTTATATACCAATTGACAGCTCTCAACGTCAGGATTTTAATCAATTTGACACGTGTCGTCTAAAAGTTATGCTTCCTACACCCTCCTGGCCAGCCCTTGCTTGTTCTCTGACCTTCTACTGTTAGCATCTTGCTCTCTTTCTGAAGCTTCCTGCTTCCTGTGTAGGGTTTTAACGTTGATCGCATGCACATCATACAGAGCGACCATTTCACATCCACATGTGCAGGCAGTGGGAAGGATGGACAGCAGCAAGAGTTTGGGTGGGACCTTGACTTTGTGTCTCCTGATGAAGGCTGCAGCGCACTGCAGCTACTTGGGGTGGGTGGGGCAGAGGGTGAGGGTGCAGAGGCTAACGGCAGAGGAGGCGGTGAACCTAGCCCAGCAGAGTTGAGAGCGCTGGCTGCGCAGGGAGTACACAGAGTGGAGCAGCAGCAGCTGCTGCAAGCTGCGGCAGGGGGGTCGTTTTCGTTGTTTCAGGAGGAGGAAGATCTGGGGGAGGAGTACGAGGAGGGGAAGCGGCTGCGAGAGGTGAGCGGTGGTGGCGCGGATATGTTTGTATATGTTTCGATATTTATGTTGTATCACAGCGGTAAGGTGATATGCTGGCAAAGTGTGGTAATTCGCGGTGTCGGTTCTTGTGGGTGAGCGTCTGTGCTAAGAATTCTCTGTGGGCCTTTGTAGTTCCCCTCCTACACCTCCCTCGACATTGTTTAACAATTGGTTGGTAGCTTTTTGATAGGTTGAGCGCCTATTAGGAGCTATGACGGTATCCCGTGCAGCTGACTAGTTTATGTTGTAAGGAGGCTTGCTTGCAGCTGTATGTTTGGTATAAGATAATTTGGTGCCCCACGCCGCTGTCTGCTTTCTTTCAATTCACAAACCACACGTACGCAGATAGGTGTACCGCCACTGTGTCTGTAGTACTTTGCAGAGGTACTTAGCAGAAGAGCTCGTACTCCGCAACTACATTCACACACTCCTTGCTGCTTATGCATGCAGATAAACCTGCACTGGATCCAGCGGTGGGCTGAGCGGTACTCTGGGCAGAAAGGCGACATGGCCGCTTCCGTGGCCGAGACTGCAGCTACTGTGCTGCTGCTGGAAGAAAGTGCGGATGCGGCTGCCTCTCAGCTGCTGGAGGTCATGGGAGATGGAGCGGCAGAGGACATCATGATGCTAATGGAGAACAGGTGTGCGTTTGAGGGGGTGCGGCGGATTTGTGTTTTACGGAAATAAATGTTGCAAATTGAACTGAAAGGGGAGCACAGGACAATTGCCATGAACTTTGGGCATGTTTAGGCGGAAGCTTGGGCTAGTGCGAGTCGGGAAAGCTCATTATGGTGCTGTCCAAGATCGGGTGTGAAAACAGCGTGCAGCTAGTGTCGTTATTCGTGTAGGCTTTGTAAAGTTTTTTAGGGATGTCTTTGGCACACAGGTAAACCCATCAAGTGAAAAACAAGGTGATCACACTTTGCCCACACGTGCTCTTGGCGCCCACTCCTTGCGTCCAGGAAGCTGTTGCGGGAGGCCCTGCAGGTTGCGATCTCTAAGATCCGTGCTGAGGAAGAGGCATCCACACAAGAGGTGTCCATGCCGGTTTATGGGTCCCAGGTGTGTGGCTGATGCGGGACAAAAGTTGTGTAGTCTTTGAGACAGAAAGGCGTGGCTGTATGCATTATGCAGCATTTTTGGTTTGAACTATTGCTAGCAGGTAAAGGTGTGTCCGTGCATAGGCGCATGCCCATGCCAGTGTCCGTGTTGAGTATGCCAGTGTCCGTGTTGAGTACTGACCATATGCATGGTATGAAGCATGGAGGCTAACATTCCACGGGAAAAAAGTCATGATGCCTTCGTCCACTTACCCTGCAAACTTCCTTGAGGAGAGCTATTATCTAATATCCCATAAATGACCTGCTAGGATTCAGTACTAGCTGCACATAAATACGCACAAGTGGCAATACACGCTTGCCGCGCGCCACACACTCTTTCTCCACAGCTCAAGACCGCACACACTTGCTGCGCTCTCTGTTGCTTAGGTGACCATCACAAGTGACAGCGCAAAGCTCATTTCGAAGCTACAGCGCAAGGAGGCCCGTAAAGACAGGGCCAAGAAGGGTCAAGGTGGGTCAAGCAAAGTGGTGTTGGCTGTGATTATGTGGTACTTATCATTATGCATGCTTCTTGTAGGTGTGAATGTGTTTTGGATTTACCCGCACTCCCTGCTGACGATCCTTCCTTAATATAACGTAGGAAGTACTTTCTCCAGACATTAACGCAGAGTATGTAGTAAATTGTGGTGGAGGGGTTTCACAGTACTCGGTGTAGCAAATTGACTCCTTTTCCTTGTTCAGTGAGGGAGTGGTTTCTTACTGCTTGTGTCCTTTTCCTCTTTTATCAATGCCTGCCGTGCGCAATATACCAAACCCTCTGCTCAGTTTCCCCTCCTGCTGTGCAGCCACTGCTGATGATACACGCGATCTCTTACACAACTGTGTACTTTCCTCCCGCCAATTTTCATGCCTTTCATCTTTTTTGTTACCAAATTTATCTGCTGCGCAGCTTCTGCTGACGATGTGGAGCTCCTGTCCTCTGTGGGCTGGGAAGTGCTGCTGGATACGGAGCGAGATCACAGCTCCACTTTGGTTCTTGGTGCGTGTGATATTTCATAATTGTAGGCTTTTGCAGCGTCATGAAAATTGCACAGTGCTTCACCGACCAGGGACCCAGCTAAACCTGGTTAGAGGTGCTGCTGATTAGGTGTGCTTTCCCTCTGATGCATCTTTCATTAGAGGTGATAAATTTCTTAACGTTGCTGTGTCCTCTGCAGTTTGCCAAGAATGCTGTATGTTGTCTGTGATCATAATATACAATGATGAGCTGACTCTTTTTATTGTACATGTCATTGTAGGAGATGGGTTGGAGTTCAAGGTGGGAGGCGACGGTGCCATTGCTGGAGCCAAGAAAGCGCTGCCAACTGGAACCACACGCAAGTGAGTGTTTAGTGGAACAAGCCTCTGTTAAAGCATGCTGAAGTATTGAGGACTACAAGCTGTGTTTGCCTCGCTGCCTTGCAAGGGCTTCTCAACTGTGAAAGACTGCTTTACCACGATGACATGGCACTGCATGATTGCGTTTTGGCGGTGAGACTTTCACGAGGCTGAAGCGTTCTTGTGGCATGTCAGCCCTAAAAAGGTAAGGTGGAATTTATAGCCTTCCATACCCTGCGCAGTCTATCCGTGCACCACAAGTGCTTACGCCTGCTCGCATCTGCGGTAACATTTGCTCGGACCCATTTCTTTGCATAATCTAACTCCAAGTACAGTGCTGCACGTGTGACCAGGAACTACACAGCCCTGCCTGTTGTAAATTGGATATTATGTTCCAAGCTAGTCTAGCAGTGCACAGAGATGCGCCCTTGGGTTGTACTCAATCACAGTCAATGCTCCATTGCGCCATGTTCGTGGCCGTACGTGTAAGCCTTTTTGTACACCTGTGTGTATGTGTGTGTTCAGGACGTACAAGGGCTACGAGGAGGTGTGTGTGCCTGCCCCACCCTGTGCCCCCCCTCCAGGGCCGGATGAGCTGGTTAAAATCAGCGAGCTGGATGACTGGGTCCAGGTACGCACTGCTTTTTCAATGCTCTCGTTGTTGTCTTGCGCAATTGCGGCATGAACTCCAGCTCATGAAATGTAGCAGCTGCGTTTACGACTTGGTATTTTAGCACTCCCTCGGTTCCAGAATTGATTCGTGGTCCCTCGTCTCTCTCCTCCCTTCTTTTGTTGCTCAGCTTTTGTTGCTCTCTCCTTCTCCATCACGTCTCATATCTCATATCCATTCTTCTATGTCTGTCTTGCTGAAGAAGTCAATTCACCATCACTATACTGCCACATATGTATGATTGTCCAGTCTTCACCTACCAATGACTTGGCGCTGTACCTCCACACACGCTGCATCCCTGGAGCTGTGAATATCAATGAATAGCTCCCTTCCCTACTTGCAGCTCTGCTTCCAAGGCTACAAAACATTGAACCGTATCCAGAGCCGCATTTTCCAGACCGCCTTCACAAGTAATGAGAACATGCTTGTGTGCGCACCCACAGGTAAAAATGACTCTATGTGCCTGGTTAGTTTCGAGTATAACGTGTCTTTGTACTGGCTCAGTGCAGAGCGTGAATTGCCTCCAAAAATACTGCCTGTGGAATGGAAGCACGCAAGGCGGGACCCTTTACTAGACAGCCAATGTTGGCCCTCCCCCTGCTTACATGTGCACGTCTGTGCTGCTTGTGCATTTTGCGCACATACCTCTTCCTCCTTCTCTTGCGTGGTTGCCACGCGCTCACACACACACACACAAACACACACACACACACACACACACACAAACACAGACACAAACACACAAACACAAACACACACACGTACACACATGCATGTTGGAGTTCCAACACTTCAAGTACGCCCCTCCTGCTCCTTGTCCTGCAGGCGCCGGAAAGACCAACATCGCTATGATCAGTGTCCTTCGAGAAGTGGGGCAGAACATGCGCTATGGGGTGATCCAGAAAGCAGACTTCAAGATCGTGTACGTTGCGCCCATGAAGGCTTTGGCAGCAGAGGTCGTGGCCAACTTCTCTGCCAGGCTCAAGCCATTAGGTGCGCCTTATTAGCTTGTATGAGAAATTATGAAGTGGAACCCGCCCAGTATCTTTACCTTACCTCAGACTGTGATGCTCTGCTCTCACATCTGTACAATGCATTGTTGAAGTTGTTACTGAGCTGACAAGTCCCCTTGAACAACGATTTCCCCAGCACCTACTTGCTGAGCGATGGAAGGCTGCACTGTCGCTTATGATGAACTGTATAGAATCCTGGCTACCATGGTATGCTTCTAAAATCCATGTTGTTACTCCCTAAATTTTACAATCTCGCTCATGATGAATTGTACAGGCCTCCTCGTGCGTGAGCTGACAGGCGACATGCAGCTCACCAAGAAGGAGCTGGCTGAGACCCAAATGATTGTGACGACACCAGAAAAGTGGGACGTCATCACACGCAAGGTAATTGATTGCAAAGGTCTGACTGTTGTGTGGGGGCCTGTTTTAAATGTTTGAACACGCATACCTCTCCCAAAGCTTATGCTGCTGTTATAATAGTCGCTTGTCACAACTGTAACATGTGCATATACAATAGTCTTTTTGTGCGTTTCTATCTTGCACCCTAGGACCCCTCACTCATTGTACACTGTGTATGCACTGACATATGTACATTCTTACAGCCATCCTACACTCTACAAACATACTCAACCCCTACCGCAGGGAGGTGATGTGAGCATTGCTTCCTTAGTGAAGCTGCTGATCATCGACGAGGTGCACCTGCTGAACGATGATCGTGGGCCCGTCATTGAGACGCTCGTGGCACGCACACAGCGGCAGGTGTGGTCTTTTTCTTGTACAACCAACTTTTCACACACATCGCACACACGCGTCAACAAGTGCATGTCCTTGATTGTGCAGTCAGCAACTTTTTGCGTGGGTTAGCCGCACATAAGCCTCACTGTTACTGTTCGGTTGGTCTGGTTGCAGCATGTGCATGTCAGGGGAGCTGTTCTGTCTGTGGATGACAGTTTGACGTTATTGTCACATGAGGGTGATTATTTTGCGCCCAAGCCCCTTGCTGCTCAGCTCATTCGTGTGTGATCCTTAAAAGCACGATCCTTTCTAGCTAAGAAACAGAGGTGTGTGAACTTAGGAGAGCGTGCTTTTACGCGCTTACTGCTGTTTGCATGTTGCCACTATTTTACATTGCTCTCTAAGCCACAGGCTCTTTGCGCCAAATGGTTCGTAACTGTGCCAATTACCTGTCTCATTGCCTGTCTTTAGGTGGAAGCCAGCCAAGCCATGATTCGTGTGGTGGGCCTCAGTGCTACTCTGCCCAACTACCTTGACGTTGGCACCTTCCTGAATGTCAACCCAACCACTGGTGTGTGCGTGATGCGAGGCGCTGAATTGTGGGTGTGCTGCACACATGTGTAAGTTGTGTCTGTGTGTGTAAACGTGTGTGTAAGTTGTGTATACTTTGCAATCTGCTATCGTCATGTGCATAATTCGTGCTTGGACATGGTGTGATAGGATATGATTGGTGTGCATGTATTGTGCTTGAATAGATTTGATAGGAAAGGTGTGCATTCTTTTGCCTAAACGTACCCATTTTTTATGTCTGGACGTGGTGTGATAGGAAAGGTGTGATAGGAAAGGTAAACATATTTTGTTCCTGGACGTGGTGTGATAGGATATCGTGTGCGTAAGCTTTGTGCGCGTTGCACTTGCTATTGCCGTGTGCATATTTTTGTGCTTGGACATGGTGTGATAGGATATGAAAGGTGTGTTCTCTTACAACAGCTGCTACAACCCCTGTCTCTGATGCAGGACTATTCTACTTTGACCAAAGTTTCCGTCCTGTGCCCCTTGCACTAGACTTTGTCGGCGTCACTGTCAACAACTTTGCTGCACGTAACAACTTAATGACGGAGATCTGCTACAACAAGGTTAGTGCCAAAAGCTTACGTGGTTCTTGTGTGATGCATTTAGCCGAAAATGGAACAGGTCGCACAGTGCTGCATTGTGTTTATTTTGTGAGACAGTTGTTTGCTGCCTGGATGATGTGTTGACAGCTGGCAGTCTTTTAAAATGAAAAGCGAGGCTAACTAATCACGGCTCAATATCGACTTGCCTATTGGTTTGGTCTCTCACCAAAACTTAAATATATTGCCTACAATGTCAGCACTTTTATTATTCAGTGCGTGTACCCTCACTGGATTGCACCTTAAGCCCAGCCTTTGCCTGTCACTCACTTAAAATTGCTCATGCCGAAAAACTTACCACCAGGTGGCTGACAGTTTGAAGCGTGGCTACCAAGCAATGGTGTTTGTGCACAGCCGAAAGGATACAGGCAAAACTGCACGCACTCTGGCAGATCTGGCAGGTGTGTTTCTATCAGTGCATTGAGCTGCCATGCCACTACCGCAAGCGTTGGTGTTAAATTGGTCATGATACCGTCCTAATCATTGCTGCATGTTGCGCATTTAAAAATTGCTTTGTGGTCACATGCGCGCAAAGCCTCACCGCCACCTGCTTGCAAAGCCGTGTAGGTTGCAGCCCTGCGCTGTGCCCCTTTAACTCGTGCAATGTGCATGCACGCAGCCAAGAATGGAGACGTCGCCTTATTTGACAACAGGGACCACCCCATGCATGGGTTTGCCATGAAAGATGTCAAAAAGAGCAGGTGGGGAACTGAGGAAGCACTGCTTGCAAGCTGCCGACCAGGAGGCTGAGTGCTGAAACGACTGTTGTTTGCACTGGAACTAAACCCAGTTTTCCAGACTCCTTGTTCTGTACTTGTGTGTTCTACATCTTTTGTCTGCGCATCTACAGGAATCGTGAGGTGACCGAGCTGTTTGATCTAGGGTTTGGCATCCACAATGCGGGCATGCTGCGCTCCGACCGCACCATGACTGAGCGCCTGTTTGCTGATGGGCTTCTGAAGGTATGGCTTGTTTTGATAACAGGCTTCTACATTTCATATGACCAATGACCTGCCCCCTTTCCACGGGTTGTGCGTCCCCAGCGTTTACTCATGCCTAGCTGGTAACTTGACTCATATTTGCCCTTGCATCGACGCTTATACAGAAGAGGAACTTTTTGTCATTCCTGCAAAAGAGGGGTCCTACAGTTCTAGCTACTTAAGTGGCTTTCTTTACCTTTTTATTTACATGGGGGTGGTATCCACATCCTGTGCACTTCAAAAGTGTAATTAATGCTCATGATCCATTCTGTCCTGCACAAACGCTGACGCCTAGGAAGTACAGGCAATTTATTGTGGCGCAATCTAGGTGGGCTTTTCTTTACTGTGAAGTATTTATTCTTGTGCAAACTGGCTCCTGCCTGTGCACACACTCGTCCAGTTCAGAGGCCCCGCCACACTGCTCATGCAGGTCATTGTCTGTACTGCCACTCTGGCGTGGGGTGTGAACTTGCCGGCTCACACTGTAATTATCAAGGGCACTCAGGTGGGTGGGCAGACTTCTGACATTGATATGCGACACGCACAACCAGCTACAAGAAGTCACTTGTTACAGCACATTTGGTCAAATTGTGGAAGTTTGACTCAAAAAGGAAGCCCGTGCCAGGTTCTGTATTGGCGCACCTGTGTGTGTGTGCGTGTGTGTGTGTGTGTGCGTGTGTGTGTGTGTGTGTGTGTGTGTGTGTGTGTGTGTGTGTGTGTGTGTGTGTGTGTGTGTGTGTGTGTGTGTGTGTGAACGTGTAGAAAGAACACAGTGGCAGTGACACAGTTGCAGTGAGAAACCACTCTTTAGATAAATTCAGGAAAATGGGTCACGTTGGTACCGAGTATTTCAGAAATCCTCACTAAAGTGTACAGTATGCATTTGTGCATTTTCAAAGCGGCTTTAAGCTTACATGCAGCAACAATTTCTTGGCTTATGACGCTTATAACATAGATATTTTTGCATCAGCAACAGTTACAAAATCTTGTAAAAAATCTGCCCTCCTGGATCTCTCAGGTATATGACGCCCAGAAGGGTACGTTTGCGGACCTAGGCATGCTGGATGTGCAGCAGATATTTGGACGTGCAGGTCGCCCGCAGGTATGTTGTAAGCTCAAGACGCAGATACACATCCTATTGGTGTACATTGACACCAGCTTGTCTGCAAATAATTGAACTACCAGAGGCCTGAATTCTGCTAATTGCTCGATTCCTTTGTTTGTGTACTTAACGGTGCGTTTACAATAGGGTGATGAATGATTATCAATCAGTTAATCGCGTTCTGCGTTTGCAAAGGGTGATTAATTACCATGATATATTGATAAAAGGTGATTACTTTTGAATTAATTTTAATACGGGGGGGTGGTGATAAAGGATTACTTCATTCGTGATTTGATTCCTGGGTGGCAGTCAAATGTTCAAAGTGGTTAAATAAAGGCTGGGAAAGCTCCAGTTGAAGGGAAAAAGGCTGGAGAAATTTCCAGTAGGTCAATCAAAGGCTCCGGGTACTCAGTCAAAGGTTGGAAGGATGTTGCCAGCGCTCTTTAGTGCATGCAAGCGCAATGCAAGCATTTCTAGGGTTCCCAGCTATAACCTGCTTCAGGCTGCAACCTAATTCTGCTGGGTTTATTGCGTCCATTGTTAACGCAAGGTGATTGATTCAGGGGTGATACACTCAAACGCAGTTAATTCAAGGGATTGATTCTGAATTAATTACAACATTAATCACCCTATTGTAAACGCACCGTAAAAGAGGAGGTGATGTATCATTGTCCATCTGCCATTCGGCCCTATCTACAGGCCTGTGTGCTAGTACTCAATTCTTGCATTTTTCAAACAATAGTGCAAGTCTACACTGGGAAACACCTGCGTGCATTAAGGAAAGGCTCTCAACTAGTGCTCATGCTAGCCAGAGCCCCACTGGAAATCAGAGAAAGAGAATCAACAGAGACTAATGAGGATCTGGCGGGTTGTCAGCCATGCAATCCGGCCTGCGCCAAGCCATCCTGAAGCCAGCCGCTCTACCAGTAACCCAAAAATTATTCACCCCTTAAACCCAGGCTAGACAACTGCAAAAGGACTTTACACCATCAGAATAATAGCCCGTAACCTACCCTCTGTCCATAATACAGTTGGTCTTGAACCGCTCTCTGTAGCTGCCACTCGTGTTTGTTCCCTTCCATGAAATAATGCCAACAAACTGAATCCATGCAAAAATACCTATTAATCCACTGAAAGGGTTACTGCCTAACCGTTCTCTGTAGCCACCACTCATTTGTTTTCTTCTATGCAATGATACCGAACTACTGGTTTGTGTGTGCAGTTTGACACCAGCGGAGAGGCAGTGATCATCACAGCACACGCTAAGCTCGCCCACTACCTGGGTATGCTTACATCGCAGCTACCCATTGAATCACAGGTGCGTGCCTGTGTGCTGGCATACGTGTGTGTGCGTTACCTGGGTATGCTTACATCGCAGCTACCAATTCAAGCACAGGTACGTGTGCGTGTGTGTGCATGTGTGTGCACGTGTGTGTGGGCTGTATGTACATTCACCTCACCCAGTACGTGTACGCTCTTCTGTTGGGAGTACTTCCATACATCAGGATGTTTTCCTGCGTGTTGCGAATGGTAAAGGAATTGGCAAGCACACGTGCTGATATCAGAGTGCACGCTTCTGACACTGATAAATGTGAACTACGTAATGAGCATGTGTACGCATGTTTTTGTATCTTTTTGTGTAATGATGCCAGCTCACCATTCTTGATGTGTGCCCGCAGTTCAAGTCGATGCTGGTGGATAACCTTAATGCAGAGATTGTGCTGGGCACAGTCTCCAACGTGCGAGAGGCATCCCTGTGGCTCAGCTACACGTGAGTGTTTGTGATGGAAGGAATCATGGCATCAAACTAAGTATTAGTTGACGTGTACACATTTGTTTTGCCAGGTACATCCCTGCGACTCAGCTTGCGTGAGTGTTTGTGGTGGAGGGCTTCACGGCATTCAATGATTTGTGTGTAAGAAAAGACACGTTTGCTTCAAGCACTGTGTTGAACCTTATTCTCACGCCAAATGCGCTTCTTAGGTACCTCCATACACGCATGTCCAAGAATCCTCTGTCCTACGGCATCACCTACCAGGTGTGTTTCTTGTACCACACAGTGTGTTTTTTATGCCACAAAGTTTGTTTCTTGTGCCGCAAAGTGTGTTGCTTATGCCTACCAGGTGTGTTTCTTGTGCCACAAAGAACGCGCAGAAAGTGCTGGTTGTGCCTTTTTAAGTTATGCAAGCACCACGTGCTGTATTTGTCGGCAATGTCTCAGTCATCAGCTCCTTTTACTGCAATGAATCTCATGTACTTCATCACCGCAAAATATGCCAGTGGGTAGTTCAGACCTGTTAGTTATGTGATTGTTCTGTGTGTTTTTTGTGCAGGAATTGGCCACTGACCCCTCTCTACAGTCTCATAAGCGTACTCTCATCGTAGAGGCTGCCAAGCAGCTCAAGGCTGCCCAGGTGTGTAGGTTGCCCTGATGGAAACGTCTGTTCCGGCCTTTGCGCAAATCTCTACTAGAATGTATGTAGGCCCTCATGTAAAGCATCTGTTATGGCTTGTGTGCCACACTCACCAGGGTGTATTAGGTTTTTATGCTTAAATATCTATTCTAGCTCATGTATCACACTCACCAGGGTGTAAGAGGTCTGTATGCCACAATGTCTATTCTGGCTCGGTGCCACACCCACCAGGGTGTATTATATTTTCATGCGATCTGTTCTGGCTCGTGTGCCACACTCACCAGGGTGCCAGGGGCACAGAGGAAACCGCGCACGCAGTGCCCTGTGCTGTCTCCGCTGTCTCTTTTGTGTGCTAAAGGCATGATGAATTCTTGGGACCTTGACGTTGTCTTCGATGAGGCTGTTGCAGAGGCCGCTGCAATGTGTAAAGAAAGGATGTTCACAGCTTTCCCACCCTTGCGGCACTTTGCCACACCCGATTGCTGTTTGCCCACATGCTGTGTGCACAAAATATAAAGAAGCACATATTGGCCGGCGCTCGATTGCAGTCAAGGCTTGCGCTTCTTCACAGTGCTCGCTTCAATCACACTCTCCCGCAGATGGCTGTGTTTGACGAGCGTAGCGGCAATCTGTACGTCACAGAACTTGGCCGTGTAGCATCCCACTATTACATCAGGTGTGAAAACAAACTGTAACGTCAACTGCACTACACTGCACATAACTTGTACCGGAGCCTTCAGCCTCCTGGCGTTTTGCCTACTTGACTGCAGTCTGGACATTTTAAACCTGTCAGCTTTTGGCAGAGAGTTGCGCGCAAATGTACCCTTAGAGTTTCTGTCATGCGTTATGAGCAAAGGTAACCAAAAACCAATCCTTTATCTGCAGGCACCAGAGCATGGTAACCTTCAACACACTGCTCAAGCCCCACATGACTGAGGCTGAGGTCCTGAGCATGGTGGCTCAGAGCTCAGAGTTTGAATCTATGATGGTCCGAGAGGTGCGGGGGTGCTGTCTGAACTTTGAACTCGAAGAAGAAACGATGCAGATAGTGTAGCGCCTCCCCGCATTAATCAAGTCTTGTACATTACCGTCATACCACATCCCCTAATGAAACTTGGTAATTAAAACACAGCACTCCCCCCCCCGGGAGTACTTAAAGAGCAATCACTCCCTTGATATCTTTAGGGCCTCTTTTGGCAAATTGTAGGAGCCCATTCATGCACCCAGCCAATCATGTGCTGTTGCAGGCCTGGCCTTCCCAATTCATGCACTGGACATCACCAAAGAGTGGCATGTATCAGTTCAGAATGCTTCATCAACCGTTCCTTTCAAAATTGAATGTCCAATGTCGTTTGGGGGCAATTCGATCACAGCCACCCTAATCTCTAATTGGGGGCAGCTAATGAGTGCTTAGCACTGATTTTGCTACGTCAAATGACAAGACATTACTTGCCTGAAATGCAAATGTGGGTCCCATTTTCTCATGTTTCAAGGTATGCACAAACACTTTGCTCCTTGCAGGAGGAAATGCCGGAGGTGGAGAAGCTCAGCAGGGAAGCTTGCCCGTTTGATGTGAGTGATTTGCATTGTCTACTACTATAGACTACCATTGGAAAGTGCTTGTTTTGGGGCCTTGGAGGCTTTCTGGAGCTCAGAACCGTTCACTGCTGATCGTTTGCATGTAGTACAGTGCTATCTCAGAGAGAGAGAGAGAGAGAGAGAGAGAGAGAGAGAGAGAGAGAGAGAGAGAGAGAGAGA
>Ga0307947_1003376_pt1 | contig 12856 bp, 17 predicted proteins | sample OrgLakmetagen232_FD_201840 | JGI IMG/M metagenome (GOLD analysis project Ga0307947, IMG submission 201840) | Saline water microbial communities from Organic Lake, Antarctica - #232 | ecosystem: Environmental > Aquatic > Non-marine Saline and Alkaline > Saline | place: Antarctica: Organic Lake...
CTCCAGCCTACACGGATGTATGCATAAAACAATGCAACTTGATATAAGTGCCAATGAGCTCGCAGCACTGCAGCGTGCACCGCCTCTAACACTCCAGCCTACACGATGGTGTGCATCAGCTTGATGGAGGTGCCAATGAGCTTGCAGCACTGCAGCGTGCACCGCCTCTAACACTCCAGCCTACACGGATGTATGCATAAAACAATGCAACTTGATATAAGTGCCAATGAGCTCGCAGCGCTGCAGCGTGCACCGCCTCTAACACTCCAGCCTACACGAACGTATGCATCAACTTGATGGAGGTGCCGATGAGCTTGCAGCACTGCAGCGTGCACCGCCTCTAACACTCCAGCCTACACGAATGTATGCATCAACTTGATGGAGGTGCCAATGAGCGTGAAGCACTGCAGCGTGCACCGCCTCTAACACTCCAGCCTACACGGATGTATGCATACAACAATGCAACTTGATATAAGTGCTGATGAGCTCGCAGCGCTGCAGCGTGCACCGCCTCTAACACTCCAGCCTACACGATGGTATGCATCAACTTGATGGAGGTGCCGATGAGCTTGCAGCACTGCAGCGCGCACCGCCTCTATCACTCCATTTTACACAAATGCATGCATACAACAATGCAACTTGATGGAGGTGCCGATGAGCTTGCAGCACTGCAGCGTGCACCCCTTCTAACACTTCATTTTACACAAATGCATGCATACAACAATGCAACTTGATGGAGGTGCCAATGAGCTCGCAGCACTGCAGCGTGCACCCCTTCTTAGACTTCAGCCTGCATATACGTGAGCACACAACGTGGGGAAAAAGAGGATTGCGCTCTGTGTACATTGCTCCAAGGACTTTAGTGGGTGAGGAGATTAGTTTGTGAGTAACTGGGGCACAATCCCTAGACATAAGTGAGACCAGATGTGCCAGGGCAAGTTAACAGAGGGGAAATGTCTAAAAGGAGGCAAGGTACGGTCGGACGTCAGAGCAAGGTATCCAAGGGATAATGGCTGAAGGGAGGAAAGCCTGGTTGCGTTGGCGCAAGGAATTAGGCAAAAGGCTCAGACAGAAAGGCAAAGGCCTGGATAAGCAAGCAGCACAGCACTGTCCATTACCTCTGACCTTTCAGTTCGTGTACGTGTACGTACAGATACTTGAAGAGCTGTAGCTAATAGAACGCAAGCATCATTGGCAGTTGTGGCAGCTAAGGGTGCGAGTGCTTCATTCTGATCTAACACCCAGGATTACACAAGTAAGGATACTCGAGGTCTACAGTAAAATGTGCAACATTAAACACCAAAACAAATTCTTTTTATTCCTTGGTAATAATGACAGAGCCCTATGCATCTCACGATGCAAGCGAAATAGAACTTAAGGTCTACAGTAAAATGTGCAACATTAAACACCAAAACAAAGCAAGGCAGTGTCGAATGCCCACAACAACAGGTCCATCTCAGCAAGGGAAGACGCACAAAACTGCCATATTTAATATGAAGCACATTTGTCCCGGTACTTGCTGGGCAGCAAATGTTGATGTCACTCACCTTTTCGTTTTACCTGTAACTGCTGCCCGCTTGGTGAATTTCACTGTGTGAACAAATAAGGGCGGCGAGCACAGCAAGCCCAAAACAACATCCCCAACAACAAAGTGCCCAAACAAAATGCCCAAGTTTGCCAGCTCACCTCCTGCTTTTCGTTGATGGGCTGACCCAGTGTCCCCATCACTTTACATGCTAATGTCACGTCCTTTCTGGTCGCCTTGACGCGCCATCCTGCGATGGTGGAATCAAGATCGACATAAGAAAAGTCACGACTGTCCACGCTGATGACTCGTTCTTTCTGGTCGCCTTGACGCGCCATCCTGCGATGGTGGAATCAAGATCGACATAAGAATAGTCACAACTGTCCACACGTTCTTTTTGGTCGCCTTGATGCGCCATCCTGCGATGGTGGAATCAAGATCGACATAAGAAAAGTCACAACTGTCCACACGTTCTTTCTGGTCGCCTTGACGCGCCATCCTGTGATGGTGGAAACAAGATCGACATAAGAAAAGTCACAACTGTCCACGCTGATGTCACGTTTTTTCTGGTCGCCTTGACGCGCCATCCTGTGATGGTGGGAACAAGATCGGCATGAGAAAAATCATAGAGGTGCATGAAGCTCACTGGCATGCACGTGTATTACTGTTTGCGCAGGCAGTTACCACAAGTTCCTGGGAATACAAAAATACGCAAATCACACAACCAAGCACAAATGCTGGCAGCTTGCTTTTTGTCAGATGATAGTGCCACAAGCAGGTGACGCACACACGCACATACACAAAAGAGCATACAACCACGTACACACACACACACACACACACACACACACACACACACACACACACACACACACACACAAAAGAGCATGTAACCACGTACCCACACATACCGGTCACAAGGACACCAGCTAACAATGCGAGCCACATTGGGCTTCCATTGCATCCACCTGAGGACATAAACACACTCATACCCGCCCAAAATTACACTGCTGAGTTCAGTGTGTAGCACTTGAACTCCAATTCTTGGAGTGAAGCAAAGTGATATCAATCATATCACTCTTGCTATTTATCTGTGCTTCTCTCCAGTTTCTCCACCTTTTCATTTACTTGTATGTGAGTAATCCACCGCCACCTCACAATGCAAACGTAATAGAAGCACTCAGAAATAATCCACCGCCACCCACCCTGTCCACCCCCACTCCCAAAGACCCCTTCTCACTCCCCTCTTACAACATACACCCACACCCACACCCGCACGCTGACATGAACACACAAACACACCTGCTCGTATGAGTTCTGCGTCCGATGCCAGCGCCGCACGCACCCACGTCAAGGCAGATGAATCTGGACCACGCTGACTTAGAACAAAGCGCATGTCCTCTGAACCATGCAGGGCTTCCATCGCCTCTAAAAGGGACTTAGCACGGCCAGAGGTGGGTTGGGCTGTGACAGAGGGAAAAGTAGTGTGTGTGTGTGTTAAGGGGGTGTGCGTGCGTGCGTGTGTGCATTTTTGTGTGTGTGCGCGTGTGTGAGTATGTGTATGTGTGTGTGCGCAAGTGTGTTGGTGCGTGTGGGCGTGCGTGCGCGCGTGTGTGTGTGTGTGCGTGTGTGCCATCATGTGGATGATGCTAGCTTTGCACACCTAGCCATTGTGCCTATACGTGAAAAACACCGTGGTGGTTTGATACCACATTGAACAACCCACCCCTTTGCATGCATTGGGCAACGTGTCAATTCCAAAGCCTCCTTTGGGCAACATGTCAACTTGTATGCATTGGACAGCGTGTCAACTTGCATGCATTGGACAGCGTGTCAACTCCAAAGCCTCCTTTGGGCAACGTGTCAACTTGTATGCATTGGACAACGTGTCAACTTGTACGCATTGGACAACGTGTCAACTTGTACGCATTGGACAACGTGTCAACTTGTATGCATTGGGCAACGTGTCAACTTGTATGCAATGGACAACGTGTCAACTTGTATACATTGGACAACGTGTCAACTCCAAAGCCTCAGAACAAGCAAGGCCTCAGACAACCTTCTTGGATTTTACATCAGCACCTCTTGCTCTTTTTCTCCCTGACAGCCATTTTTTACTATATAGTGCTGCAGAAAGCTGAACGGAATGGATTTGACATTCCATTCCACCCCTGCACTGGAATTTATGGAAAGGCCCTGACAACACTTTGACCCTCTTACACTATACCTAACTAGACATCTTTCCCCGTCTCATTCTCTTGCTTATCATAGACGCTTCCCCTTTTCTTTAGATAGGTGTGGTTACAGGCTTTTTTCCAAGCTTCCGCTCAGATGCCCCTGAGGCATATATAGCGTTGTAACCTTACCTTACCTTACCTTACCTTACCTTACCTTACCTTACCTTACCTTACCTTTCCTTACCTTACCTTACCTTACCTTACCTTACCCTACCATACCTTTCCATACCTTACCTTTCCTTACCTTACCTTACCTTACCTCAACCCTGCCATGAAGTAGAACCCTTTTTAATCTGTTAATCTGTTGCAACAAGCTCATGAGGTAGCTAGTGGTGCAGGCCACAGTACGTAGAAATGGAAGGCACAAACAATTTGCAAGGCTCAAACTTCACGACATTCCTCATGAAATCACTAACGACATCCCCCAAATCACGGCATTCCCTTACGACATTCCTTACGACATTCCCTTACTACGACATTCCCCAAATCGCTTACGACATTCCCCTAACGGAATCACAAGTAGGAAGTAGTGAAGTAGTATTCAGTGTTCATGTTGTTACAATCCATTTGCATGTGTATTATCACACATACACACATTAATCAGTAAACACCGCGAACCGCCACGTACTCATTCACCGCTGCAATTCACCCACCGATCTCGTAAGGGTTGATCTGGGTCCGGTGGTTGGTATTGTGAGGGTCGACAAAACCATAATCCAGCAGCAGGTCCGTGGGTGACAGATTGCAACCGTAGGAATCAAACACCTCCTCTCCTGCAGAGTGCGATTTTTTAGAATTGACAATAGGGTGCGAGGCATGATATGATATTTTCCCGGATGAATTCTTGAATTTTCTGAGTGTATTTATAGTAGTGATATTATGGGGGCGCCCCGCACCCTAATTGACAAAAAGGCACAAAGTAAGATTAAAGCACACCTCTCCCACCCTTTTTTAAAAATCAGCACCTCTCCCCTCCTTTTAAAAAAAATCAGCAGTGTGAGGATGCATTGAAATTGACAGCATCAAGTTACCACTTCTCCCCTCCTGAGGAACCACTGTTCTCATTGATTAGCAGCAATAGGTACGCGACTGCAACCACGTCTGGAAAAGATGCATTTGCTGTGGAAGGTTTCCCCCCATTTTTGCTGAAGTTTGAGTGTGTGTGTTTGCGTGTGTTTGTGCGTGTGTGTTTGTGTGTGTGAGTGAGTGAGAGAGAGAGAGAGAGAGAGAGAGAGAGAGAGAGAGAGAGAGAAAGAGAGAGAGAGAGAGGGAGAGCAAGAGAGAGGGAGAGAGAGGGAGAGAGAGAGAGAGAGAGAGAGAGAGAGAGAGAGGGAGAGCAAGAGAGAGGGAGAGAGAGATAGAGAGGGAGAGAGTCTTACAGGAGAGTGAGCAGACACGTGAATGCAACTGCGATCGCTGAAGTTTTTGACCTGGTGCGTACTCTTCGTGGCGGACAGGGCAACGGTCTGGAGCTTGGAGGCACAAGTTATGAGTATGAGCTCATGGCGCAATAAAAGCTTGCACGCATAAGTTATGAGTATGTGCCTATGGCACAATAAAAGCCTGCTGGTACTTGTTATTAAGTATGTGCTTACGGCGCATTGAAATCTTAGAGGTACAAGTTAGGTGTATGTGCTTGAGGCATACCAAAAGCTCTTTGTACTCTTGCAGTCTCAGGCTTATGCATACCCGCACCTGGTGCGTACTCTTCATGGGCTGATAGAACAGCGCTCTGAAGTTTGGAGGAGAAACACATGAGTATTTGCGAAAGAATTTTGCGCTTGCACACTCTTGGGCTTATACATACCCACACCTGGTGCGTACTCTTTGTGGGCTGACAGAGCAGCGCTCTGGAGTTTGGTGGAGAAACACATGAGTATCCGCGAATGAATTTTGCGCTTGCACACTCTTGGGCTTATACATACCCACACCTGGTGCGTACTCCTTGTGGGCTGACAGGGCAGCGCTCTGGAGTTTGGAATCAAAACGAAGGCACGACTCAGGACCTGCAAGGACAAGAAGGGCAGCTACTTGTAATGGGACAGAAAAAAAAAGCAGAAAATCTGAAGTGCAGCAGACGAGCGGCACTCAGGACCTGCAAGGGCAAGAAGGGCAGCTACTTGTGGTGGGATATGGGGGCAGAGAAAGACCATAAACCAGCAGAGCATTTGCAGTGCAGCAGAATGGATTGGAACTCTCTCTTGCAACCACGCTCCGTTGGCCATCCAATAATTAAACGGATCAGCAAACAGGCAACACTCAGGACCTGCAAGGGCAAGAAGGGCAGCTACTTGTAGTGGGGTATGAGGTCAGAGCTTGATGCCAAATACCTAGCAGATTCATGCAGTGCACCTGTTGGTGCATAGCCCATGTCTAGGGAGTATATTCTTGGTACTGCTGCAAGCCAACATTCATAGAGCATATTCATTTTTCACCACAGACACGACTTAAGACCTGCAAGGACAAGAAGCGCAGCAACTTGTAGTGGATACAGGGATCAGAGAAAAACACAAACCAGCAGGAATTTGCAGTGCAGCAGAACGGGCAACACTCAGGACTAGATGGCCAGACGGTAACAAAAAACCCTCACAGCTTAAAAAGCACACTGAATGCCCACCTGCACACTGAATGCACACTGCCTGCCCACAAAAAGCCCACAGAATGCCCATAGGATGCCCACAGAATGCACACTGAATGTACACTGAATACACACTATCTACCCACAGAATGCCCACTGAATGCCCACTGCCTGCACACTGCCCACACACTGAATGCACACTGAGTGCCCACAGAATGCCCACTGAATGCATACTGCCTGCACAATGCCTGCACACTGCCCACACACAGAATGCCCACTGGAATGCCCATAGGATGCCCACACACTGAATGTACACTAAATGCATACTACTTACACATTGAATGCCCACTGCCTGCAAACTGCCCACACACTGAATGCACACTGAGTGCCCACAGAATGCCCACTGAATGCATACTGCCTGCACACTGAATGCCCACAGAATGCACACTGAATGCCCACTGAATGCACACGTAATGCCCATAGGATGCCCACAGAATGCACACTGAATGCACACTGAATGCCCACACACTGAATGTATACTAAATGCATACTACTTACACATTGAATGCCCACTGCCTGCACACTGTCCACACACTGAATGCACACTGAGTGCCCACAGAATGCCCACCGAAAGCATACTGCCTGCACAATGCCTGCACACTGCCCACACACTGAATGCACACTGAGTGCCCACTGAATGCATACTGCCTGCACACTGCCTGCCCACTGCCCACACACTGAATGCACACTGAATGCCCACTGCCCACACACTGAATGCCCACAGAATGCCCACAGAATGCCCACGGAATGCATACTGCCTGCACAATGCCTGCCCACTGCCTGCACACTGAATGCACACCTGCTGCACAACAGGCATTTCGAAATTTTGCCCTACACATCTATAGAGCAAGTGCACAAGGTCACATGCCTGCCGTCCGTTTCACGCGTTTTGCCCTTCACGTCTATAGTGCAAGTGCACAAGGTCAAATGCCTGCCGTCCGTTTCACGCGTTTTGCCCCTCACGTCTATAGTGCAAGTGCACAAGGTCAAATGCCTGCCGTCCGTTTCACGCGTTTTGCCCTTCACGTCTATAGTGCAAGTGCACAAGGTCAAATGCCTGCCGTCCGTTTCACGCGTTTTGCCCTTCACGTCTATAGTGCAAGTGCACAAGGTCAAATGCCTGCCGTCCGTTTCACGCGCTTTGCCCTTCACGTCTATAGTGCAAGTGTACAAGGTCACATGCCTGCCGTCCGTTTCACGCGCTTTGTGCTTTGGTGCCTCTTGCTTGGGACAAACCAGGACCATACTTGTATATAAATAAACATGCAGGGTGCACACTCGGCATTTAAGCAGGGAATTCACCATACATACAGACGGTCATGTACGGTATGTATCTATGGTCCTGGCCAACCCTATTTTAGCACAACACTGATGCGCACAGTTCAATAACGAGCCTGCAAAGCTTATTGCCATTTCCAACAGCCTGGCAGTAGTTGTTGTATGTCAAGTAATCCGATACTGCACACTGCATACTCCTGACGTGCAGTGTATCCTGCATATTACATGCTGCACACTGCGTGTGTATTGCATACTGCATCCTGCATACTGCATCCTGCGTGTGTATTGCATACTGCACACTGCATACTCCTGCTGTGCAGTATATCCTGCATATTATATACTGCACACTGCGTGTGTATTGCATCCTGCATCCTGCACACTGTGTGTATTGCATCCTGCATCCTGCATACTGCACACTGTGTGTGTATTGCATCCTGCATCCTGCATTCTGCATACTGCATACTGCACACTGCGTGTGTATTGCATCCTGCATACTGCATACTGCGTGTGCATTGCATCCTGCATACTGCATACTGTGTGTGTATTGCATCCTGCATCCTGCATACTGCATACTATGTGTGTGTATTGCATCCTGCGTCCTGCATACTGCATACTGCACACTGCGTGTGTATTGCATCCGGCATACTGTGTGTGCATTGCATCCTGCATACTGCATACTGTGTGTGTATTGCATCCTGCATCCTGCATCCTGCATCCTGCATACTGCGTGTGTATTGGGCTGCAGCAGCAGTGTTCATGCAAATGGAAGACCAGAAAGTTTAAGAACAGAATTGCCTAAAAATGTGTGTGCACAGACTCATTTGCAGAGCTGCTGTAGCACAGTGTGTGTGTGCGCAGTGTGTGTGCAGTGTGTGTGCAGAGTGTGTGCAGTGTGTGTACACAGGCCTGTGTGTGTGTGTGTGTGTGCACAAGCTCACCTGCTGAGCTGCTGTGGCACTGTGTGTGTATGTGTGTGCGCAGTGTGCGTGTGTACACGCTCACCTGCAGAGCTGCTGTGGCACAGTGAGTGTGTGTGTGCGCAGTGTCTGCACAGTGTGTGTGTAGTGTGTGTGAACACAGGCCTGTGTGTGTGTGCACAAGCTCACCTGCTGAGCTGCTGTGGCACTGTGTGTGTATGTGTGTGTGCGCAGTGTGTGTGTGTGTACAAGCTCACCTGCTGAGCTGCTGTGGCACAGCATGTCTGCCCAGGGCACCAACGCCAAGACATCAGGCACGTGCTCCATCCACGTGCCAAAGTGAGACAAGTCTGCGTGTGTGCATAAGTGTGTGCATATGTGTGTGATTTGAAATCATTGAAAGTGTGAAAAGGATGCAAGCTGCATTGCTGTGCTGAGCTGCTGGACGCGCTCTAGACACACACACACACACACACACACACACACACACACACACACACACACCACCATCCAATGCAATGCGATGCAATGCAATGCAATTATTGATGTTTCCTCCTCACCATCCACCACTGCACTGCGTGCAGTTTTGAGGCCAGCCAAGCACTTCCGAGGCAACCAAGGTAGGGATGCATACGAGCACGCGTGCAGTCATCCAAAGCACAGATCCTTCCTCTCCCCTGTTTCCTTACATTAGAGACGGACATTGCCTCACCTCACACCACACCACCACAACGACAAACAAATCCTTGCTCACTCCATGCCGCCTTACATTGAAGACAGGCTCATCCTTACTTCACACCATTTCAATGTGAAACATATCCTTCCCGTGCAGCCAATCATGACTTGGATCCTCGCTCACCCCCTGCCACCTTAAAATTGAAGACATGCTCTAACTCACTTCATACCAATTCAATCTGAAACATATCCTTCCCGTGCAGCCAATCATGACATGGATCCTCGCTCACCCCCAGCCACCTTACATTGAAGACAGATTCTAACTCACTTCACACCAATTCAATGTGAAACATATCCTTCCCGTGCAGCTAATCATGACATAGATCCTTAATCAACGTTTGCCACCTTACATTGAAGACATGCTCTAACTTACTTCACACCAATTCAACGTGAACCATATCCTTGCTTACCTCCCGCCACCATTTCATCGTCTGTCGTCATGTCCAGGCTGAAAGCACGGCTGAGCAGAGTGGCAGCTGCCCATGCCACCGAAGATTGTGTGATGAGATCTTCCTGCGTGATGAAGCAAGCCGATTCAAAGGCGTTTTAAAAAGGCATGTGGTTACCTCTTATGGCCTAACGCCTTAGAGGAGGCCAAGATCACGCCTCGTGTCTCTGAAGAGTGTGTGCTACTTAAGTGTGTGTGCTACTGGAGAGTGTGTGCTACTGAAGAGTGTGTGATGCATTCCTGATTTGGAATGCTTGGAGTTATAAGTGAATAAAAAAGACAGTTTGTGTGAGGGCCACTGGTTTGAAGAGTCTTGAGCGGCGTCTGCCTCGTGCCTTTAAATCAATCGTTCTCGTCACTTCCCAACAGAATACAAGAGTCGGATGCATGGGTCGGCTAAACAGTGTCTTAATGGCGGTGACCTTGAAGGGTGGCTGCTAGCCCAACATCAGTTTAAAACACACCAGACTTTGTGACAAATAAAATCACCACCCCCAGGTGAGTCTGTTTAAGCCACACTGGGCTTTGTGGCAGATAAAAACCCGCAGCCGGGTGAGTGAATAACCCACTGCCAGGTGAGTCTGTCTAACCAAATTCGACACTGTGGCAGATGAATGCCCACTGCCAGGTGTGTCAGGACTGTGCAATGCGCAATTGCATGCATGGTTGTGTGCGTGTGAGCAAGTCGTAAATGTATTACTGTGTGTGCATGCGTGTGAGCAAGTCGTAAATGCATTACTGTGTGTGTGTATGCGTGTGAGCAAGTCGTAAATGCATAACTGTATGTGTGTGTGTGTGTGTGTGTGTGCGCAATGTGAACATGCACGACTGTGTATGTGTGCAGTGTGAATACAGATGCATTCCTGTGTTTGTGTGCAACGTGGGGCCATGCATACAATCATTCATTCACCTTATTTTGACTACGTCTGTAAGGTGGTGAGGTATAATATTGTTTGATGAATTTCAGCCCAGTCGATGGAAGCTGCTTGCAATGAAGTCAGCTGCTGCACATGTTCAAGGACATGAATAGGCCGTAGGAGGAACGCTTGGGAAAATGGCCCCTGGCATCTTGTCCATACCAGACGTGCCCTTTCCAGCACTGTTTTCAACTCTCATCAGGAGATGGTTTCAGGTCAAGCCTGCTTCCCTCCTAATCCCCATAGATCTTTTTCTTTTCTTTTGGTGGAGGAGTTTTACAGTACCCGGTACGAAAGTGGCTCCTTTTCGTTAATTAATGTGGGAAGTGGTTTTTCACTGCCTGCGTAGTTTTTTTCTTTTCTCGTCGGCACCAAAAAATTAATCAGACACATGCCTTTCAGTAATTGCATTAGAAATAAATGCCTTTAGATGGCAAAGCAAGATAATGATGTAATGCTTGTTGATGAAGGTCAATGAAGGGCAGTCTACTCACATTATGTGCGTCCCTATACACACGTGCAAGGGGCAGGTCATTAGCACCGCAGACCTGAAGAACCTCAGTATCTTCAACCACCTAGCACGTGTGTGTTTGTGTGTGTGTGTGTGCGTGTGTCTGTGTGTGCGTGTGTGTTTGTGTGTGTATGTGTGCGTGTGTCTGTGTGCGTGTGTGCGTGTGTGGTGTGTGTGTGCACGCCCTTGTGTGTGTGTGTGTGTGTGTGTGTGTGTGTGTGTGTGTGTGAGTTTGTGTGTGTATGTGTGTATTTGTGTGTAATTGTGTGTAATTGTGAGGTTGTGAAAATGTGAAATCATGTGTGTGTGTACATTTGTATGTAAGTGTGTGTGCCCGTGTGTGTATGTGTGTTTTTACTTACCTGCTGCCACCTTGTCTGAAGGGAAGCCAGTAGAGGGGAGCCTTGCAGGGTGGCGGTTTCCTCCTCAGTCCACATCAGAGGATGGTGATCCTGCAAGAATGAGCGATGCGTTCAGCCAATCTGCTGTTCTGACAAAGGAAGCTGAATTGCCTGTACCATGTATACACGTATTTTTACACTGGACATTGCCATATGCCTATAGAAGGTTTTCCCGTCTAACTTGCATTATATTCATTTATATACATGCATACATTTATATAATAATGTTATGATTCTAGACACCCTAGACACAATCAGGCTGCATTGGCCATGACTGGCAGTGTCCGATTGGTCAACAGCAGAGAACAACGGCAAAAGAGTGCCCTTTGTGGAAATTAGGTCGAGTAATTGGCATAGCTGCTCATGCACAGCTGTTCACGTATAGCTGCTTACACAAGCTATTTTTCATCGAGCAGCTGCAACAGATTCGAGTGTCCTGAATTAAAGGCGATTGAATGCAGCTGGCGGCCAACCTAGAAGCAAGCCAACCGCCCTCCTATACCAGAAGCGTCAACTAACATGCTGCTGCAACCTTTAGCTCGTACAAATCCCTGACTTCAAAATGCCCAGCATGACTAAGGCTAAACTCACCTGTTTTGGAAGCATGTTGATGTAGGGTGCCCAGTGGCTGGCAGGGCCGCGTGCTCTTTCACATAGCAAGTGCAGAATCAAAGTCTGCAGGTGTGTGTGTGTGTGTGTTTGGTTGTGTTCGTATGTGTGTGCGCGTGCTTGCGTGCGTGCGTGTGTGTGTGTGCGCGTGTGTGTATGTGTGTGCGTGTTAACAGGGTGCTCAATCAACCACATCAACTGCGATCCATCCAAAGGCTGTTTTGTTTTCTCCCTTTCATTTTCATGTCCTCGCGCAGTAAACAAGAAAGCAGTCACGTATCACAAGTGGTGTGGGAGTTCTGAGAGTGGTCCTAGAGGTTCTATGCTACAGTTTGCTGTAGGCTTTGTCATTTACACCAAGGCATAGACAGAAAAGAACCCGAGCTAAAACAAGGCATAAAAGGAATGCCTAAAACGAGAGTACACAGCACTTTATGCAAAGTGCTTGCCAGATCTCAGCCTACGCTCACTACGCAAGAACTCCAGTTCTACAGCTGAAGCAGAGAACTGATGATTTCTCCATTTTCTATCCCCTCCTACTTGTACAAGGATCTGGACAAACATGTGTTGAGGAATTTCAGCAGGTTCAGATTGCGTGCACACCATTTGAGAGTGGAGTCTTGCAAATGGCATGGTGGTT
>Ga0307947_1003377_pt1 | contig 12853 bp, 16 predicted proteins | sample OrgLakmetagen232_FD_201840 | JGI IMG/M metagenome (GOLD analysis project Ga0307947, IMG submission 201840) | Saline water microbial communities from Organic Lake, Antarctica - #232 | ecosystem: Environmental > Aquatic > Non-marine Saline and Alkaline > Saline | place: Antarctica: Organic Lake...
GACACAAATCAGGTCAGTGAGTGGTGAGATATGAGAGAGTGGTGGTGAAAAATAGGGTTCACGCCACGGGCAATTAGGCATGGTCTCCACGGCTGGCAGTTTTCAAGCTCAGGTGTACGCAGCAGCTTGGAGCAAGGGCTATCACTAGGTACTGAGCTTGAAGACTGCCAGCCGTGGAGACCATACTCAATTCACATTTTAGGAACACCCCTTTTTCAGGCTAAGTGTACCTCTCTGTAATTTTGGCAGGGAATTCACCAAATATACGGTCATATACGGTGTATATACGGCATTTTTGGCAGGGAATTCACCAAATATACGGTCATATACGGTGTATATACTCGGTAATTTTGGCAGGGAAATCACCAAATATACGGTCATATACGGTCATATACGGTGTATATATACGGTTCTGGCCAACCCTAGTAATGACACATCTTGCTTTGTTTTGTGCACGACACAAAGCTCTCTGCCTCTCGCATGTCATCCGCAACTCCTCCTATGCAAGGAACCCCATTTGCAAGGATGACCTACAATTCCTCTTCCTACCGTCCATAACCAAACCTCCACTTGCATTGACTTACAGTTTCTCTCCTTTTCTTCCGAAGTTTCCAATGACGAGCAAATCCAGTTCTCGCTCGTCCACCTGCGGTCACCATGTTGGCCTAAACCTTTGACATGCGTCCTTACGATGTAAATATGTAGGGTTGGCCAGAACCGTATGTATATAGTTGGCCAGAACCGTATATACACACCGTGTATGACCATATATTTGGTGATTTCCCTGCCAAAAATACCGTTTATATATGCACCGTATATGACCATATATTTGGTGATTTCCCTGCCAAAAATGCCGTATATGCACCGTATATATATGGTTCTGGCCAACCCTACGTATGTATTACACACTGTATATGACCGTGTATTTGGTGATGTCCCTGCCAAAGTACCGTATACACACCGTATATATGTAATAGTTATGGCCAACCCTATGTGTATATGGTATTTTTAGCAGAGAAATCACCACACGTTTGGTCGTGTAGGTGTGCGTATCTGTAGGGTTGGCCAGAACCATATATATACGGTGTAATACGGTATTTTGGGCAGGGAAATCACTGTATATATGGTCATATATGGTGCATATATACGGTATTTTTGACAGGGAAATCACTGTATATACGGTCATATATGGTGCATATATACGGTATTTTTGGCAGGGAAATCACTGTATATACGGTCATATATGGTGCATATATTCGGTATTTTTGGCAGGGAAATCACCAAATATACGGTCATATATGGTACATATATACGGTTCTGGCCAACCGTACGTATCTGCCACTTGGTCGCATAGGCGTGTCCTTCAATCTCGCGATCTGTTATGCTCAGAATCGTAAGCTGCGTGAGATAACAGTTATGGCCAGACCTGCACATGCACTTGTTTTCCTGTTTTGCAGTTCTATACGTAAAACGAGCAGCGCTGCTTCTACCAAGGCAGCGCTGCTACTACCAAGACAGCACTACTACTACCAAGACAGCACTGCTACTACCAAGACAGCACTGCTACTACCAAGACAGCACTGCTACCAAGGCAGCACACACTCGTTTATGTCTACCAGTGAGCAGCAGCAATGGTCCCGGCAAAAAACGCATAGACACTAACAAGGCATCCATTTCATGTTCGCATTTCTAAACAATTGCACATCCAACTGAACCTAATCAGCAAACTGCACACATACACCCCACATACACACGCACTCACACGTGCACGCACGCACACACACACACACACACACACACACTCACACTCACACTCACACTCACACTCACACTCACACACTCACACATGCACGCGCACATATGCACTTAAGATGACATGGGTCAGACACTCATGAACATGGATGGATGAAGACGGCTTTGATGTCACCTCCCCCACCATTCCCAATTTTCCACCCACGCCAACCCCCCAACACACCCACCCACCCCCACCCACACCCACACTCATATCCACACCCACACCCACACCCACACCCACACCCACACCCACACCCACACCCACACCCACACCCACACCCACACCCACCAGTTTCACAAGCGTCTTGCACGTGGAGTGCCCCTCTCCCTTCTCTCTGCACACCCACTCGGATTTCAGGCCAAGCTTGTCCCGAGCCGCCATGTCTGCAGAAGAGAGTCGCAGGCAGGCGTGGGCACTCAACACAGAACACAGACAACTTGCAGTGTTTGGAATGTGCCGCCATGTCTGCAGAGGAGTGTTGCAGGCAGGCGTGGGCACTCAAAACAGAACGCAGAACACAGACAACTTGCAGTGTTAGGATTGTGCCGCCGTGTCTGCAGAGGAGAGTCACAGGCAGGCGCGGGCACTCAACACAGAACGCAGACGTCTTGTAGTGTTTGGAATGTGCCGCTATGTTTGCAGAGGAGAGTCGCAGGCAAGTGTGGGTAATTAACAAGGACCTCTTGTTGTGTACGAAATTCACACATGTTTATGCTTCAACCTTGAGATGTCTTGCTCCCTGTTGGCATTTGGTCATGCTGTGCTCAAAGTACAGAGGGCCAATCGGCTCGCATCAGCGCACAACAATGCATGTTTAGGGTTGGCCAACCATAGATATACGGTGTATTTACGGTGTTTTTTTCCAGAAATTCCAATCAAATATACGGTCATATACAGTGTATGTATACAGTTCTGGCCAACCCTGTGCATGTTGTATGGAGTGCTCTTCCCTGAGAAACACGCCATGGTGGGGTGCTGCTTACAATATCACAACACTCTGTGTATACGTACGTGCTGATGCTGGCATCTGTGTCATCAACTAAGGATAACGTTATCCTTTACGTGCTCATTTATAGGGTTGGCCAGAACCATATATATACGGTGTATATACGGTATTGTTGGCAGGGAAATCACCAACTAAACGGTCATATACAATGTATATATACAGTTCTGGCCAACCCTACTCATTTATCATAGGGACAAGCTTTTGAGGCAGCACCCTCCGTTTTCAAGGGATGAGCAACGTGTGTGCAGGCACGTATGCACAAAGAAAACAGTAAGGCTCAGGTACAAGTGCTCATTGTGGTGCATGTCAGCTCACCTTCATAATAGTGTTTGAGATGCTGAGGGGTGAGGTGGCGGGGGAGATCTTTTTTGGACGAGTCTGAGATGTGGAAGACTGTGTACCTGCAAGTTTCAGGACGTTTGGGCAAGGTCAAAAAGGCAGAGGTGCAAGGAGGTCCTGCAAGTATCGGACGGTTGGGCAAGGTCAAAGAGGCAGAGGTGCGAGGAAGTAAGGTACAAGGAGGTCCTGCAAGTTATATGACGGTTGGGCAAGGTCAAAGAGGCAGAGGTGCAAGGGGGTAACCTTTCTTTGTTCACAATGCACAGGAACAGGCTTCCTGTCACGCCTGCTTGTTATGCGCAACTAGGTGATGCATTGTTTGATGCCAGCTGTAGTGCTTAGGTATTGCTTTGTGCTGAGCTGTAATGTGGGTCCAAAGACTTCTCTTCCTAGCAGGATTACCTCTATGCGAGCATCAAACACTTGCACTTTCGCCACTCACCAAATGCTTTACGTACTCCATCTCTGTCCTTTGTGTAAAGCTGACTTGCCTCTGCCACTTCAGGGCGCGAACTCTTATAGTCAAACTTAGAGCTACTCACTTGTCCCCCCTTCTTGTCTGGATGAGGCTAGCTGCTATGTCTGTGTGTGAGGTGAGAGTGGAGGTGTATATCACAATTTTGTGTTCTTGTACAAGAACGGTGTACAACTCCCAATAGAAAGTTGACACTCACGGCCGGCTCTCTCTGACATCTCACTTCCATCCACGGCAACACCTATGTGATGGCCCTTCGGGCGCTTCGCTCTTATGTCGGCTTCCAAGTCGCTGAGCGAGTGCCTTGTCACCTCTGTCATTGCTATTCCACAGCTAACACCTCTTATATACTAAATATACTCTTTAATTATGATAAATGTTTGGTAGGCAAGAACCTGTGTGCTGAGAAACCGCGTCATCCGAATACAATCTCGTGGTAACGTTTGAAACGGTCGTCAAATTTGTGGTAAGCTTACACGACCGCCTTTGGAGGTGCAAGCGTTTGCCAGAGGGGAGGGTATAATGCCTTTTTATTTACAACACGCTGCTACGGCTAAAGAAGGCTGCGTGCAGAGGCTCAATCATAGTAAGCATGCTGATTGCTGATACATCACCAAAATAAGTAATAAGCCTAATTAGCCTTATAAAACAGTTCAGTGTTCATCAAGAGGCAAGGATGATGTATATAAATCCTAACTGCAACCCAAACGATGCCTCCCCCCTTTTATGGTGAATCTCACCGGTGGCGGGTCGAAAAAAGATAAATACCGGGTAGATCAAAAGAGACAGAAAGAGTCCAGTCAGTTAGTCAGTTGGATTAAGTGATTAGGCTGAGAAGCGGGCAATTTGGTGAGAGATGCAAGCACGGCCAAGAAGCTCCAAGATGCATTTTCACATGTCTCATATTGTGATAATATAAGATACATTTTGGATAAGAACCGGGACACTTCACAGCTGTGCTGCATCTCTCGCCAAATCGCCCGCTTCTCAGCCCAATCGCTTAATCTAACTGACTGGACTCTTTCTGGCTCTTTTGGTCTTTTACTATTTTTCCCGCCACCGGACACCTGAGTGAGAACTGCCATAAACTGCTCACCGTCGGCACTGCTGGCGGAACTCTTGCCTGCGTGCGTACCGATGTTGCTAGCATGTCACGTGCACGGCTTGCATTCCAGGACATGATGGTAGGATAGTGGCCATAACACTTCTTCACTCTGAATATCAAAACGTACTAGTGGTTGGAACCTACTGGCCGGCTGGAGGTAGTCCAGAAGCGAGTCCTCAACAAATGTAGGGACGAGCAGGTCAGTAACTGTTGTGCATTGGTGTAAGGGAGGATTTTGTGCTATCGGACAAGCGTGTGCGTGCTTGTTCTCAAAAACTGAATGAACACTCCATCAGACAAGCATCCACACTCATAATAACAAGATATGCACTGCAATACTGCAATACAACTTCAGCAACAACAGTCATGGTGTGGGTCTGGGTGCCACGGCACACAACCCCCCCTTTTTTTTTTATTGGGGGTTGTTACACGGTCCTCAGCAAGGGCCTGACAGAATGAAGGAAAAAACCTATAAGACTGGGAAAAGGATGCTTCCTGCCTAAACAGAAAAACCCTCCTTGAAAAACCACAGTCTGAGAAATTGGCCCACGCTCGCAAGAGCACAAGCAAAGAGTGACCCACACTATGTTTTGCTTTTTGTGTGTTTGCGCAGTGGGGGGTTGCCTGGTGCGGGCACCTATGTAACCCCCTCCCTTAATCAAGCTGGCTGTGTCATCACTACCAGCGGATTCTTTCCTTTTCCTCAAGGCCAGCAGCACTGGAACTGCTTTTTTAAGTGCCTAACTTATCACTAGGTTCAGCTGTTTAATGTTGTGCTTTCTTCAGGTAGGTGATCTGGCAAGACTACATGTCTGTTAAGAAAAGGCAGCTGCTTTCCCCTATGAAGAATGTGAAGAACAAACATCATTGCATTTTGGCTGCAGGATGCTATTGGTTCCAAGGAAGATATAAAGCGTCAGTTTCCACTGTTTCAATTGAACAAGTCATGGAGCTGACTGTGATTTGCTGTGTGAGATGTTTAAGACAAACAACTGGAAGTGCCTGCTTATCTGCTTCAGATCTGATTTCAATTTCGCTCTTTATACACGATCTTAGCCAGGCAAGTACCGGTTCAGAGTTCATCTAGCAGCAGGGCCCACAGCAACAGAGTGATGGACCATGCTTGGTGTTCCAGACCCTCTCATTGTGCATGTGCTGCTCCTCACACATGAGTTTTATGTCTGATCATGTTTGCCTCCTCATTCTTGGTATCCTCAGTGTGACAGTCCATGTTTTCATGTACCCAAAACACACAGGCGACGATTTTCCCTCTTTGATTTAATACGGTGGATTGGTCCTGCCAGACGCTTGATTGTTTAACTGGATTTATACTGTGATGCAATGTCACCAGTTTGTGCCTTTTTCCCTTTGTAAGGATTTTGCAAGTGTGGTGCTACAACATGTCTGTGGTGCTACAACATGTATGTGGTGCTACAACAAACACTCTGTGGTGCTACAACATGTTTGTGGTGCTACAACAAACACTCTGTGGTGCTACAACAAACACTTCCTACAAATTCTACAATGTTTTAGATACGCAGCCTAGCAGTCGCACATTTTGACTGGCTTACTCTGTAAACTCTGTTAAGAAACTTTGAAAGGCAGCCGCAGCTTGTGAGGAGCATGCCCCCCAATTTGCAGTTTATGAACAGGATGAGTTTGTTATTTCGAGAACGAGCTTTAAATTCAAGCAGACCAGCCATTGCGTTGAAAGAAGGAAAGAACAAGCAGGAATGAAAAATGAAAAACACACACAGACCTTCGTGAGCTGAGGGTGTGAAAGAGAGCAACACATTTGTGTTTCAACATAACTCAGAAGTTTACAGATTTATTAGTGCAGCTGTCAATCTTTTTGATTGATATATTTGTTGGGACTTATAGGTTAAGCAGCCATGCCAGGCTGGAGGCCTTTGTAATCCAATCTAAATTAAACTTAACTTCGTGAGCTGAGGGTGTGAAAGAGAGCAACCCTTTTTATGTCATGGCGTTAATGTTGAAAAGGCCCTTCAGGTCCAACGTCTTCAGCCAATCATGGCGTCAGAATGTTGATGCGCAGGCCTTGCACAACGGATTTTCCTCATCCTCATTGTTAATTTGTCAAGGTAAGGTAAGGTAAGGTTACATCACCAACCTTCCTCATTGTTACCTACCTCATTGTTAATTTGTTAAGGTAAGGTAAGGTAAGGTAAGGTAAGGTTACATCACTAACCTTCCTCATTGTTACCTTCCTCATTGTGAATTTGTTAAGTACACTTCCGGCACGGATTAGGAAACACACAAATGTTATAGGGTTGAGCCATACAGCATCCCACCGTGTCAGACAAAGGAGAGAAGGAACACAAAGAAAGAGGCCTAAGCAAAAAGCAAACAGCGATGAGAGACCGGTGCACGCACTGCTGCACACACTCTTGCCAATTTGTTACTCTTAAGTGGATTATAGTACGTTTACTTTTTCAATATGGGCTCCAGACCAGCAGCCAATCGCTCCCTGTTAGTTACGCACGCCTTCTTCATGGAAGGGTTGAGGCATGGCGCGCTGCATTTGCAGTGCGTGTGTGTGTGTGTGTGTGTGTGTGTGTGTGTGCGTGTGTGTGTGTGTGTGTGTGTGTGTGTGTATGAGTGTGTGTATGTTCATGTGTGTGTGAGTGTGTGTGCGCGTATGTGTGAGTGAGTGTGTGTGTGTGTTGATACCCAGTCCTTCCTCCAAGTCAACGGCTAATCCGTGATAACAGTAAATTCACTGTCAAATCACTCCGCTGCCTTCTATTGTGCTCATTGGATTAGAAGTCAAACACGCCATGACCAAAGGCCGTTTCCCATTCTGACGTCTCTGATGTCCTTCCCCTGTCTTTCGTCCTTCCCCTGCTTTTGTCACTGCTTTCGTCCTTCCCCTGCTTTTGCCACCGTTTTCGTCCTTCCCCTGCTTTTGCCACCGTTTTTGTCCTTCCCCTGCTTTTATCACTGTTTTCGTCCTTCCCCTGCTACCCACCAAGTGCCACTGCTTTCAACCTTCCCCTGCTTTTGCCACCGTTTTGGTCCTTCCCCTGCTTTTGTCACTGCTTTCGTCCTTCCCCTGCTTTTGCCACTGTGTTTGTCCTTCCCCTGCTTTTATCACTGCTTTCAACCTTCCCCTGCTTTTGCCACTGTTTTCGTCCTTCCCCTGCTTTTGCCACCGTTTTCGTCCTTCCCCTGCTTTTGCCACCGTTTCCGTCCTTTCTCTGCTTTTGCCACCATTTTCGTCCTTCCCCTGCTTTTGTCACTGCTTTCGTCCTTCCCCTGCTTTTGCCACTGTTTTCGTCCTTCCCCTGCTTTTGCCACCGTTTTCATCATTCCCCTGCTTTTGTCACTGTTCTCGTCCTTCCCCTGCTTTTGTCACTGCGTTCGTCCTTCCCTTGCTTTTGCCACCGGTCCTCCTTCCCCTGCTAATACCTACCAAGTACCACACTTGGGGGTGCTCCCGGTGATTGCGTAGCGTGGCCGCTTGGCGTCTTGCTCTTGGCCTGTGTGTGTGCCAGGTGAGCAGACAGGGTTTCTGCCGGCGGTGTAAGTGTGTGTGTGTGTGTATGTGTGTGTGTGTGTGTGTGTGTGTGTCCTAGTGGTCAAGCAGGCACGAGATAGAAGTAGGTAAGTGTGCTGATATGTCAAGGAAATGTTGCGTAGGTTGCCCGCTTGGTGTTTGCCGGTTGAGCAGACAGGGTTACTAAAACAATTAGGTAGGTGTGCTGTTATTTCAAAAAACATTGCGTGGCGTGGCTGCTTGGCGTCTAGCTTTTGGTCTGTGTGTGTGCCAGGTGAGCAGACAGGGTAGCTATACAAAGTAGGTAAGTGCGCTGTTATTCAAAATAATGTAGCGTGGCGTGGCTGCTTGGCGTCTGGCTCTTGGCCTGTGTGCGTGACAGGTGAGCAGACAGGGTTTCTGCTTGCTTCTAGTGGTTATGCCAAGCAGGTACGAAAAAGCAGTAGGTCAGTGCGCTGTTATGTCAAGAGGATGTTGCGTAGCGTGGCTGCTTGGCGTCTGGCTCTTGGCCGCCTGTGTGAGCGTGTGTGTATGCGTGTGTGTGTGTGTGTGTGCGTGTGTTTACGTTTTGTAATGTTGCTTGCTGTGCCTGCTTTTTAGTGGTCAAACAGGCATGGCAAAAACTAGGGTTGGCCAGAACCATATATATGCGGTGTGTACACGGTGTTTTTGGCAGGGAAATCACCAGAAATACGGTCTACTACGGTGTATATATACGGTTCTGGCCAACCCTAAATATAGATAGGGAGGCACTGCTATATCAAGGACGTGCTTCTTGGCACAGATGCTTAGCATCCAGCCCTGTGTGTGTGTGTGTGTGTGTGTGTGTGTAATAATTGAGCAACCGGGGGGCGTTCATGTCTACATTATTTCAAGATCATTTCTAGAAGCCAGGTTCAAACCCAGAACCACAGAGGCGTTTTTTCAGCCTAGTGTGCAAGAGCGTGCTAATGTGCTGATGTGCAAGAGTGTGCTGATGTGCTGGTGTGCAAGAGCGTGCTGGTGTGCTGATGTGCAAGAGTGTGCTAATGTGCTGGTGTGCAAGAGCGCGCTGGTGTGCAAGTGAGCAGGGAGGTTCAATGTCATGTTTGCTGGTGCGAGGGGGGACAATGCCAAGGTCGCTTAGTATTAGAATTGCAGCCACTTTAAACCTAGTGCCTGGCCTGTTGAAGTGTGCTGGTGTGCAAGAGTGTGCTAATGTGCTGGTGTGCGAGAGTGTGCTAATGTGCAAGAGTGTGCTGGTGTGCAAGAGCATGCTGGTGTGCTGATGTGCGAGAGTGTGCTAATGTGCTGGTGTGCAAGAACGTGCTGGTGTGCTGATGTGCGAGAGCGTGCTAATGTGCTGATGTGCAAGAGTGTGCTAATGTGCTGGTGTGCAAGAGCGTGCTGATTTGCTGATGTGCGAGAGTGTGCTGGTGTGCTGATGTGCGAGAGTGTGCTGGTGTGCAAGAGCGTGCTGGTGTGCTGATGTGCAAGAGTGTGCTAATGTGCTGGTGTGCAAGAGCGTGCTGGTGTGCAAGAGTTTAATGGCGGAGGGTATAAAAAGCCTTTTACTTTCAGTCTGAACGTATGAAAGACTAGATTACTTTTGGTCTGCTGACACGCTCTTGAGATTCCCAGACTTTTTTGTACAGGTCACTAGTATGTAAAGCTGGCCAGAACCGTATATATACACCGTATATGACCGTAAATTTGGTGATGTCCCCGCCAAAAATACCGTAAATATACCGTATATATATAGTTCTGGCCAACCCTACTAGTATGCGTCTGCTATCAACATAAACAGACTTTTTTGTGTGCGTCTGCTATTAACATAAACAGACTTTCTTGTGTGCATCTGCTATTACATAAACAGACTTTTTTATGTGCATCCGCTATTAACATAAACAGACTTTTTTGTGTGCGTCTGCTATTAACATAAACAGACTTTTTTGTGTGCGTCTGCTATTAACATAAACAGACTTTTTATGTGCATCTGCTATTAACATAAACAGACTTTTTTATGTGCATCTGCTATCTACATAAACCGACTTTTTTGTGTGCGTCTACTATTAACATTAACAGCTGGCACCAAAACCACAGGCGTTGCAGCTGTGCCGCCTTCCTTAACCCATATTTCCATTCACACACGCATCCACAAACACACGCACACGCACGTTAACACACACATACACACACACACACAAACACAAACACACACACGGTTGTATACACACACCTGCCGGTACACTGTGCTGGCGTGTCTTGGGGGCAGGCCGCTGCTGCTGCTGCTGCTGCTGCTGCTGTGGAAGAGGAGAAGGAGGAGAAGAGCGTCGCTGCTGCTGGGAGTGGAGGTGAGGGAGTGGCTTAGGCTCCGAGGGGGGGGCTCGTTGATGTTGCTGATGCTGTTGCTGTTTTAGCAGCTGCTGCTGCTTACTGGCGATAGCGGCTTGAGCCTGCCTGGTAGAGGGTGGTGGCTTGGGGGGTTGGGTGGACGACCTGTTGGGGGACAGAGGCAACGGGGGCTAGAAAATGGAATTGTCATATGCACTGTTTGCCTGCATTCGCGGCTTGAGCCTGCCTGGTGGAGGGTGGAGGTGGTGGCTTGGTGTATGTGTGTGTGTAATTGTGTGTGTGTGCTTGTGTGTGTATGTGTGTGTGCGTGTGTGTGCGTGTGTGTGCTTGTGTGTGTGTGTGTGTGGGGGGTGTGGACGGCCTGTTGAATTGACACAGAAAGGAGGTGAGCACAAAAGAAGTACTGCGAGAAAATAAGCGCACTGCAGCTCGAGAGCTTGCCTGGTTTAGGGTTTAAGCTGTGGTGGTTTTAGGCTGTGGTGGTTTTAGGCTGTGGTGGTTTAGGCTGTGGTGGTTTTAGGCTGTGGTGGTTTAGGCTATGGTGGATTTAGGCTGTGGTGGTTTTAGGCTGTGGTGGTTTAGGCTGTGGTGGTTTTAGGCTGTGGTGGTTTAGGCTGTGGTGGGGTTTTAGATTATGGTGGTTTAGGCTATGCTTTAGGCTTTGGTGGTGTTGGGGGTTGGTGGACGATTTGTTAGGTCAGCACAGCTAGGAGGAGCTAAGCGGCACAGATCCTGTGTTCTTGCAATCGCTGCTCAGGCACGCTTTTTGTTCAGTCAGTGAGATCAAGCACAGATATTGTGTTCTTGCAACCGCTGCTCAGCCGCACGCTTTTTGTTGTGTCAGTGAGATCAAGCACAGATCTTGTGTTCTTGCAACCGCTGCTCAGCCACACGCTTTTTGTTGAGTCAGTGAGATCAAGCACAGATCTTGTGTTCTTGCAATAGCTGCTCAGCCGCACGCTTTTTGTTGAGTCAGTGAGATCAAGCTCAGATTCTGTGTTCTTGCAACCGCTGCGCAGGCACGCTTTTTGTTGAGTCAGTGAGATCAAGCACAGATCTTGTGTTCTTGCAACCGCTGCTCAGGCAGGTCTGTCAACCAATTTTAACTGCTCCGTCACACGATTCGTTGCAACCGCTGCTCAGCCACACGCTTTTTGTTGAGTCAGTGAGATCAAGCACAGATCTTGTGTTCTTGCAATTGCTGCTCAGCCGCACGCTTTTTGTTGAGTCAGTGAGATCAAGCTCAGATTCTGTGTTCTTGCAACCGCTGCGCAGGCACACTTTTTGTTGAGTCATTGAGATCAAGCACAGATCTTGTGTTCTTGCAACCGCTGCTCAGCCGCACGCTTTTTGTTGAGTCAGTGAGATCAAGCACAGATCTTGTGTTCTTGCAACCGCTGCTCAGGCACGTCTGTCAACCAATTTTAACTGCTCCGTCACACAACTCGTTGCAACCGCTGCTCAGCCACACGCTTTTTGTTGAGTCAGTGAGATCAAGCACAAATCTTGTGTCCTTGCAAACGCTGCTCAGGCACGCTTTTTGTTGAGTCAGTGAGATCAAGCACAGATCTTGTGTTCTTGCAACCGCTGCTCAGGCACACTTTTTGTTGAGTCATTGAGATCAAGCACAGATCTTGTGTTCTTGCAACCGCTGCTCAGGCACGCTTTTTGTTGAGTCAGTGAGATCAAAAAGGCTGGCATCAACGGCCTTGGTGCCTGGCGCAATCACTGCTCAGGTACTTCAATATATAATAATAAGTAAATAAATAAATAAATAAATAAATAAATTTATATGTATAATTTTTTTATGCCTGGCGCAATCACTGCTCAGGCACCTCACTGAGCGGTGGCTGTGGGTGTTGGGTAATGTATGGGATTGGCCAGGACTGTGTATGGGTAATGTATATTCGACCGCACATTTAATGATTTCCCTGCCAAAAATGCTGTATACACACCGTGTATACACCGTATATATATGTGTGTATGGTTCTGGCCAACCCTAGTAATGTATTTGTCGGTGAGTGGAAGACACCGTAATAATCATATAATTCAGCCCTGCTCACCACAACCTTTCTCCTTCATTTGCGTATCTTTCCTCATTCACATACACACACGCACATATACATACACACGCACATATACGCATGCACACACGCACACATACACACACGCACATATACATACACACGCACATATACACATGCACACACGCACACATACACACACACGCACATACACGCACACGCACATATACACACACACACACACGCACATATACGCAT
>Ga0307947_1003379_pt1 | contig 12847 bp, 15 predicted proteins | sample OrgLakmetagen232_FD_201840 | JGI IMG/M metagenome (GOLD analysis project Ga0307947, IMG submission 201840) | Saline water microbial communities from Organic Lake, Antarctica - #232 | ecosystem: Environmental > Aquatic > Non-marine Saline and Alkaline > Saline | place: Antarctica: Organic Lake...
CCCACCCACTCCCACTCCCACTCCCACTCCCACACCCACACCCACACCCACACCCACACCCACATCCACACCCACACCCACACCCACACCCACACCCACACCCACTGCCAAACACACCCACACCAAACGCACCCACCCACACCCACACCCACACCCACAAACACGCACACACCTTGCCAGCAGCGACGAGTTCTCCAGAAACACAAACGTTTCGTTCCAGAGCGGCTGCTGGCTGTTATACAGCGTGCGTGTGTTGTACGTGCGCTGGTCGTACTGCAGTTGTACGTAGGGGTCGCTGGTCCCTGCCCAATCGTTGGCTGGCAGGTCCTTGCCTTCTAAGACCTAAATTGGATGTGAAAATAAATGGCGTAGCTGTTAATGATTGTCTGTGTGCACCCAAGTGTGTGTGCGTATGTGTGTGCGTGTGTGTGTGTGTGTGTGCGTGTGTGTGTGTGAGTATGTGTGTGTGTGCGTGTGTGTGTGTGGCGTCTGTGTATGCGCCATATGTGTAGGGTTGGCCAGAGCCGTCATTATATGCCGTATATGACCATTTAGTTCGTGTGCACACTATGAGTGCAATTGAATGTTAAACAATTCCTGACTCCTGCCCAATCGTAGGAAAGCTGCTCGCCCTTAAGACCTTCCAGGTTGGATGGGGAAGAGTAAGCCAGTGTAGGCAGAGTAAGTCGTTCTAGGAAAACTAGTTGTTGTAGAGTGAGTCGTTCTAGGAAAATTAGTTGTTGTAGAGTAAGTCGTTGAAAAAAGCCGATGTAGGCAGAGTAAATCGTTCTAGGAAAATCAGTTGTTGTAGAGTAAGTCGTTGGAAAAAGCCGTTGTGGGCAGAGTGAGTCGTTCTAGGAAAAACAGTTGTTGTAGAGTAAGTCGTTGGAAAAAGCCGTTGTAGGCAGAGTGAGTCGCTATAGGAAGATAATTTGTTGTAGAGTCAGTCGTTGAAAAGAGCCGTTGTGGGCAGAGTGAGTCGTTCTAGGAAAATCAGTTGTCGCAGAGTAAGTAGTTGTACACATTCGTTGTAGGCAGAGTAAGTCTTTGTAGGCAGCTCATACAGCCCTGAAAATGAGCTGCAAGTAAGGTTGCCCAGAACCGTGTGCATATATATATATATATATATACACATATAACATAGATATACACGCACCGTTTATGACCATACATCTGGTGATTCGCCCTGCCAAATGTGCCGTTAATTATATATACACACAAACACACACGCACACGCACAAGCACACACACATTCACACAGAATCGTGACCTAAACATCACAGAAAAACCTTCACACACACACACACACACACACACACACACACACACACACACACACACACACACACACACAGACACACACACACAGATATGTAGCCTAAGCATCGCAAAACAAACTACACACACATACACATGTTCACTCACAGGTATCTGACTCAAGCATCACAGAAAATCTTTCCTCTCATCTGCAGCACGACTTTTATATTTTGTGTCTGACTTTATGGATCTATTGTTGACTGGCGCGGATCAGGCACAGGCCAATCAGCTGAACAGTCTGCCTGAAGGTCCCCATAATAATTTAAAATCAATTCAAACTTTGACCTGCAGCACCACTGTGCGGGCGCCTGGTGTCTTGTACAAACACATATAGCACACGCACACACACATACAAACACAGACACGTGACCTAATAATCACAGAAAAAAACTTTCTCTCACCTGCAGCACCACTGTGCGGGCGCCTGGTGTCTTGTACAAACACATTCAGCACACGCACACACACATACAAACACAGACACGTGACCTAATAATCACAGAAAAAAACTTTCTCTCACCTGCAGCACCACTGTGCGGGCGCCTGGTGTCTTGTACGCTGACATCGGAGCGACCTACAGCGCACGCACGGCACGAGTTGGGTATGCAACACGATGTTTTCTTTTGTTTTACTTTTCAGGCCTCTACTGGTGATGGGCACACAAGATGCACTTGCATGGGATCATTAGTGTGATGCTGGTCTTGAATGAAGCACGCTCTTGGAACACGTGCATGGGAGCAGGCTGCAGCAAAACATTAGAGAGCGTGGACTGTGTGCCCTACAACGAGGAAGATGTATGGGCTTCCTTTAATATGTGAGTATTTGGGAGCGGCTTACAGCAGCAGTGGTAGAAGGGTGCCCAGAAAGAAAGGCAATTGAGGTTTGAGCGCGTTTAAAAAAGATGCGAAAGCGGAGAGAGAGAGAGAGAGAGAGAGAGAGAGAGAGAGAGAGAGAGAGAGAGAGAGAGAGAGAGGATCGCAAACACGCTGCTGCTGCTGTGATTGATGTGACAAAAGACTTAACGAAAAAGGAAACAAGGCGGGAGATTTGATGCAGCAGAATACTCAGAGAAAAAGGAACAAGCAGTTTGATGTAACAGAATGCAGTGCAGTTTGATATAACAAAATGCCAGTGAGAACAGTGAGAAAAGACGCAAGAGCTGGAATGCTCAAAAGCACTTTTTCCTGGACGTGACAAACATCAATGTTAAAAGCTGCTTGCAGTACCAGGGCGTCCACAGGAAAGGCGAATAGCGTGCCCGCATAAACACGGCAGGAAAGAGAGAGGAACTAGAGAGGAACACACGTCCGCTGCTGCTATGCTGTTTGTGCCAACGCACTCATTGAAAAGAGATAAAATGGCAGGTCGCCACAAAAAGGCAATTCGCCATCAAAAGGCCAAGAGCAGCGTAATTGCCAGCCGGTTGTGTTATACATGCTGAGCCGTTTGTAAAAGGTAGGTTTTCTTACGACAGCTTGCAGTCGGTCAACACATTGTTACATTTTGTTAACCATGTGTGCCAAAAGAATGATTAAAATAATGTGTCCCAAAAGGATGCTCGAAGTAATGTGTGCCAAAAGAGTGATCAAAATAATGTGTGCCAACAGAAGGACCTAAACAATGTGTGCCAAAAGAAGGACTTAAACGATGTGTGCCAACAGAAGGATCTAAACGATGTGTGCCAAAAGAAGGATCTAAAAGATGTGGCCAAAAAAAGGATCTAAAAGATGTGTGCCAAAAGAAGGATCTAAAAGATGTGTGCCAACAGAAGGACCTGAAAGATGTGTGCCAACAGAAGGACCTAAAAGATGTGTGCCAACAGAAGGATCTAAAATATGTGTGCCAACAGAAGGATCTAAAAGATGTGTGCCAACAAAAGGACCTAAACGATGTGTGCCAAAAGAAGGATCTGAAAAATGTGTGCCAAAAGGACGATCACAAATCAGTACTCAATCGGTACCGAAACTGGATGCACCAGCACCCACACATACGGAAACACACACCACTCATGAACAAGAGTGTTGGCACGCATGCAAATTGATTAGCAGTTCAAACAATACTGTTGCACACACACACACACGCACATACACACACACACATACAAACACACACACATACACACACACAAACACACACACACACACACATACAAACACACACACACACAAACACACACACATACAAACACACACACACACACCTGCACCCACACCCACACCCACACCCGCACCCATACCCACACCCACACCCACACCCACACCCACACATCCACACCCGCACTCACCCACCCATTCAACCCCCCCCCCCCCACCCACCCACACACCTGGGCGTACGTCCATGGGTCGGTCGACAGGGCGAGCGTGACAGAAGCGTTTGGGAAGCTTGCATTTTCAAGGGGCACGGTGACTCTCCACGGGCCCATGGCAGGCTGCCACCTGCACACAGGTAACACAGAAGCAGGTCGTGTCAGTAAATTCCCGCTTGCCTTCATCTCACTGTCACAAAATAATTGAGCTACGAACCCATGGCAGGCTGCCACCTGCACACAGGTAACACAGAAGCAGGTCGTGTTTGTAAATTCCTGCTCGCCTTGATCTCACTGTACACAAAATAAACTTGAGCTACGAACCCATGGCGGGCTGCCACCTGCACACAGGTAACACAGAAGCAGGTCGTGTTAGTAAATCCCTGCTCGCCTTGATCTCACTGTACACAAAAAAAACTTGAGCTACGAACCCATGGCAGGCTGCCACCTGCACACAGGTAACACAGAAGCAGGTCGTGTTAGTAAATCCCTGCTCGCCTTGATCTCACTGTACACAAAAAAAAACTTGAGCTACGAACCCATGGCGGGCTGCCACCTGCACACAGGTAACACAGAAGCAGGTCGTGTTAGTAAATTCCCGCTCGCCTTCATCTCACTGTCACAAAAAAAACTTGAGCTACAAACCCATGGCGGGCTGCCACCTGCACACAGGTAACACAGAAGCAGGTCGTATTAGTAAATTCCCGCTCGCCTTCATCTCACTGTACACAAAAAAAAACTTGAGCTACAAACCCATGGCGGGCTGCTGCCTGCACACAAGACACAGGAGCATGTCGTGTTCGTAAGTTTAGTTGCGTTTATCCCTCATTTATCTTTTCCCCTATCCTTTGGTGAAGGAGCTTTACAGTACCCGATACCAAAGTGGCTCTGATTCCTTAATAAATGTGGGGAGTGGGTTCTCATTGCCTCATCCTCCTTTCAAAGCACAAAAATAATTTGAGCTACAGACCCCATGACGGGTTGCTGCCTGCACACAGAACACAGGAGCAGGTTGTATTCGTAGGATGCTTGCCTTCATCTCAATGTCTACAAACAAAACTTGAGCTACGGATCCATGGTGAGTCTCATGCTCAGATTATTTGAGCATGGATCCATGGTGGGTCTCATGCTGTCTCCCACGTTAAACAGTCATTTCTTGAACTCAGGCATACCAAATTACACACACGCACCCATTTTTTTGCATGTGCGTGTGTGACATCCAATGACCCTGACCCTAATGCCCCCCCCCCTCTTCCCTCCCCATCGTTTCATCACAAACACAGGAGTGGAAAAGTCGCATCCTGCCTCAGTGTTTTGAGAACGGCTGGCTGCTATTCGGAGCATGAGACAGCATGCACACATGCGCACATACACAAAAGGAGGCATGCGCACTAGCACGCATGCGCACATGTTCACATGCACATGTGCTATGCATATCCGTACGCGAAAATCAGATATACACGTCAAACACACAGACACACACTCACACCTTTGCGCCAGGGCCTTGTTGCCTACTTTTCTGCACCAATCAAGCGCGTTGCCTTCTTTTCCCGCTCAATGCACACGGCATACATCGTGCTCTCTCTCTCTCTCTCTCTCTCTCTCTCTCTCTCTCTCTCTCACACACACACACAAACACACACACACACAAGCACACACACACCTTTGTGCCAAGGGCTTGTTGTCCACTCCTCTGCACCAAATGAGTGTGCTTCCGTCTTTGGCAGCTGCTACGTGCAGCTGCACACGCCCAAACACAGGGACCCCGCTGACCCGGTTTTTACGAGAGGCGTCTCTGACCTGGAAAGTAAGCAAACACGAATAAGCAACATGCTTCACTACTTCAACAATACGAAAAGTGTTGCACACACACACGCACACACGCACACACATACACACACGCACGCACCACGCACACACACAGCTAAGAGATAACACAGCTAGGAGATAACTAAACCTGTATTTAAAAGGGCATCTTTGCAGGATGCTTTTCAGGGTATTTAGGGTTACTAAACGGCGATAGGGTTAACCAGACGGCGATAGGGTTAACTAGACGGCAATAGGGTTACTAGATGGCGGCGGCTGCGCGATACAAAGCCTCACGTTTGAATGCAATTGAGCAAAGGTCGCACTGCGCTTCACACACACACACAAGTCGGGCTGGCCAGCAATGACCTCAGAGATGACAAAGATCAGATGCAAGCACAAACACGATATGAGTGAGGTTGGCCAGAGCCATATATACGGCGTACATGACCGTGTATTAGGTGAGTTCCCAGCCAAGAATACCGTATATACACTGTTGGTATATAAATGCTTATATGTACATATATATATGCTTTTGGCGAACCCTATTCTGGCCAACCCTATTCAGGCCAACCCTATTCCATCCAACCCTATTCTGGCCAAGCCTATTCCGGCCAACCCTATTCCGGCCAACCCTATTCCGGCCAACCCTATTCCGGCCAACCCTATTCCGGCCAACCCTATTCCGGCCAACCCTATTCAGGCCAAACCTACTCAGGCCAACCCTATTCCGGCCAACCCTATTCAGGCCAAACCTACTCAGGCCAACCCTATTTTGGCCAACCCTACACCTAAAGTGTGCACGGCGTTATACACATATGCATGTCATGTTTGACGGGTGGTCTTCTTGGTATAGAAAATGTTGCATACACACACATGCAGGCAAACATGCATGCAAACATACAGCACACACACTCACGTGTAAACACACACATATACACACACACACACAACACAAAGCACACACCTGTATTGAGATGATGCCATCCTTTGCCCCCAGCTCCACCTTCAGCAGCTCGTCGATAGCAGCACGCCCTTCTGGGCTCACCAAGCGGGTGGCACTCCTCCTTTCCAGCTTGGAGCCGATGTTGGTTGCGCTCACCTGAGAGTTGTTGCCGAAATTTGAAATAAATGTGGGGAGTGGTTTTTCACTACCTGCGTACTTTTCTCTATCTCTGAGAATTAATTTAAAACATTGATGAAATAATTGGGTTCCTGGTGGCACTCACCAGCAGGTCAAGATCAAAGAAATGAAAAAAATTTACTGGGTGGCAATCACCTGCAGTTACTGAATACATTGAGTGGAATGATGCTAGGGTAAAGAAACAGTTGCAGTATTGGGTGGCACACTCTGCCTTTCCGGCTTTGAGCCAATGCCTTCCAAAGAAATGAAAATGCCTTTCCAGCTTTGAGCCAATGCCTTTCAAAGAAATGAAAAAATTGTACTGGGTGGCACACTCTGCCTTTCCAGATTTGAGCCGATGGGTTGCGCTCGCATGCAGTTGTTGTACAGGTGAGACGAAAGAGGGTTTCGTTCGAGAGCTGCTTCAAATCTACAGACCGGCATTCCTCCAATCCGGCTTTGAGCTGACAGCCATTGCGCAAATGCAACTGTCGTAACAGCGGAAATCAGCGGAGAGAGGGCAAGAATTCCACACGTTTGTTTTTCTGGCGTTACAGCTATAAGACAATGTTATTTGCGCAGACCTACATGTCGCAAGAAGAGTAAAAAAGAAAAGAGGGCAAGATTAGAAAGTTGCATTGTGACACAGAGCGTCATTCCACCATTCCATGTTTTCAGCTTCAAATTAATGCAGGCCACACTCGTGTGCGTGTCACAGCAAGATTGCACTCATGTGCGTGTCACAGCAAGATTGCACAAAAAAAGAAAAACAAATGTCCTAGCTGTCACACCACTCAATGCCCCTGAACCTGACCCGCACACACACACGCACACACACACGCACACGCGCGCACACACACACACACACACACACGCACACAAACACGCACACACACACACACGCCACAACGCACCTGCACAGCAGAACCACTTCGATTCCGGAGCTGCTTAAACAGCCCCACCGCTTGACTACCACTGTTGTTTATACTGGAGCCGGCCTTGCTGTTCTCACCACTGCCCTTGCTACCTCCTCCAAGAGAACGTGCCAGCTGGGGCCATCCATACCTCTGTATGTTTGCATGTGTGAGTATTTGAGTGTTTGTGTATATTTGTGTGTGTGTTTGAGTGTATGTTTGTACGTGTATGTATGAGAGGGTGCTGATCGTTTTAGCCTCTGTTTCTGAGGCAGCTCAACAGATGGGGCCATCCATTCTTCTGTATCTGCATGTGTCTGTGTGTACACATGAGTGCCTGTGCAGGTGTGCGTCTGTGCATGTGTGTGCCTGTGTGTGTGTGTGTGTGTCTGTGTGTGTGTTTATGTGTGTGTGTGCATGTGTTGTGTGTGTGTGCATGTGTGTGTGAGTGTATGTGTGAGCCATTTTAAGTAAGCTGCCACCTCTTGTCATGTGGAAATAATTTACGGGGGACGCATGGTGTGAATGAGACACTTTTTAATGACTGCATGTGCTATGAAATCATTGGCTTGCACTTTCTATCATTGGCTGCTAATGGCTTGCACTTTCTATACAGTCCACAAGGTCAGACCAGCATTGTGTGTGTAAACAAGAAGACGCACACGAGAGTGAGGTATGTGTGTGTGCGCGTGTGTGTGTGTGTGTGCAAGTGTGTATGTGTGTGTGCGAGTGTGTGTGCATGTGTGTGAGTGTGTGTGTGTGTGACTATACGAGCACCAAGCCTAGGAGATGTTGAAGATACACAGGCCTGCAGCAATCGCTGCCTACCAATGGGATCATTACAACCCTAAAAATCGAGTAAGAAACAGAGGAGCATGTTTTTTTGCAAGCAACGGCATCAGGGCATTCTTAAGTTGGAAGTAAAGAGGATGCACACGATAGAGGTACAAGGCCTGCACCAATTTCTGCTTGCCCATGGGATCATTTAAAAAGTGGAGAGTTGATAAAAGAAAGGAGCGGGAATCACGGGGGTAACCAGGCAGGACTAACATCATACACAAAAAGATCAGGATTGGCCAGAACCGTGTATATACACCATACATGACCGTATATTTGGTGATTTCCCTGCCAAAGATAGCGTACATTCACCGTATATATATGGTTCTGGCCAATCCTACGTACATTCACCATTAATTTATATATGGTTCTGACCAACCCAGCAAATAAAGAGGACGCACACAAGTGAGGTGTTCGGGCCAGCGTCAACCTCTGCCTGCCAACGGCTATTTATTATGTATTACGTGCTGTAGGTGTCACTTGTTTTTTGTGAGGATTTGCCTCTGCTGAGGGGCTGCTGCGTTGTTTTTTTCAATTTTTTATTTTTGGCGGGGAGATAGCGTACTCCCTATGGCTGCATCATGGTACCTAAGTATTGGTACGTTATAATACCTTGCTGCGTTATGATGCCTGGCTGCGTTATGATACCTGGCTGCTGCGTTTTTATTTACTTTTTATTTTTGGCGGGGAGATAGCGATAACGTTCTCCCTATGGCTGCATCATGATACCTAAATATTGGTACGTTATAATACCTTGCTGCGTTATGATGCCTGGCTGCGTTATAATACCTGGCTGCTGCGTTTTTATCTTTTTTTTTTTTTTGGCGGGGAGATAGCGATAGCGTTCTCCCTATGGCTGCATCATGAGACCTGAATATTGGTACGTTATAATACCTTGCTGCGTTATAATACCTTGCTGCGTTACGATGCCTGGCTGCGTTATGATGCCTGACTGCGTTATGATGCCTGGCTGCGTTATGATGCCTGGCTGCATTATGGTACCTGGCTGCGTTATGATGCCTGGCTGCGTTGTGATGCCTGGCTGCGTTATGATGCCTGGCTGCGTTATGATGCCTGGCTGCGTTATGGTGTCTGGCTGCGTTGTGATGCCTGGCTGCGTTATGATGCCTGGCTGCGTTATGGTGTCTGGCTGCGTTGTGATGCCTGGCTGCATTATAGTACCTGGCTGCGTTATGATGCCTGGCTGCGTTATGATGCCTGGCTGCATTATGATGCCTGGCTGCGTTGTGATGCCTGGCTGCTGCGTTTTTATTAGTAATTTTTTATTTTTGGCGGGGAGATAGCGATAGCGTTCTCCCTATGGCTGCATCATGATACCTAAGTATTGGTACGTTATAATACCTTGCTGCGTCATGATGCCTGGCTGCGTTATGATGCCTGGCTGCATTTTGAAATCTGGCAGCACAGTTGCTCACAATCCTAACAAACTTGTTCATGATTTCCTCTCTCAGCTGAACAATAGACTTTTTCTTTTTCTTTCTGAGCTTATAGATTTATATGTGGCTGGCCGAGACCAGTCAGCAGCCGATCAGCCAAACAACCTGGCTGAAGGTCACCCCCCATTGTAACCATTGTAACCAGTTGCTCACCTTCCTCTCCCTCTCTCCACACAGTTGGCTTGCTGAGGAACCTCATTTTCTCACTCACCCTACAGTTGGCCACAGTTGGCTTGCTGCGGAACAAGGAGCCCCCACAGTTGGCTTGCTGAGGAGCCTACAGTCCCCTCATTTTCTCACTCACCCTGGGAGGTGCCTTTTCAGAAGTGGAGGTGGAGGAGTTGGAGGAGGAGGAGGAGGAGGAGGAGGAGGACAGGCGTTGTGCATTGGAGGTGGAGGGCTCTGGCGTCACGTCCGTGGTGGTGCCCTGCAATATTAGGTGTGTGTTTGTGTGTGTTGTGTGTGTTGTGTGTTGTGTGTGTGTTGTGTGTGTTGTGTGTTGTGTGTGTGTGTTGTTTGTTGTGTGTTGTGTGTACAGTGAGGGCTGAGGATTAAAAGGCTTAGTGATCAAGAGTGAACTATGCTCTGATGCTCCTCAAGAGTAAATTCTGCTTCGATGCTCCTCAAGCAACACTGATCTAAGCAACACTGATCTAAGCAACACTGATCTAAGCAACACTGATCTAAGCAACACTGATCTATAAGTGATTTCTGCTTCGATGCTCCTCAAGCAACACTGATCTAAGCAAGTCCTTGTCGTGCTTTTTTAATTCCTTGCAAGTAATACACCTCCATCCCACGATGCAAACGGAGTTTCAATTTCCCTAAACCAGACATCTGATTGTCCGCCAGACGCACATTTTGTTTTCCTTGTAATCAATTTCCTTCAACCAGACATATGAGTGTCCGCCAGACGCACATTTTGTTTCCTTGTAATCTATTTCTTTCAACCAGACATATGAGTGTCCGCCAGACGCACATTTTGCTTCCTTGTCAGTAATCCAGCGCCGTCCCACGATGCAAATCAAATAGAACCCTTCATAAACAGATGTAAGTGACCTCCTGACGCACTTTTTGTTTCCTTGTAAGCATTCCAACGCCCTCCCACGATGCAAATAAAATAGAACCCTTCATAAACAGATGTAAGTGACCTCCTGACGCACTTTTTGTCTCCTTGTAAGCATTCCAACGCCCTCCCACGATGCAAATAAAATAGAACCCTTCATAAACAGATGTAAGTGACCTCCTGACGTACTTTTTGTTTCCTTGTAAGCATTCCAACGCCCTCCCACGATGCAAATGAAATGAAGCCCCTCATAAACAGATTTAAGTGACCTCCTGATGCACTTTTTGCTTCCTTGTAATGATCCAACGCCCTCCATGATGCAAACGAAAGAAAATCTTCTATTAACATCAAACCTTCTATTAGCATCAATCCATCTTTTATCATCAGAGTGTCAACCTGACGTACCATCCAAATCACAACAGAAAACTCACGCTCCCTTCTATAATGCTCACCAGTGTTGCTGGACAGGCAACAAATCAATGGCCACTGACAACGTAAACAGACCAAACGAATTATCAATTGGCTACACCATTGGTTGCAAATGCGTCAGAGGCGTCGAAAGAGGCCGGACACACTTGTACAAAACAGATTACGTCGATGGCCACTGAAAAGGTTGAAAGACCAGATGGATTTTGATTCAGGAAAGTCATTGGTTGCTACTGCGTCAGAGACGTCGAAAGAGGCCGGACGCACTTGCACAAGGAAGTTCACCTTCCCTGCATCCCGTGATCGCCAATATTGCTGGAGGCAACAAATCAATGGCTATTAAACACGTAAAAGACCAGACGCATATTTGGAAAGAACTGTAAGAAGGAGGACGAATTTTCAATCACTTAGATTGCACGCATGGGATAGAGCTTACTTACGTAGTTCTCGAAGCATTCCTCTGATTATACTTTGATACCAAGCATTTACCTTGCCGCCCATGGTCTCCAGCTTTGCTGACGGTGGGGTGCCGAGGTTGTTCACACTCTCCACAAAGATGTTGAGGTTTGTGTCCAACGCCTGCTGCCCGACGTTTTCGTAGTCCAAACTGGCTGCCGCCCTGTGTGGAGCAGGACATTGTGTTTCAATCAGGCATTAACACTATAAACACTATAAATTGTAGAGAGTCTGTACTCCAGCGCATGCTGCCAGACGTTGTCCGTAGCCCAAGCTGGCTGCTGCTCTGTGTGGAGCAGGACATTGTGCTTTTGCAGGTTTCAGGCTTTAATATATTTGACGGTGGAGTTTTTGTGTGCCAGACGTCCTCGTAGCCCAAGCAGGCTGCCGCCCTGTGTGGAGCAGGACGTTGTGCTTTTGCAGGCTCCAGGGCGTCAATATATTTGACGGTGGAGTTATTGTGTTGGAAGGCCTGCTGCCAGACGTTTTCATAGCCCAAGCTGGCTGCTGCCCTGTATGGCACAGGACATTGTGTTTTTGCAGGTTTCAGGCGTAAATACATTTGACGGTGGAGTTTTTGTTTTTGAAGGCCTGCTGCCAGACGTTTTCGTAGCCCAAGCTGGCTTCTGCCCTGTGTGAAGCAGGACATTGTGTTTTTGCAGGTTCCAGGGCGTCAATATATTTGACGGTGGAGTTTTTGTGTTTGAAGGCCTGCTGCCAGAAGTTTTCGTAGCCCAAGCTGGCAGCTGCCCTGTGTGGCACAGCACAGATTGGTGTGGCGCTCTTATCCTCTAGTTCCAAGGCACACTGCCACTTGTTCCAGGTGCCTCTCAGAACTCAATGGTAAGGAGGCATCTGTAGGGTTGGCCAGAAACATATACGTACGGCAATTTTGGCAGGGGAATCACCAAATAAACGTTCATGTAAAGTACATACATACGGTTCTGGCCAACCCTAGGCATTTACGTGGCAGTGCCTGCGGTCCAAGCTGGAAGCCCTGGGGGCACATGGTACACACACACACACACACAAACACACACGCACACGCACATACGCACGCACGCACGCACACACACACACACACACACACACACACACACACACACACGCACGCACGCACGCACGCACGCACGCACTCACACA
>Ga0307947_1003380_pt1 | contig 12845 bp, 13 predicted proteins | sample OrgLakmetagen232_FD_201840 | JGI IMG/M metagenome (GOLD analysis project Ga0307947, IMG submission 201840) | Saline water microbial communities from Organic Lake, Antarctica - #232 | ecosystem: Environmental > Aquatic > Non-marine Saline and Alkaline > Saline | place: Antarctica: Organic Lake...
CAAGCACATACACTCACACACACACACACACATCACACCCCCCCCCTTCAAGACACACACACCTGTTCAGTCAGCCACGATGTGGCAGCTTCCACGTCCTCCACACAGACCGACACATGCAAAGTACCAAACATGCTAGGCGCCTCTTGCACCGTAGGTGCGCATGCGTCACTTCTATTGGGTGCCAAGGACAAGGCAGCTTGCAGGCCCTCCTGGGTCTGGTCACCCCACTTCTTTGCAGCAGCGGCAGCAGCCTGTGGTATATGTTTGAGAAGGTACAGCACGGTGTGTTGCATAGGAGTGTGTATAAATTCGTGGTGGTTGGATTTGGTGTTCCGTCATTTGCGTCACATAATTGAAGCTTCCTTTGTAAGTGTATACACACAGACCTGTCCTGAAACCCCAGGGACTAAGTGTTTTGACTGACTCCGAAAGTGTCCCCCCTAACTTGAATGTGTGCCATGCATGTGACAAGGCACGCACCATGCACAGACAAAAGAGGTCGCTACGCCCACCTTTGTTGCATTGGGTGCGTCTGGACCTAGAGCAGCCTTGATGGAAATGAAGGGCAGACCGTGCAGGACGAGCTCCAGACGCTGCTGCCCATCTGGGTGTGTTTGCACACGAGTATGTGTGTGTTTGTGCCACACAATTTGTGTGTGCGAGTGTGTATGTGTGTGTGCTCAGGCAAACAGTCATACTTCTTGACTGAAGGCCTTTTCCTTGTAAACCTTAGTTAACCTTTGTGTGTGTGTGTGTGTGTGTGTGTGTGTGTGTGTGTGTGTGTGTGTGTGCGCCATATCAGTGGTGATGATATAGCAATGTTATTAATTAGTGTCATGTTTGCCTGCCTGCCTAGAGACTCAATACCTTTCGTCTGTGTTGTGACCAAAGACTTCAAAAGGTCTTTGCCTCCTGTTTGTGCATCGGCGAGCTTTTGCGCCAACGTCTCGAGTGCACTAGAGAGTTTGACCTCTTTTGGTGGTGCTGCCTGAAAGGAACAAACGAGTTTAAGCAAATGTGCGTGCTCAGATGCAATTTTGTTGGTACATTCTGCGGCATTCACGTGGGACAGGCAGAAAGTAGGATACCCCCCTTTTCCAGGGTGTAGGGTGGGTGCGGGATTTAGAATTTGGGGTGCGGGATTTAAAATTTGAGTAGGTGCGAGAGTTAAAATTTGGGGCGCAGAATGAGATACATGTAGGTACAGTACTTCACTGATAAATAGTAGCACTACCGTTGGGATATCTGTGCTAATACGGCAGCGGAAAGCATAGAGATCCTCCACTGAGGATCCCGGGTTTAGTAGTCCGACAGGAATCCCTTTCCATTGTTGACACTCCTTTTGATGACCTTTTGTCTTTAAATCAGCCCAATGAAAAGCGCTGACTTGCAGAGACATAGGTTCGTATCATAACGTCGTTATGATCTGTGCCAATCCACCAACAAAATGCGCACCATCAGATGCCGCGTGTGAACCAGTTGCGTAGCTAGCGTATATAGCACGATAGCACGATGTACGTGTCCTGTCACAATATGCGTCAGTTGCTGAAGGCAACAACGCTCATTTACTCACCGCTGTCGCGTTAGGGAAGGCCTCCAAAAGGGCGTCAATGTTGGATGGGGTAGATTTGACGAGCCAGTGGCCGGTTGGGACTAACGTGATGATCGAAGCCCCCCTTGAAGTGAGGTAGGTGTCCATATCACGTTTTTGACTGGACTCATAGCCGACGAGGAACGCCTCAAACTGGTCCTGGCCACTGGAGGTAGAAGCTGACATTGATCTGTCAGGGAAGTGGTGAACGCAGGGGCGTAAGAACAGAGCCAAGAGCACAAAGTGAAGTTAGTGGAAGCTAAAGGAAGGTACAAGGAAGGTGCAAGGAAGGTGCAAGGAAGGTTTCGGCTGGGCACCGAAACGCCTTAAAGGCCAGCATTTTATTCCGACTGCAGGGAATTGAAGGTCTGCTCTGTGTGCAGGGCCTTACCGTTTTTTTGCACAATGTAAAATAGACAGATGTGCCTGACCTACTGACTGGATGGACACATAATGACGTGTGTGCAAAGGTAAGAGAGAGGGGCGGTGCCAAAAGTCTTTTGCCCTGCAACTCTGCTCCTAGAAACTTAAAACATGTGCACACATCGTGTGCGCACAGAGCAATTAGCTGCCAGCCAAAACAGGCTTTGAAGGTTAGGAGGGCAGGCTACAATGAATGCAAGTTGCATGATTATGTAGGGGTGCCGCTCAGCCTGTGCAATGCTTCATGATTTCCGTGCAGTCCAAATCCTGAGCTCTTTGTACATAACGTGGCTGGATGTTATGTGGTTGGATGAACTCCAGTGCAAGCGCAAGCTGAAATGCAAGCGCAAGCGCAAGCTGAAATGCAATGTCTGTCAGCTGCACACAACTCACTGAGCACTTGCACCTTGAGACTCCTGCAGCAGGCAGCACCTTACACAAAAGGAAAGAGGTGTGAACTTCCTGTGAAGTTCCCTGGCGGACTTACGTCCTGTGGTTCTTGCTCTCCTCCGTCCGCTGCTTTCCCGTTAACGTCCGCACACTTCCACGGAGCATTTGCGCCTTCCGTTCGGACGAATTAACAACCCCGAATGCGAGGAAGGAGCTGAGAAGAATGCCGAGATAGAAGTGTCCCATATCGTCTGCTGCAAACTATATATATTTAATGTTAAATCTTTAAATTGTACAAGTAAGTAGGGGGGTATAACAGAAATGTCAACAAAAGTAATGCAAGGCAAGAGCACACACACACACACACACACACACACACACACACACACACACACACACACAAACATACGCGCACACACACACACACACACACACACACACAAACATACGCGCACACACACACACACATACACTCACACACACACATACACACATACACACACAGACACACACAGACACATACATACACACACACGCGCACACACACACATGCACACACAACACACACGCACACACACGCACACTCACACACACACACACACACACACACGCACGTACATACACACACACACAATTATACACATACAACGCACGCATACTCGCACGCATGTAGAACAATATTATACACACTTGATAGCAAACACCACGCGAAAAAAAACGTAAGAACTGACTCGCGTTGTTATGCCTGACACCCAATTCCTTTCAGGGATGACTTTTACAGCACAGCTACAAAAGTCTTGCAGCAGCAGTTGGGAACGAGCTGTAAATCACCCGTTTACAAAGGAGCTCAAGGACAAGCGTTTATCCCCCCCCGTGTTTGCACGGTATTTGCTCCAGGCAAGCAAAGGACGCAACTCAGAAACAGTTGAATACCAGCTGACAGCTCGTGGGCGCTAGAAAAGCGTCCTTACTTGTTTACATCCGCTACCCCCTGAGTAATGATGCAGGACTACGCTTTCCTTGGGGGGTTGCTTTCTGCGTTTGGGCATGCCTTGGCGTTTGCCCCGGATCTCCATAGCAAACAAAGATTAGCATTTTTCATGCACCACGTGTGCACAGCGGAGGTCAAATTTTTCCATGACTCATTCCAGGTGTGCGTTGATCTTGCAAGTCTTTCATAGCAGCTCTGAAGAGTTGCACAGTCATACTACAAAGAGTCCACTATGTATTTTTTCGCTTAATTTCCACGGCGTATTGCTCTGCAGGACCTTGGAGTTACATCTGATACATATAAAAAATACGAGGCACTCGACGTGACGGCTTCCACTGATGTTAAGCTATCGCCCACAACTGCCGCGTTCAAGGTAGTGCCAGCACTCTTAGGACAGCTTGCGCACGCTACCCTGGAAAAACTCTGTAAAGCTTTCAAAATCCAGATAAACTCTCAAAAGTAACCCTTTACCCTTTACTAAGATTTTCTTCATTAGACACAAGGCAGGCACAGTCCACCGACTGATCCTCTTTATTACACACGAGGCAGGCACAGTCCACTGACTGATCCTCTTCACTAATCACAAGGCAGGCACAGTCAACTGACTGATCCTCTTTATTAGACACAAGGCAGGCACAGTCCACCAACCGATCCTCTTCATTAATCACAAGGCAGGCACAGTCAACTGACTGATCCTCTTCATTAGACACAAGGCAGGCACAGTCCACCGACTGATGCTCACAAACACGCTGCTTGCACAGTAACCAACTACCAAACTGCTTTTCAGGAGATCCTGCAGGCCGCTTCTAAAGAGGGCTACATCCAGGCACTTGCTGTTTTAGTGCCATGTAAGGAAAATGTGTGCTTGGCATCAACATTAGCGCATGTAAAAGCCTGTCTAATGAGCTGAAGCATTGGAACCAACATACCTTGTAGCCTGTTTAGATCCTGGCATCGAGATTAGAGCATGTAAAAGCCTGTCTATTGAGTTGAAGCATAGAAACCAAGGAGAGCCTGTATAGAGCCTGGCATCGACATTAGAGCAAAAGCCTGTAAACGCCTGTCTCATGAATTGAAGCATCGGAACCAACTTACCAGGTCTCGACCACCATCATTTGCATGCAATCACCCTGAGGGGCAGCTTGTAATAAAGGACCGGAGCACTCCCCATTTGCCTTGTGTTTCATTCCAGAGCAGACCACAACCTCCCACCAATAGTATGCACGCCTCTATGTATCTGCCAGGCGAGTGGATCTATCACAGTTGGGCCAGTGAGGGTGGGCCTGGCGCGACAGGTGGCGCGACAGGTGGCGTGACAGGTGGCTCGACAGGTGGCGTGTCTGGTGGCGCGACACGGGCCAGTGAGGGTGGGCCTGGCGTGACACGTACAGTAGAAGTCCAACCATGTGCCGAAAAGCAGGTCCCTCCTGATCAGGACGTACATGGCACGGGCAGTGCAGAAAACGCGTGGGTGGGCTTGCACTCTGACAAAGAGTTCAGCTTGTTTGTGGCGTGGCTCCGCTCACAGGTAGGGTTTTCAGAGGTTACCATTAGTCATAAAGTGTGACTGCTAGGCTGCGTATGTGTCAATGTTAAAACGTGAGGAGTGTTTGTAAGGTAAGGTATTCAGAGCTCGCACTTTTTACAGGTTCCACTTAGAGGGCAGGCCTGCAGTGGCACGACACTTGAAAAAAAGAAACGAGAAAAGTACAACACTAAGAAATAAAACATTAATGCACCAATAATGAGGGAGGGGAGAAAGAGGGAGACAATGGCTAAGAAAAGAGGTGCATGTTTAGAAGATCACATTTAGGGGTTGGTAGCCAATGCCAAGCAGAAGCAAAGAGCTTGCCGTTGCAACCCTACTTGCAGTTGGACAAAGAAGCAGAAGCAGCGGATACAGATACACAGGCTCGCTGCACCCAGCTTTTTCACAAGGTGCGGGGCTACTTGTGTGAGCTATTGCGGCTACTTCTGTGCGGCTAGTTGTGTGAGCTAAGGTGTGTGAGCCACTGTGGCTACTTGTGTGCGGCTACTTGTGTAAGCTACTGTGGCCACTTGTGTGAGCCATTGCGGCTACTCGTGTGCGGCTAGTTGTGTGAGCTTAAGGTGTGTGAGCTACTGCGGCTTCTTGTGTGCGGCTAGTTGTGTGAGCTACTGCGGCCACTTGTGTGAGCTATTGCGGCTACTTAAGTGCAACTATTTGTGTGAGCCAAGGTATGGCTTCTTTTGTGAGCTCTATAATTGCACAAAGCAGTATGTTGTGCGTGTGTCAAATCCTGCAGCAGTGCATGGTTTTTTTCTCCGGCAGAGGTAATGTCCAGCATCTTGAGACTGACGGCCCAAAACATTGCTGATCTTTCATATCAGGCTCTGAGACTCTCAGTGAGAGTTTCTAAGATGTGGAATTAAGGAGGATATAATTACCACTTTAATTTTTGCAGAGCAAATTGCTGTGGCATCAGTGCACCTGCTCCCTAGGATGCATGCATAGGCTTTGACCTTGCAGAAATGGATTGTGTCTTTGGATTGCTGTATGCAGTGTATGGTGTATAGTGGTTTCTTGCAGTTTGGCATGTCTGTGCCATTGTATGCTCTGGTGGTATGAAAAGGAAAGTAAGAAAATGGTGCTATAGGATATAGGATGCTGTTTCTTGCGTGCCATATGCAGAGCATTGTCTGATACATTATGGGCGTGTTAGAGCATGCATTAGACCAGCAAGCCACCCAAAAATCAAGCTTGGAAAAAGTTCTTTCTCAAGGTATGCCCCTTCACGAATCCCAGAAAACACACTTTTACGTATTAATAACGAGTACAGCCAACATGTGGCACCTTAAGTGCTCCTTCCCTTAATAACGCCGGGTGTGCTTGAGAATTTACCCTTTTCCCCCTCTAAGAGAGTGCACGTGGGATTTTAATTTTACCCTTTCCCCCCTCTAAGAGAGTGCACATGGAGCTGGAGCCAATCCATGCCTTAACACTGCCAATGAAGCCTGTCCTTTCCTTTTGTGCAACAGCTTAACCTGCTAGCTTGGCCCTTTGAGTCTCTGTATAGAAGCCTGTGCGTGCCTCCCCTGTTTATTGTGATGGGTTTTTTGGATTGAGGGTGGTACACTTTAACTGGAACTTGTGGAAGGCGTCACTTGTTCCTTGTCTCTATGGGGTTGAATTTCCTTCTGCTATAACTTGCAAGGAGAGTTACGCCAGTTGCTTAATTCCATAATGTCTAGCTCTCGACATCAGCCGCCATAAGCAATTGTGCATGCTTGTGGAGAAGATGAGGAATATGGTTTTGTTCCTGAGTTGTAAAACTGTCAATCAAAACTAGACGACCTGGAAGATTCTGATGAATGGTAATCCTACGGTTCAGGATATATTCTTCTTCAGCTGCCATCACTACTGCGCCTTGAAATTGTGCAAGCAACTTTTCCCAGCGCACAAATAAAGATTTAAAAGAGAGAGAGTATGCTGCAAACTGCTGATCCAGTCTCCTCCTGGTTCCCTCCCTCCCTTCCACAGGTGGTAGAGCTTGAGGGGGCGTTTTTTTACGCTGCATTTGATGAGGCTGCTTAACTGCTTAATGATCATTGAGTGCTTCGGACCAAGACGAGGAAAGTACTTGTGCAAGGCAGCCCTTCCTAATCTACGTAGCCCCCTCACTTAATCATGCTGGCTGTGTTATCACTACCAGCGGAGTCTTTTCTTTTCTTTCCTTAGGAAGGGAGTGAGCGGCAGGCCACTTTCAATGCACACCTGGTTGTTTCGCAAGGTTTTACAAAAATAGGCCCTCAGTCAAGAAGTGCTAGCCTGCTCATAAAACGCAATTAGTTCATGGAGAAAAAATAAAGCTTGTTATTGTTCTGGCTGGCTTAAGAAAGTAGACAAATCGTGGGCTAATGTTGGGGGAAACAGAGATGCATATATCCTGTGGAGTGAATCACATGGGGACTGGCGCAGTGGAAAAGGACATGCTGCCCATCTTGGATATCATCAGTATCACACAGCCTGAGGTCACAGGTGGGGGAGTTACTTTTGTTATACTTAATAGGAGGACTTATGCACTATCGAACAAGCTGGCGCGTCAGCTTGTCGACAGTGCATAAGTCCTCCTATAAAGTATAACAACTTTGATTCCATGTCCTGTCCCAAAACGTAGAGTGTGAACACAAAGTTTGAAACGAGCTGTACCGCAAATAACGTCACAAGGCAGGCTGAGAAACATGTATTCTGCAAGGATGTAAGGTGAGTAAGTGACCAGAGCCCTTTTTGTAGGAAGATCACACCATTTGTGATAAGTAGAGCGTTTGCTGTTGTGTTCTCTCGGATGCGTGTCAGAGTAAGGCATCCAGTACTCCAAGTGTTTCTCCCTGAGGTCTACGACACAACGGCTGAAGTCAATGGGCCCACGCTTTTGCAGCATCTGTTTGAAGATATACAATTTTGTCAGACCATCCATATGGCAGAAAGAATATAGCTGACCTGCCATCTTTAACCGTGTGCTCAGCTGCATGTCAGCATGAAGAACCCTTTCATTTTGTAGCTGTTGGAATCAGCCAATGAATTGTTTAGCCGCATTGTCGCGCGAAACCAATTGCACTGTAGGGGTTCCAATGGTTACAATGGGGGTTACCTTCAGCCGGGTTGTTTGGCTGATCGGCTGCTGACTGGTCTCTTCCAGCCACAATAAATCCATGAGCTCAGAAAGAGAAAGAAAAAGTCTATCTATGCTAGTGCTCTGCTGAGAAAGGAAATCATGAACAAGTTGGTTGTTGACCTGTTGCAGCAAAAAGGGTTGGGCTGCTGAACAGTCCTCAAAAAAAGGTGTAAACAGAAAGGAAAAATGTTTCCTCAGCTCACAAACACGATGATCTTGGCAAAGTAAAAGAGCATGCAACTCATTCTGAACATGTTCATCTTCACCAGGACATTGGTCACATACGCAAGAACCGTCTTCAAGCCACGCTGCTGCCTCAACTTTCAAGAAAGTATGCGCACGCAAGCGGAATCTACTTATAATGCTCATAACTAACATGTTTGGACAGATCAAGATGGAGATACTGTGGTACAATAGTCGGCATATGCTCATTTGTAGAAAAAGGGGTGGCAAACCATGAATGATAAGTGGCCAGTTTGTTGTTGTGTGTGTTGGGGTCCACCAACTCAGCGTCTCTCCAAACACCTCTCATCCTATGCTTCAAATCTGCAGTAAACTCTTGCATGGGAATAGCACGCCCAATTTGAACAGCTCGTACATACAACTCACACCCACGCAGTCCTCCTTAAAAAGCGCTCAGCAATTGAGCTGTCCAGCATGCACTTGAATGAGGCTGTAAATTGAGATTAGCCTGGACTACCCTCCGCAAAGTGTCACTATTGGTATTAAGCATACTATTGAAGATGCTTGACAGCTGAGTAGGGGTTCCAAGAATCCACACTCGCGAATGACGTACCATGAAGAAGGCGTGGTGTCTCTGACCCCCAACATTCTTTTCAACACTGCCAACAGCCATTTCTGCAAAATACTATTGTCCATCACTTTGCCTTGTTGTAAGTAAGGAGTGGCCCTAATCTGACTCACATACGTACCAGCAGGAATAGCGCCTGTCTTAAGGAACCATATGTACACGTGTAACCTATTAGCAAGGTAATGTTACAGAACAGACTCTTTACTCTGATCGTGCTTGTCGTGAATGGGCTAAGTGCTGCGTCAGCCACGGTAATCAGATTGATCTGCTTGTCGCACACTGTGCCCAAATATTTGAATGAGGGTGTTTTGCCCCACTTTGGTTAGCCATTCACACAAGCGTTATAAGTTATAAGGGCGGATGGGTGGGAGTTTGCTCTCATGGGGACATGACAATTATTTTGATCCCTGTTTCTTGAGAGGAGGCAGCTCCACCTTAACAAAAAATAGACCCTGAGGGAGATGACCCCCCCAGTACTTTCTAACAAAAAAAAGGAAAAACTACGCAGGCAGTGAAAGCCACTCCCCGCATTAATTAAGGAAAAGGAGCCACTTAGGTACCGAGTACCGTAAAGCTCCTCCACCGCGAGAAGGAAAGGAAAATCAATGGGGATCAAGAGGGTTGCAGGCTTGGCCTGGAAATGGCTCCTGATGAGAGTTGATAACAGTACTGGAAAGGGCACGTTTAGTATGGACAACATCTCATTGCTTCCTAGCTACAGCATGATTTTTAAACAATACCATGACGACTGCATAGCATTCTGGATGAATAAAGCTAAGGAAAGACCGCGCTGGCACTGAAGACACTCCTCACAATAGCCCAAAACTTTTCAAGGAACTAAGCTCAGAGCACTTTCATAGCCAACGGGGCTCTGGCTAGTGTGAGCAATAGCTGAGAGCCTTTCCATAATGCACGCTGGTGTTTACCAGCGTAGACATTTGCTTTTTACTTTTGTGAGCAACGGTTTTACAGTTATTTGGTAGAATGGCCAGTTCAGATGGTCTTTGTGTACCAGACTCACTCTTTAACTCCCACACAGCACTTCCATCAGCCACTCTTCACCTCGTTGTGTTGCTTGAGCCGTCGTCTCCTTCTCTCACGTTCAACACACCTTTATGGGAGGGCTTGGCGGACAGAAGAAGAAGAAGAAAAAAAGAAAAAACGCAGACAAAAGGTAGAGAAAAAGAAAAACTTAACCACGCAGGAAGTGAAGCTCCCCACATCAATTAAGAAAAAGGAGCCACTTGGGTACCGGTTTTTTTTTAACTACACCAATAGAATGAGAAAAATAATAATGAGGATCAGGATGGTTGCAGGCTTGACCTGAAACCGGCTCCTGATGACAGTTGACAATAGTACTGGAAAGTGCGCGTGTCTAGTATGGACAAGTTTGACAGCGTATTGACAGAATGTACATAAAGCTTGGAAGCAAGCTCTTTAAGAGTCAAGACCCAGATCCTTAGGAGTCTCCAATATGCGTATGTCATAGATAGTGCCACCCAACCACTCCCGAAGAAAGTCTACTTTTAGGATTTAAAGAACAAATTCAGCACGCATTCAAGCATCCTCTGCCATTGCCGGCAATCCCACACTGGCTTGCCTACTGATTGCCTTTCTGACGCCACAACCTCCACTGCTGCTTGCCCTCATTGGGTGGGCCGCTTTGTGCCTGAGCTTGCTGTTTGTGGGTGGCAGGACATGGACCCCCACTTCTGCCTGTTGCTGTGCATGCTCGGCAACCTGCAGGAGCGCATGTGCATGCACCACTAAGTACCTGGAGAAATGTGTGAGCCTACAAACAAGCACCACTGACCAGCATTATGACAAATGCAAGCATATTGATAAGACCTTGGGACCTCGCAAAACTGCGCTCCCTAGTTCAAACTCCTCTCATTCCCGTATCTCAAGCAATTGTTACCCCCCTATAAGATGAAGAGCCTTGACGCAGCACACATGTTTGCCCAAGATATGCAAACACTTGCATATGAAGTGTTACGGATATGGCTGGCCTCATACAGCCCCGATCCTGGCGAAACACACGTGCTAATTATTCGGGCATCTTGCAAAAAAAAGTGCAGAAGCATGCGCACTCTGTTACCCACATTCACAACCGCAAACTGACCAAGCCCCCACAGACCTGCATCAATACCTCTTACTCAGACGCTACAGCGGACATGCCGCACTGGCAAGCAACATGATGGCAATGAGTTGCATCACATAGCGTGACACACACACGTATACAGTCATGTACACATGCACGCAGGTGTACACATGCATGCACACAGCACACACAATCATCCACACATCCTCCCGCCCACACAAACACGCTTACACCTGTCGAGCGCAAGCGCACAGCTCCCACACATCCGCATCGTTGTACCCCTCGTGGCGTTGCAGCAGACACGCCACACTGGCATGCATGGTTTGTGCAGCGTGGGCTCGTCCTGCCTGGCATGCCACTTGATCAAGTGCGCCCAAGCCGCTGCTGCTGTCACTGCTTCTACGAGCTTTTTTAAACCCATAAACTCCCTGCTGCCTGGTGTGCTTCTCCCTGACGTCATCGCTCAAGGCCTGCTGCGCATCCCGCTTCAATGCCGTGGTGGCCTCTCCGCGCACACAACCGCTGCGGCATGCCGGGCTGTCACGCTTCCCCGATGTAGTGCCACCAAGCTCTGCAGGAGTGGGAAAGCCAGCAACTTCTCTCTCTTCTTCCTTTGGTCTGCTGTCCACTGCCTCCCTCAAATCCTCTCTGCTCTTCGGCGCCGCTGCGGCTTTGCCTGGCCTCAACACGAGCTTCAACCTGAAATCAAGGTCCAGCACATACATTGAATTAGCCAGAATTGTATATATGCACAGTATATGACCGTAAATTTGGTGATTTCCCTGCCAAAAATACCGTACATACACCGCACACATACGGTTCTGGCCAACCCTACACATACACACACACGATGAGAAGTATCACTCTTGTCTTAGAACACCTTAATTCCCTAAATTTAAAGCAGAAAGCCTCTTATTCTAACAGCCTTATCCACAAGCGCTCTCTACACCCCATTTCTGCCTGCCCTGGGGACAAAGTTCTTGCAACCTTGCCAAAGGTTCTTGCAACCTAGCCAAAGGTTCTTGCAACCTAGCCAAAGGTTCTTGTAACCTTGCCAATGGATCATTCCCCAATTCCTCAAGTAGGTGGCAAGAAAGCAACGTTTCTAGTAAGCCCCTTCTCACATTGTGTCTAACTACACTGTATTAAACTGAAGATATACCACCAATGCATTCATTTCCCCCAAAGCGCACACTTTATGCGCATGTCAACAGCACAGAATTTCAAACAACAACAAACAATTTCAAACAGGCACGAACAATTTCAAACAACAACGAACAATTTCAAACAGGCACGTAATGACAGACAGTGTCGATGGTAATAATGCATTAGGATTGTCAACAGGCACGTAGCAAAACAAGTGTCGATAATGCACACAATAATAATAATTGTACTCATGCACAAAAGCACTGGATGTGCTACCAGGATGCTTGCGAGTACTAAACAGCGTAAATACCAAAGGTTGGCCAGGACTATCCACTCACAGACATTCACACGCACATACACACATACAAACATATTTATGGGTTAGGCCAACATGGTAGACGCCTACACACACACACACACACACACACACACACACACACACACACACACACACTCATTAACATCTCATATAGATGCACACCCACAAGTCTCTAACACACACCTGATCTTCTTCAGGCTTGGAGGCAAGGGCCCTAAGGGCATGCTGTGCTGACCCTGAGGCAGTTCCATCTGCGTGCACGTGATGGCGCACGTGTGTGTGTGTGTGTAAGTGTGTGTGTGTGTTCCATCTGCGTGCACGTGATGACGCACGTGTGTGTGTGTGTGCGTGTGTGCGTGTGTGTGTGTTCCATCTGCGTGCACGTGATGGCGCACGTGTGTGTGTGTGTGTGTGT
>Ga0307947_1003382_pt1 | contig 12834 bp, 10 predicted proteins | sample OrgLakmetagen232_FD_201840 | JGI IMG/M metagenome (GOLD analysis project Ga0307947, IMG submission 201840) | Saline water microbial communities from Organic Lake, Antarctica - #232 | ecosystem: Environmental > Aquatic > Non-marine Saline and Alkaline > Saline | place: Antarctica: Organic Lake...
GCATGTTGACCGTATAATTGACAAATCCCTGCAGCAAATTCCATATTTGAACCAATCCTGGACAACCCTTCTAGATACTAGCGCTGAGCAAAAGTTACTGCCTGCAAACAGGAACAAAATAACGCAGAAAGGGGCAGAACACAGATAATAGGATGGAGGGGGTAACGTAGGGTGAAACCTGGTGGGTGGCACCATTTACAACCTAACCATTCACATATGCAAGGAAAAGACAAAACTCTATTTATTGAAATTAACGTCACCATTATGTATTTGATTTGGGTTAGTGATGGCGTCATCATGATGCATATGTCAGGGGTTAGTGATGTTTGTTTATACATCATTGATAAACATAAGGCAGCCCATCCCTTACTAATTAATGCTCAAGCCACCACAAAACATCTCCCACCAAAAATCCTAAGGGGGCTAGCTAGCTGGGGATCCTGATGCATGAGATTGAATTGAGCGACTCGGATACGCAGAATTGACGTGAGACATACTTACTGATAAGACGTGACAAAAAATATATTTTATTTACTTTGATGTAGAAGCGTGTGCATTGCGTATTTATGTATGTGTATGTGGTATTAACCTCCAAATTTCAGTTTGTACAAAATTCGGCAAATTACGGTGCGGCAAACCAAGGTCAACCATATCCAAGACACACATTTTTGGCCAACACTACATACGCGAGTAGTGCTCATTACGGGTCAATTGCACCATTTTTAAAGCAGCAGCTCTAGCTAGATCATGTGGATCTCATAAAGGACCGCTTACTACAACTGAGTCAAGAGCCTCAGCCTGATTTTCTTGTCAATTTTGCATCTTTGTTTGCACACGCATAATCATTATTTTACTTTATGAACAGGCGAGCAGTCATACTTCTTGACTGAAGGCCTTTTTTCTTGTAATCTTGTAATCTTGTATCTTGTTTGCACACACATAATCACACACAGTATCACACACAGTATCACACACAGTATCACACACATAATCACACACATAATCACACACATAATCACACACATAATCAAGGAGCTGGCAAGCACATGAGGGTGGTGTGCCTCACTTGCCTGCAGCAAGACAGTTGGCCTCATCAATTCTAGTGAGTACTTACGTCCACACTTTACTTAAAGCAGATTTTGGTGTGTTTATTTTTCCTTCAGTGCCAGTTCAGGCTCACGTATTCTCACCTTGGATTCCCAGACAGGGTAACTGCCTCCATCGGGCTCACTGAAGCCAAAGCCGATGCAACAGAAGCAAGCAAGCCCTCCAAGGTTGAAGCAACCTGGCACGCCGAAAAATTGATGATTACTTGCTGAAATAATAATGAACACTTGCTGAAATAGTTAATGGCCTTGAAACGTATACTATCGGTCGTCCCCACGCTAAAGTCACCCCAAACAGTGCCAATAAGCTATTCACCCAATTCAAAGACCCTTCTACCTCATCTGAATGCAAGGTACTTGATTTTACAAATAAGCTATTGACATTTGACCGGAAATTTGGCATTCTGGGGGGCTGTGTGGGCCCCCCGGGGCTTGGTGCGTATTTTGCACCCACTTTGGCAGCGAAAAGGTGCTTTTCTGAATTTGCCCCCTATCGATCTCTGCTTCAGTATACAAGCATTATAAATGTTATATAACAATGCTGCAATGTCGAATTTGGGGCAGGGGTACTGGGATTGCCGGCGAGTGGGAGGCACTCCCGTAAGGGGCACAGGGGGGAAAAAAAGCTATTGCTTCAATACCTGCTGCGAGTTTCAGCCCAGTCTCTGTTACCAGAGTTGCAGACCAAAACAAAGAATACCTACAATAAAATTTAAATAGGGCCAATTGGTGGCCTGGTCGGACGTTGGTGAAGCATTTTGAAGCGTTACATACTTGGCTGGAGCTTTTCCAGTTCGAATTCACATCCTCATGTTTACACCAGAGTTGTCCGCAAAATATCAACCCACTGAGTCTTTTTGCCTGTTTTTTTGGAAGGCACGCAAAGGATTCTTAAGCCATCCAACGCAAATTTGATCCCAAAATGGTCGATGGGGAGTTGTAGCTAATTTAGGCTCGTTGGCACTAGTGGCCAAGGAGGGGGGGGGTTTTGCATGGGGACGACATATGACATGCAGTATGTTGCATAGGCAGTTGTTGCATGGGCAGGTTTTATAAGATTGGGGACCTTTCTCATAGTACAACCCCCCCTTCGAAGAATTCATTCACCCCTTCACCCTTATCCTGTGGAAGAAGGTGTAGGACCTTCTACCACGTGGCAGGTGAATGTAAGGCAGGTGTTTTGTTCCTAGAGCGCTAGCAATAGTATGTATAAATCCTGTGGTGCACTCTCTTAATCCCATACATCAACTCCTGTAGATTTTCTTAATTGCTGCGCATGCATAGCAATTTAATAATATATTACATATACCTACATTGGTCTGGGGACTGGCGGGCGGTGTACGGGTGCTCCTGTGTTTTTTGTTGAAAGAATGATGATGTATGAAGCATGCAATTGTAGAGATGTATGCTCGTTGAAAAATTTTCAATTTAGAACTATCACAGCTGGATGGTTGCAGGACTGAGAAACAATGGCACTGACTACCAAGCTCACCTTTGCCAAGTTTTGTATTTGCACCATGAATGGTCCCCATATCTTTGCGCGCACGTGTAGTTATTTGACCAAAGTAATGTTGAGTTTAACCAGCGTGTGAAGTCAAATGTACTGTGGCAGGTCTTTGTAACATTAAAAGCATATGAGCTTCGCATGTTGAATGAATGGAAGTTCACGCAGGAAGTTCCTTCCCGGGGCCCCTTTTCCCACAAGCAAGTACACACTACCCCACCCGTACATGATGTGCGCACCTCAAGGGGAATGCGCAGCTTCAATTGGTAGGGCAAAACTTGGGGTACGTACACCAGCTCAATCACTCTGCCGGAGAAACCCGCATTTCCCTTCTTGAATTCTATCACTACCTTGTAGGGATTTTCTTGCAGATATGGAGGCGTCATAAGATTTCAAATAATTATGGCTCTTCTCATTTGCAAGTCGGGCGCAAAAAAAGGGAAATTATTTTGGCAAAAATCTGTAAACTCGGAACACCTGTTTTACATTGCGAAAAAATTGTTTGTGCGAGTAGAGGGACATATTTTGAGGCGTGCTTCTCGCGATCATCTCCTCCTCCTCCCGCGTAAATTGGTTTATTAACTGGTGTGCTAGGAGGCCGTGGAGCCACTACCTCTGGCAGTCATTTGCTGGTGGCACAACCGAAATTTATGAAAAGGTTTTGTTGAGTTTTTTCTGTGTAAATTAAGTAATGATGTGTCAATTATGTGTCGTTAAACTCCTTAACCAGCATGCCCAATTGGGGAATGTTGTGTTTGCGCGTGTGCGCCAGATAATGCTACCTTCATCAATATCTTGCTGCATTGTAATAAACAACTGGAAAGCTGCGCTGGTAAACACGTCGAGGAACCCTTCAAAACGTTTCTCTGTGAAAAGGCACCAGACATCTACGGCACACCAGTTCTACATGTACTCTATAATTCTGTTGGTGAACTGATATTTTTTCCGAGTCTACAAGTGCAATCATTTTGTTTGACCTTTTTTGTTGAAACCCCTAAGCAGCCACGCCAGGCTGATAGTCTTTGTTTTTCAAACTGAGATAAACCGAAAGAAAGCCCCTCACTACTGAGTTTTGATCGCAAAGCAAGTCAGACCGTTTGGCATACAGACAAATTAAATGCAACCCAACCTTTTTGACTATATTGCTACACCTTTGCTTCAAACTGCTATGCACAGGAAAGAAGGTAGGAGAATAATGCATGTGGTGCAAAAGCTACCAGCATGGAAAAGAAAAGAAAAGGCTCCGCTGGTAGAGATGACACAGCCAGCATGATTAAAGGAGGGGGCTACATAGGTGCCCGCACCAGACACCCCCCACCCCTGCGCAAACAACTTGAAAAGAAAATAATGTGGGATAACCAGCATGGAAATTTACAGAAAAAATTACATGCCAGCAGCCGATGACAGTATTATGCCATTAGTATGGAGCTAGCATAAATTAAATCCCAACTAGATAATTCATTTCTACAATCTACAGTCCGCGTAATTTTTTCTTCAATTTCCATTCCTTTATTTCATTCCTAGAAAGGGTAACTGTCTAACCGAGTGTACTTGTTCATCGAGGGGCCTGCTGCTTTGTGGCAGGAGGCCTAATGACTTCCAAGCCCCCAAGGAATGGTCTCAGCTGCTCCGGCACTACGACACTCCCGTCCGCCTGCAGGCACATTTTTGATGAGCGTGTGCACTTGCCACACCCGCACGCACACAATTATGTTTAACGGGAAAGAAACTATGACTCAAGCACTGAGCTATCTTCACTCCACATTTTATCATCTGTAAAACATTTTCAAGCTACAACTGTTTGCGTTGCACCGCACGTGCTGTTTGAGGTGTGCGTCAACCACACCAAACAGGCTTTGCAATCAGCGCTTGACACCCCCCCCCCCTCCTCACCTGCTGGAAGTTTTCTAGAATGGCCACGATGATACGTGGCACAGCACATGCGGTGCTGTTCAGAGTGTGCACAAACTCTGTGCGTGACCCTGCCCCTGACGCAGCTGCCCCCCCTCCCTTTTTCCCGCCTCCTTTCTGCTTCTTGCCTTGAAGGGCAGCCTCGTTGCCGCCCTGCAAGCACGGATTTTGAGGCCGACAAATAGTAAGTCGGGAGTCCTCACAAACAAACCGCTAGCCTGTATGCACAGGGACACTCCAAAGCCTTAGAATGAAACTCACCCAGGGCTTGACTTTGCAGACCACCAGCCTGCATTCGGAGGCATGGAGCATCGATTCTGTTGGTCAATGACTTTCTACTAAATTCAATCATTTGTTTTCTTTTTGTCTTGATAAACAGGCAATGAACGACAAAACACGCTGCCAGGACAAGCTTTGACCTTGCATATTTGGCCCCTTTTGACGCTGGTGTTATTTATATGTTTTACTAAAAGCAGCCAGCCGTGGACGCCGACAAACTAACAAAGATTTGGCTGTCCTGTTGTGTACGATGGGCAAGTATGAAGGGGCAGTACCAAGGTCCAATAAAACCAAGTACCAAGGTTTGAACGAGAACTATGCATGACGCGCAGAGGATCTCCCCTTGAATTTAGACCTGCTCTGAGTCGCTCATAGTACAGCCTAATAGCAGGGGACGGCCAGGGTGCAGGAAATTACCCTCGGCAGGATGGCAAGTGGTAGGCAATTGTAAAGGTGGTGGGCTTTTACAAAGGGGGGGGCAATTACAAAAGTGGTGGGAAATTACAAAAGTGGGCAGCAAGTGTAGACATTGAAAGTGCGCATGCACATGCTTAGAGTTGGCCAGAACCATACATTTATACGTATATACAGTGTACATACAGTATTTCTGGCAGGGAAATCACCATACATACGGTCATATACGGTGTGTATATACGGTTCTGGCCAACCCTACACATGCTGCGTGGTGCCTGCACATACTGTGAGGTGTGCGTATCACACTGTGTGTGGCGCATATGTACACAATTGCGGCCAGCCTTAAACATGTGTTGCTGTGTAATCCTTTGGACAGCCTTAAACATGTGTTGCTTTGTAATCATTTGGACAGCCTTAAACATGTGTTGCTTTGTAATCCTCTGGACAGCCTTAAACATGTGTTGCTTTGTAATCCTTTGGACAGCCTTAAACATGTGCTTTGTAATCCTTTAGACCTGTGTCGTCGCCAAGTGTGTCGTCGTCTAGCAATCCATGCAGGAATCAAACCCCTCCCCACACCAATCAAGCCAAGCGTGTCGTAATCAAACCCCTCCCCACACCAATTAAGCCAAGTGTGTCGTCGTCTAGCAGTCCACGCAGGAATCGAACCCCTCCCCACACCAATCAAGCCAAGTTTGTAGGCTCCTCCCACACCAATTAAGCCAAGTGTGTCGTCTTCTAGCAATCCACGCAGGATTTGAACCCCTCCCCACACCAATTAAGCCAAGTGTGTCGTCGTCTAGCAATCCACGCAGGAATCGAACCCCTCCCACACCAATCAAGCCAAGTGTATAGGCTCCTCCCACACCAATTAAGCCAAGTGTGTCGTCTTCTAGCAATCCACGCAGAAATCGAACCCCTCCCCACACCAATCAAGCCAAGTGAGTAGGCTTCTCCCACACCAATCAAGCCAAGTGTGTCGTCTTCTAGCAATCCACGCAGGATTTAAACCCCTCCCCACACCAACTAAGCCAAGTGTGTAGGCTTCTCCCACACCAATCAAGCCAAGTGTGTAGTCTCCTAGCAATCCATGCAGGAATCAAACCCCTCCCCACACCAATTAAGCCAAGTGTGTCGTTGTCTAGCAATCCACGCAGGAATCGAACCCCTCCCCACACCAATCAAGCCAAGTGTGTAGGCTCCTCCCACACCAATTAAGCCAAGTGTGTCGTCTTCTAGCAATCCACGCAGGATTTGAACCCCTCCCCACACCAATTAAGCCAAGTGTGTCGTCGTCTAGCAATCCACGCAGGAATCGAACCCCTCCCACACCAATCAAGCCAAGTGTATAGGCTCCTCCCACACCAATTAAGCCAAGTGTGTCGTCTTCTAGCAATCCACGCAGAAATCGAACCCCTCCCCACACCAATCAAGCCGAGTGAGTAGGCTTCTCCCACACCAATCAAGCCAAGTGTGTCGTCTTCTAGCAATCCACGCAGGATTTAAACCCCTCCCCACACCAATTAAGCCAAGTGTGTAGGCTTCTCCCACACCAATCAAGCCAAGTGTGTAGGCTTCTCCCACACCAATCAAGCCAAGTGTGTAGTCTCCTAGCAATCCATGCAGGAATCGAACCCCCTCCCCACACCAATCGAGCAAAGTGAGTAGGATTGCCAGGATCATATCGTGCAGCCTATTCGGCAGGGGAATTCCCAGATGTCCGTTCATGTACGGCATACAGTGTATGCTTTTACAGTTCTGGCCAGCCCGCAAAGGAATCAAGGAGCCGTGGGCTTCTGACAGGCACACAAAGGATGTCTGAACGCCATCTGTAATAGCCGCGCACAGCTCTGGTTGCACCACCCTTCCCGAACCCTGCACGCCAAACTCCTGAATTCGATTCGAGCACCCGCAAAACAATGCCGCACCTGAGCGACAGATGAAGAAGTGGAGGTTTCCTCAGCCCCACTCACAGCGGTGTCAGCGCCTTCCACAGTCTTTACGGGTTGCGGCTTGTAGCGGATGTTTAAACGGCGCGCCTGTGTGTGTTTTTGCGTGTGTGTGTTTACGTGTGTGTACGTATGTGTGTGTATGTGTGTACGTATGTGTGAGCGTGTACGTGTGTGTATGGTTGTGTGTGTGTGAAGGGTTGCGGCTTGTAGCGGATGTTTAAACGGCGCGCCTGTGTTTGCGTGTGTGTGTACGTATGTGTGAGCGTGTAAGTGTGTGGATGTGGATGTGCAGGTGTGTGTATGAATTTCTGTAAACGATTGTGTGTGTGTAAGTGTGCTTGAGTGTCTTTGTGTGTGCGTGTGCACGTTTGCGCATGCAAGTGCATGCGTGTAAATGTGTCAAACTTTTTTGGCATCTATGTATGCAGCTGCACATGAATGTGTGTGTGGCGTGCTGCAGATGTATGGCTTCACGAGGGTAGATTGGACATACGGCAAATCTGATTTCTCACTAGAGCAAATGAGAACATTCTCACAACGACGCCACTTCAATGCATTTGGTCAACCCTACACTCGCAACCGCATGAAATGCCATCCCCACACACATCCGTCCACACTGCACATCCACTTAATTACCAACACCGCGCGCACACACGCACACACATTCAGAAACACATGCACACAAACATACACACATTCACCCACACTGCACATCCAGCCTGGTACCAAGACCACACAAACACACACATACACACACGCATTATACACACATACACACACAGACAAGCACACACACAAACACACACCTGGTAGTCTGTACAGTTGGAGGCTGAGGAGATCTCTCCGTACCTCCCCAGCCCTGGCATCCAAGCCTCCATGTCAAACTTACGGTGGGCAGACGCCCCTAAATCCTCGGTGGGCATGTCCAGCACCTGAACACAGTGTGTGTGTATGTGTGTGTGCATGCGCGTGTGTGTATTATGTATGTGTGTTTTTATTTGTGTGTGTGTGTGTGTGTGTGTGTGTGCATGTGCGTGTGTGTGTTGTGTATGTGTGTTTTCATGTGTGTGTGTGCGTGTGTGTGCGCATGTGTGAAATGTACTAATCCTCAAACACTGTCACAGACAAGCGTGTGTGTTTGTGCAGCGCGTGCGATTGTGTGTGTGTATGTTTGTGTGTGTGTGTGAGCTTGTGCAAGAGTGTGTGCCATTGTTTGTGTGTGCCTGTGCTGACACTTGCTGGCTAGCCATCCAAGCAACATGGCTGTATTGCTACATGTAGATTTCATAGGCACTGTTCAGCGTTCAGCGACATACAGCCATGCTCCCTTTCAGTCCTATCTGCAGCTGAGATGCTTCATTTCAGCAGTCCCAGTCCAGGAGAAGAATTTTGCTTTGCTTTCAGGCCCAATGTTCTGGAAAAACGGATCGAAAGAGCATTGGCTGATGAAGTGCCTAAGTGCTAAAGGCTTTGCTTCGCTTTGCAGACCCAATGGACTGGAAAAACAGATCGAAAGAGCATTGGCTGATGAAGTGCCAAAGTGCTGAAGGAAGTGCACTTCGACAATCTTCCCACCCGTGCGAACAAGTGAGCATAGAGACTCTTATACAAACCAGCAGCAGCTCAGATCTCGTTCCAGTGCAGGTTTTGCCTGGAACTGCCTGTCTTGCAATATAAAATTATAACGGCCCTGGGTTTCAGGGCCTGAGCCTTTCAGACTCTGTGTGTGTTGCCATCATCCATTACAGCAGAGGCCACAACTGCCGAGCGAAATGCTCTTCAGCCTCTAGTAATTTACCTTATAAAGGCTTAGGACCAATTCTCACATTCACATGGGGATTGTTTGTTCCTGCGCACGTAGCATTCCTTTCCCTTGGTTTTATAGTGCAAAACGGCCAGGGCTTAACACTTGCTCCACACACACGTGCACACACACACACACACACACACATGCACACACACACACACGCACACACATACAAATGCACACACACACAAACACACACAAGCACCGTGGCATCACGTGACGCACCTTGAAATGCAAGCCCAGGTCCGTGTACATCTCCTGACCTATGGTCTGCAGCTCTGAGTGGAGTGCGTGACTCTGCTCAGGCGTGCATAGCACAAACATCTCGACCTGGAAGGAGGAAGGGCAAATACCACAAACACACATTAAGTGCACTGTTTATTAAGCCTCATTCAAACTGCAGCTCTTGCGTGGAGTGCGTGACTCTGCTCGGGCGTGCACTGCTCAAACTTCTCGACCTGGAAGGAGGAAGGGCAAATACCATAAAACACATTACGTGCACGGTTTATTTAGCCTCATTCAAACTGCAGCTCTTGCGTGGAGTGCGTGACTCTGCTCGGGCGTGCACTGCTCAAACTTCTCCAGCTGAAAGGGCAAACAACAAAGGAGAAAAAGAGCAAAAGAGGAAGAAATGCATACACATGTGCAACCCGTATGTGAATGCAAATCATTAATCATAAGACCAAAAGCCATACTATATGGTCTGTAGCCTTGGCATGAAGCATATGACCAGATGCGTGTCATTGCAGACCATAGGGTTTGTAGCTAATCAGCAATCAGCAATCAGCCATCAGCAATCAGCAAGAAGCAAGAAGCAATCAGCAAGAAGCATGAAGCACTTCAACCCCGGTGTGCACAGCACATACCCAAGCAGGCAAGTAACAGCTGCACATTTTGGGCTCTATGACTTTTTGGGGCTCTATGGCTTTACTCTTTCCCTTGTCTGCAAGTCAGGAACGGCTGCACATCAAACAAAACTTTCAAGCTCTTCTTGGCAATGCAAATAATCAATGTCAATGACCATTCAAAACAACTAGCAGCTAAAGAATAATGCCAATGACCATTCAAAACAACTAGCAGCTAATGTGATGACTCATGATGATGCCACTGTCCTTTCTCGCTAGGGCATTCCTACTTTATAGCAATACAAGTGAGTCCATTGCTTGTTGAATATATGCCTGTTCATTTGTCGTCTGCTGCAGATGCTGCTAGGATGTCACAGTCATAGGCCCAATACATAAAATGAAGTGCCTGCTTAATTGTCGTCTGCTGCAAATGTACGCCAGGTTGTCATATAGGCCCAATACAGAAAACGAAGTAAGTTCGCAGTCGGCCTGCTTCCCTCCCAACTGGATACATGCATGCTTCTTGTTTAGGGTTGGCCAGAACCGTATATGCACACCGTATATGACCGTATGTATGGTAATTTCCTGCTAAAAATACCGTGTATACACGTATGTATGTATGGCTTTGGCCAAACCTAGCTGTGTTAGCTGGCACCACTTAGGGTTTGATGTAACAAAGTGGCCCTTTACGCGTGCCTCCCTACCTTTGAAAATTGGTGCACTCGGAACAAGCCTTTGCCTGCAGCTCCGGCGGCCCCAGCTTCTACGCACATTTGTTCAAAATTTAGGGCGTGAGTCTTAGCACACCCCACCCCAAACAGTGCCTTATAGTTTAGTGAGGCACGACGCAACCATTTGTGAAACACCAACAGAGCCTAATGAGGTCAGCTAATGAGGCAGGATACACACAAAAAAGTGTCTAGCAGTTCAGTGAGGCACGACGCAATCATTTGTGAAACACCAACAGTGCCTAATGAGGTCAGTCTGTGAGGCACAATACACAAAAAAAAGTGTCTAGCAGTTCAGTGAGGCACGACGCAATCATTTGCAAAACACCAACAGTGCCTGATGAGGTCAGTTTGTGAGGCACGATACACACAAAAAAGTGTCTAGCAGTTCAGTGAGGCACGACGCAATCATTTGTGAAACACCAACAGTGCCTAATGAGGTCAGTTTGTGAGGCACGATACACACAAAAAAGTGTTTAGCAGTTCAGTGAGGCACGACGCAATCATTTGTGAAACACCAACAGAGCCTAGTAAGGTCAGTTTGTGAGGCAAGATACACACAAAAAAGTGTTTTGCAGTTCAGTGAGGCACAATATACAGATACACATTAACAGTGCCCGGCAATGTAGTGAGGCACGACACAATCATTTAATGCACACTTCAAGCATTGTGCCCTTGCAATCATTTGGTAAACGCTTCAATCACTTCTTGCATAAAGCAATCAGTGTGCCCTCAGTTACAATCATCTGTTGCACTCTTCAATCATTGTGCCCTCGCAATCATTTAATGCACACTTCAATCACTCTTTGCAAATGCAATCAGTGTGCCCTCAGTTACAATCATTTAATGCACACTTCAAGCATTGTGCCCTTGCAATCATTGGTGCACGCTTCAATCATTTCTTGCATAGTAAAGTCCGTGTGACCTCACTGACAATCATTTAATGCACACTTCAGGCATTGTGCCCTTACAATCATTTGATGCACGCTTCAATCACTTCTTGCATAATGCAATCAGTGTGCCCTCATTTACACTCATTTGTTGCACACTTCAAGCATTGTGCCCTTGCAATCATTTGGTGCACACTTCAATCACTTCTTGCATAATGCAATCAGTGTGCCCTCAGTTACAATCAGTTAATGCACACTTCAAGCAATGTGCCCTCCCGTACATACCTAGAACTTGAGAGGTCTGACAGGTCGTTTTACATGAATATTCCAAGGAAATTCGCAATGAAACGAATACAGCCTCAAGCATACAACACCACGTAAGCAAAATCTGTGATGAAAGCTATGCCAAAAAGGTGCCACAGTAAGAAACTGACATTTGAGAGAAATGCATGTTGACAATACAACCCTTTTTTGTCAAACGCAAGCACACATAAAAACATGAGCAGGAACACACACAAACACACACATGAATATGCACACACCAACCCACAATCATACCAACAATAACCCACACACTTCCACCATCCCACGCACGCACGCACGCACTCTCTCACACACACACACACACACACATTCACACACACACACACTCCCCCTTCCTCTCACACACACACACACCTGTGCGAAAGCAGTGCCCAAAGGCCGCCATTTTGATGGGCAGGTCGCTTTCTTGCAACACCTTGTCCATGTATAAGCCTGCCAAGGGCACTTCTGCAGTGCCTGTGAGGCATAGGGGGCTGTCCTGTATACTGTATACCTGTGCGGGTGTGAGTGTGTGTGTATGTGTGTGTGTGTGTGTGTGTGTGTGTGTGTAAGTGTGTGTATGTGCCTGTGAGGCATAGTGGGCTATCCTGTATACTGTATACCTGTGTGGGTGTGAAGTTGTGTGTGGGGGTGTATGGGTGTGTGTGAGTGTGTGAGTGTGCCTGTGTGTGTATGTGTGTGTGAGGCATAGGGGGCTATCCTGTAAACTGTAGACCTGTGCGGGTGTGAAGGTGTGTGTGTGGGTGTATGGGTGTGTGTGCGTGTGTGAGTGTGCCTCTGTGTGTGTATGTGTGTGTGAGGCATAGGGGGATATCCTGTATACTGTATACATGTGCGGGTGTGAAGGTGTGTGTGTGGGTGTATGGGTGTGTGTGCGTGTGTGAGTGTGCCTGTGTGTGTAAGTGTGTGTGTTTGAGGCATAGGGGGCTATCCTGTATACTGTATACCTGTGCGGGTGTGAATGTGTGTGTATGGGTGTATGGGTGTGTGTGAGTGTGTGAATGCGCCTCTGTGTGTGTACATGTGTGTGTGCGTGTGTGTGTGTGTGTGTGTGTGTGTGTGTGTGTGTGTGTG
>Ga0307947_1003384_pt1 | contig 12830 bp, 18 predicted proteins | sample OrgLakmetagen232_FD_201840 | JGI IMG/M metagenome (GOLD analysis project Ga0307947, IMG submission 201840) | Saline water microbial communities from Organic Lake, Antarctica - #232 | ecosystem: Environmental > Aquatic > Non-marine Saline and Alkaline > Saline | place: Antarctica: Organic Lake...
GACGAGTCGGTGGTGGATGTTGGATGTGGCAATTTGCTGCTGCTGCTGCTCAGGAGGGGCTTGTGGGTTTTGGAGCTGCTGCTGCTGTTATTGCCGTGTGTGTGTGTGTGTGTGTGTTTGTGTGTGTGAGGGGGGGGGGACTAACTTGGTGTACCTTAGGGGACTGTCCAGTCTTAGCCAGGCAGGTGCTGGTTCAGATCTCATCTAGCAGCAGGGCCCACAGCAAGGGAGTGATGAACCTGACCATGCTTGATGTTCCAGACCCTCTCGTTGTGCATGTGCTGCTCCTCCCACATGAGCTTAATGTATGATATTGTTTGCCCCCCTCATTTTTGGTATCCTCAATATGACAGATGTAATCATGTGTCCTTAACACGCAGATGATGATTAATCCCCCTCTTTGACTTAATGCGGTTATTGATTGGTCCTGGCAGATGCGTGATTGATTATACTGGTTTACTCAGTACTGCAATGCCACAAACAGCTTTGTGCCTTTTTTCCCTTCCTAAGGGTTTTTTGTAGGTGCTACAAGACTGCCTGGTACTAGAACAAACACCTCTCACAAATTTTACATTCTACGATGTTTTACAAACGCAGCCTAGCAGTCGCACTTTTTGACTGATGGCTTTATCTGTAACATCTGTACAGTCCATGGTTTTTATGTGCCATAAACAAACAGCTTGTTCCCCCTCTTTGATTTCATATGGTCGGATGGTCCTGATAGATGCTTTGATTGAATTTACCCTTATATTTTCACATTTCGAAAGGTTGGTTCTAGCAGATGCTTAACCGATTTCACCCTTTCTCCCCCCCAAGAAAAGAGACAGAGATGATACACCCCAAAGACAGAAACAATACCACGCTAACTATGACCCTATGAATATTGAACGAGGGGTCCTACCCCTCTTTAAATCAGCTGGACTAGTGTCCAATTACAGTAAGACTATTGCCCAGAGCCTAATTAAGTGTGCAAGCTGTGAAATCTGCTCCTACCATCTAGGACTTGAATCTCCAGACCTCTCCCCACCTTTTAAAGACATGTACATCTGTGACGTCTGCATCCGTACCTACCACTGGCAATGCTTGCTTAAAACAAGCTGCTGCGACGCCACTGGAAGGGAAGCAATTGATGCCAATGATTCATGGGCCTGTCCTGTATTAATCTGAACCAAAATGAAAAGGAAAATCGTATCCTTTACTCTCAGAAAAAAGAGCTTGTGGAGGTTTCATGGAACCCAACCTGGGAGCCAGAAGAACTGCAAAACACGTGTGAAAGCTTCAAGCAGAGCCTCAAAAATTATGAAGAGCAAATCACCGCGCCGAACTTATTTCAGACTGCACCAGATGAACACCTAAATATTCTTCAAAAACAAGGGTTCTCTGCCATCCAAGAGGGCAATGCGTACCAACCCTACAATGCCGATCTTCGGAACAAAGTCAGCTTTGACATCCAACCCACCAACCCACAGGCTGACATTACGGCCACAGGGCATTGTGAATACTGGATCACAACCATTGATCTCATGAAGTATCAAGAAATGAGTACCCTATCCTCCCCAGATGACACTATGCTTCCTGAAGTGTACAGTGACACAGTAGCCTGTATTTACAATGTTGATGGAAAGTGTAAAGGTATGCTTACTCCCGAGCGCCTACATGTACTGCAAATGGCCTGTGATAAGGCAAAATGCAGCGGCCTACACAGTCACATTTAACCTCCACCCATTAGCTTAGCAACAGCACTCGTAGGCCTCATTGCTCGCAAAGACATCTCTACCTCTAAACATACGAACAAAAAAATTAAAGACTCATTCTCCCGGATACTTCCCTCCCACATCACCACCGCCTTTCAAAAGTGGGCCCTGGTCATTAAAGAAAAAATGGCATCTCCCTTTGACCATGACCCCAAATTCCCCCATTACTGGAGTGAGCACCCAAGGGACAAAGTATTTGGAGCAAACAACAATGCCTTCTCCTCCCGTTTTTCTGAATTCTCCATCTGCCATCCCATTTACCATGAAAACACCATGCTCTTAGCAACAAGACACGCCATCTACTCTGCCGCTGTCAGCACAGAGAAAACAGCCACATTCATGCTTCTCCCTTCCTGAAATAAAGATATGACCACAAATCCCTATGCATCACTCTGCCGCAAATACCCACACATTTGTAAATTCCTGGGCACCATCCCATCAAACCAACTCCAATACGCAAAAGTGCCCTTCTGGAACAATATACAAATACCACTTTCCAAACACACCTGGGAATTGAAGATCATTGCCATATGGAACACCAAGAAGGGCAGGGTTTGCCTCAATGCTCACAACAAAGACCAGCAAAAAGAACTTGCCAAAGAAATCTCTGAAGCAAAGTGGGAAATTCAAAACTTACATAACCATCCCTACCAAACAGCCTTAGGTTTTGGACAACACTCAGGACTCAACAAATTTAATAAGCTACCCAATGACCACCCTCAAGCCCCAGAAGGCCCAAATAAAACAAGTGCCCTGGTTAGCACTGACCAACCTCATAATTGTAATATCGACGAAGCACCCAAAAACAGCTCCATCCAAAACCTTACCCGTAAAGTAAAATATTGGCGGGATTGGACCTACACTGATGGCAGCCTCCAAAAGAGGGCAAGACACCGGATCAGGCGTATACCAACCTCACTTCAATGTTTCCCGCTAAGTAAACCCAAAAGGCATGGGTATAACCAACACCATCTCACGTGCAGAGCTAGCAGCTATGGCAGCTGCAGTCATACACGGCTACTCACATATAGCCACAGACAGCCTTACATCACTGCATCAAATCAAAAAGCAGCTCGCACACCCGAATCTCCATTGCCACCACATCCATGGAGATGTCCTTCAATCCATTTCTAAAGCAATCCGCCAATCACCATCGCCCATCCACTTCTTCAAAGTAAAGTCCCATGCTGGTATTATCGGTAATGAACATGCCGACGTCCTTGCTAAAAAGTCATCCACTACCCACTCCGACATCACTGACACCTCCATCAGAACAGCAGGCCCTGAGGGAACTCCCTTCTACAACATCCACCGGCTTACAAAAGAAGACACAGAAAACCAAACACAAACCCATAAGCATACCCATTCCTGATCTCGGCTGATTCCTGAAACAGCTGAAAGTAGAATTGTTCCCAAATGGCTCTTCCCACCCCGCTTCTCAGATAAAGACAGATTTACCTCCAGCCGCCCAGATTTTGTGCTGGTTACTCCCATCGCTGCAAAAACACAAAAACAACAAATGTTGAGGGGTAGGCTCTTCGAAGTGGCAGGGGGAAATTGAGGGAGACTGGGAGCACCTCAGCAGCACCGCCAGCCACCGGTAAAGCCACTAGCCCCAGACAGCACGGACCTAAAGACCTAAGCAAAACACGGCGTGACATTCATCTCATCGAGATCAAATATTGTGAGGACACCAGACCTCAGAACCAGCTGAATGTCGCAAAAGAACAGCACAAAGATCTCTGCAACATTCTCCAAGAGCATCCGTTACTGTCCATATCATCCTTTTGGGTGTGGGTGGCACCATCTACAACACGCACACTCTGCAGCCTTTCAATGAACTGGGTTCTCAAAGAATCAAGAAGCTTGCCTCCGAGCTCCATGTTCACTCTGTAAACTTAGCTGCTAAATTTGTCCATACCAGACGTGCCCTTTCCAGTACTGTTATCAACTCTCATCAGGAGCCGGTTTCAGGCCAAGCCTGCAACCCTCTTGATCCCCATTGATTTTTCCTTTCCTTTTTGTGGTGGAGGAGCTTTATGGTACTCGGTATTAAAGTGGCTCCTTTTCCTTAATTAATGTGGGGAGTGGTTTTCACTGCCTGCGTAGTTTTTTCTTTTCTCAGGGTTTTTTGTAGTTGCTACAAGGCGGTGCTACAACAAAATTCTCACAATTTCCACAAAGTTCTACTCAAGCAGCCCAGCAGTTGCACGTAATTAATGTGGGGACTGGTCTTGCATCTTGCATGTCATGTTCCTCTGCGTCAGTCCCCACGTGATTTTTCTCCGCAGGTGTTTCCCCCAACAGAAGCATACGATGTGTCTACTTTTATAAGTGTTTGTTCATCCTTTTTTAAGCCAGAGTAAAAAGTGAACTTATTGCTTTTTATGGGCTGGCTAGCAGTCGCACTTCTTGACTGAAATTTTTTTTGTAAACCAATACTGTACCTTTGGGGATTGGTCCTGGATGATGGGATGAAAGAATTGTCAAACCTGTGTTCCTCTCTACCTTTGCTTGGATATTTCTCCAACAATCTCAGCCGTGCACTTTCTTGCCTTCACCTTTTTTGCCATAACTTTCTCGTCCAAAGAATGCGTCAGCACCGCCAGCTTGTCTTCCCGACTCAGTATGAGGATAGCCCAACTCGTCTGAAGACTCTTTTGAACCAGCAAGATGTGTATGGTGTGGCCTCTTTTGAGACTGAGTGCCTAGCCCTTTTCCCTTGATTTCTTTAGCGCCTTTATTGAAAAGAAAATAAAAGAAAAAGAACGCAGATAGTGTAAATACTACCGGCATGGATTTGGAAAGGATATTGTTTGTGTTCTGCACCACCCAGTGGATGCACAGACGCACAACATCCCACCTGGAGAAAATATAAGAGAAGTTTCAGTGGGGATCATGTTGTTGGGAGGCAGAAGCCTGCTTACCGCCAGGAGAGTTGCTCATATATTGGTGGGGGTTGTATTCAATGTGTCGTTTCATCTGTGTGTTTTTGGTTGCGAATTTGATAACATGTAAGCTTCAATTTTTCATGAGTGCCGTGGCATGCAGGCCAGCAACTCCAAGGCTGTGGAGTGGGTTTCTTGTGTGGCTGCTGTAAATGGGGACTGTTTTTCATGCTAAATCAGTGGCATGGACGAATGGTGGGATTTCCCTGGATTTATAATGTGAGCAACGGTTTTATGGTTATTTGGTTGTTTGGCCAGTTTAGATGGTCCTCTTGTAACAAATTCGCTCTTTTCTCAGACTTGTCTGAGCCATCTCCTCTTGGGCGTTGCTTGAGCCGTCGCTTCCTTCTCGCGTGGAGAGGGTGGAGACGTTAAACACACCTTTATGGGGGGGCTTGGCGGACGCTATGGCTCATACTTGCAATCCATGCTTAAGCTGGTACCATGATTTGTCGTGACATGTTGCTCCTAGCAGGATGGTGTGAAGGGTTTTACAATTTCCAAGTAAGCGAAGCATTAGCAGGTTATGTTGTTCTTGTGCCTTTTCTGCTTTTTGAGTAGGAAAAGTGTCTACACAGTACTTTTGATTAAATGTATATCTCGTTTGTTTAATCGCCTCTTAATTTCATAGCCGGGGGTAGCTTATGGATGATAGGGCCATCTGCTAGGTTATCACGGGCAGCTCTTCTTGCATTGTTGGCAGACCTAGTTTGTTGTTACAAAGGTTTTACCAGAAAGGCCTTCAGTCAAGGAGCGCGACTGTTAGTCTGCACAAAAGTTCATTGAGAAAAAAGTTAGCTTGTTGTTGTATTGGCTTCAGAAAGAAACAAATTGTTGGGGTTAACGGAGACGCCTAATTCCTGCAGAGAGATTTTACGTGCCAGTGGGGATTGACGCAGCGGAAAAAAGCATGCTACTCATCTTAGACATCATCAGTATCACACAGGTCACAGGTGGGATACTGATGATGTCCAGACCTACTTTAATACGTGCTTGTTGGGCTTTGATTGGGGCGTGGTTGCTGGGCTGGAGTAACTATGATTGCAATTGTCTTGATAAATTTCCGCCGCTGTTGTGCATGTGAGATTGGAAGTTAACAGCCAGGTTGGAAGCATTCCTATCTGTGTCCCTTCTGAAGGGCGTATCATGCCTTGCAGCATTTTTTCACGACTGCCTACGCCTGCTTGTGCTAGCAGTCATGCACCTTGCTTGTGTACCTTGTTGGAGCGCTTTTAGAATCATTTACCCATCAGTGCTGTGCCTGTTGATGTTTATAATAAATTATAATGGGATGGCTGCATCCCGACAGCATGTGGTAGGTGCCGTCCAGCTTCTGGCAGATGGGGCAGATTGGTGGGCCTTCTATATGGTTGCACTAAGCGGCACGCTTTTGGTTGTATATCAAATCTGTGCGGCAGAGCATGGCATTTTTCTTTTCTCCAGAGGTGACACTTGCATTTTTCCAAATTGAGTTACTTGCGTCTTTCTTGTCAATGCCTTGCTTGATCAGTTCTTGGTATATTATGTAGCACGTTGTGGACTGATGGTTTGAAATCTGTTTTGATTTGGGACCAAGATTGTGTTGAACGTGTATGTGCGCTTTTACAGCATTGAGATCTGAGAAGATGGAGAGCCTGTCTACTGGAGGCCCTGGTTGGTAGGTGTCAAGGGTATCTGGTAGGCAAACTGGGGGAGGGTTTTCCATCCTTGCTGGCCAGAGTTTTGAATGATGGGGGATGGGCGTCGGTGTAGATGTGGATGCCGTGGCCACTTTGACTTTCTGCAGAGCACTTTGCCATGGCATCAGCGCACTCATTCTCTAGGATGCCAGCATGAGCTTCAACCTTGTAGAGATGGATGGTGTCTTTAGATAGCTAGAAGCAGTATACGATGGTGTCTAGGAGTTTGGCATATTTATGCCGGTTCATGCGCTGCGGGTAGAGGATGCTATTTCTTATTTGCCATAGTGCACCAGTGCTGTCTGTTGTGGTATGCATGGGTGTGTTCATTTATCAAAGCAGCAGCGAATCCCGCTAGCTCAGCTCTGTTTATGGTTTTATTGATGCTTGTCCCTCCAGGAATTGCTGTGGTGATTTTGTTGGACTGAGGGTGGTAGACTCTAGCTCCAATAGACCGAGATCCATTTTCTTTGTTTGCCTTACGACTCCCATCTGTGAATACCCATTCTTTCCAGTTAGGGGCCTTAATTTCTAGCAAGCGCTTTTGTTGCATATGATGGGAGGGGACTTGGCTGTGTAATGTAATGCTTCTGTCGCCAGTATTTTCTCTGTCGCCAATATTTTCACTGATAACTGTGTTTCTTTAGTCTTTGGGGAGCCTACATACTTTTGCCATTCTTGGCTGTAACCTTTCAGCTGGTGACTCAAGAAAAGGTTTGGTGCCTGTGTTTTTATAATTCCAGGTAGTCGCTGGTGATAGGCCGTGTTTTATTTTGTCTAACAAAGATGTAATAAGTTGCTCCCTGGCAGCTTTGTTGCAAACTATTAGGATGCGTATGTCCCATGTTGCTTCTGGCAAGGGTGGTGTTTTGCTTTGCTGGTAGAGGAGTGGCATGTAGCGCACTTATGTTTTTGGGATGTATCCATGTATAGTGCAAACATCATTGCTGTCAGTGCAGGCTTTGTGAAAAGCGTTGGTGCTGTTTTCCATCCAGTTAAGAAGCAGTAAGAAGGTAATGGTTGCCTCTTGGTTATTTAAGGCAGATGCGGTTGCATGTTGCACTACTTTGAGCATGTGTTTATCGTCACACATTGGGTGGCAGATGAAGGATCTGGCGAAGTATCTATCCTGGAATTAAATACTCTGTCTCTTGGAACTCTTCAAGCTCTAAGGTAAAGCTTAGAGGTGAGGCCATTCTTTCTTTTGTCACAAGGCCGTGGTTGTGAAAGGCCGTCAAGGACTGGGTGGGTAGAGCCTGATAATGTGAGCACTCAGCCATGGTATTGTTGCCTGTCATTGAAAGTCGTGGGAGTGGGTGAAGTAGTCCATGGATTCTGTTGTGGTGTCATGCATGTTTGCCTTGATGGCGAGCAGAGTTGTATGCATCCTGTAAAATGTTGAGGCATTGAGGGGTGATGGTGCCGGAACATTTATCATCTATGCTGTACACACATGTCACCTCTGGGAAGGTTTGGAACTTGAGAGGGTGACTTTTGTTAGCCAGTCCTCTGCTTGTGGCGGGTGGCTCGGTGTGTCATATTGCTCACTGGCATGTGTTCTCTTGTACTGCTGGAGGTGGTATGATAAGATCAACCTGTCTGGTCTACAGTTGCCTGTACCCTTGGTATCGTTTTGTGGGTCAGTAGGTTGCATGTTAAAATGAACTTTGTCCCTTGTATGTTTGCTTAGCGTAAATTTCCATCAAGGAGTATGCCTGTTGGGACCCTCCATCCCTTAATGGGCCAGGTTATCCATGTTTTTGTCTGGAGGTTCATTTCTTACGCCAGAGGTGGACACATTGCTCGTCTCGTCCTCTTCAGCCATTTTTACAATACTTAGTGTTGGATCTGACCATCTTTGCTACTTTCCATGTTGGTTCCCAGTTGACCAGCACTGTATCGCTCTCTGTCTGTCAATGCCGAGTGTTTTGTTGCTCCTCAGAGAGGTCCTGGACAGTGCCATTCTTCAGATTGATTTGAATTTGGGCGGGCATCATGGTTCTGGTAACAACCAAGTCGCATAGCTGGACGCGGTGTACGATGGTGACTGTTGCTCCTAGCAGGATGGTGTCCGGGTAAGATGCCTCTTGTTAGGAACCACCTGCTACTTTGCTTCTGGTTCTAAAGCTGGCTTGATCTTCGGCATGTCTATGTGGTCACTGGCGCTGCCTCCTTCAAGACTCTCTGTGTTCAGACCAAACCTTTTCCTGCTGGTTATTCTTCAGTTTTCATTTTGGCTTCCAACTTCTCGCCTTTTTCATAGCAGGGGAGGGGGTATGGAGTGGCAGTGCCATCTGCTAGGTTATTACGAGTAGCTCTTCTTGCATTATTGACCTAGTTTGATACGTGTTTGTTGGGTTCCATTTAGGGCGTGATTGCTGGGTTGCAGCAACTATGCTTGCTGGCATGCTAAATTTCCGTCACTGTTGTGCACAATAAAATTGGAAGGCAAAAGCCAGGTTGGAATCGTTCCTACCTGTGTCTCTTATGAGGCGCCTATTTTTGATACAGGCTTTTTGAGGCACATATAGCACGGTGACATTACTTTATGCCCTTTTTGCTTACAGTGAGCTCGCAATCACCTACCTAACGAAATAAAAGAATGTAGGTAGTGTGTAAAACACCAAAGACATCTAAGAAAACAAGCTACACTCTGTCTTCGCTTCCTACTATAGGGATAGTGGATGGGTTGCAGATTTGAACGGTAGAGTGCCGAATGCCTCGCTTCCTCGAAAACTGCTCCAGTTGCTTCAGAACCTGTGCCACATAGGACAGATTGAAAAAGAGTGTCTGACCAATTCCAACTGCATGAGCCGCCACATTTACGTGGGCGATCAGGAGAGGCATGACCAAAGCTTAGATTTTGAACATGGAGATCTTGCACTTCACGCGCTCTATTTTTGGGAGCACTTGTCCTCAGAACTCACCAAGTCTGTTTGCGCGTCTGCCGCCACATTCACGTGGGCGCTCAGGATGGGTAGACCTAAGCTCAGATTCCAAACATGCAGGTCGTGCACATCATGCACTCCGTCAATCTGCAAGCATGGGAAGACATGAGAAGAATAAGCACGGTTACAACACGTTTCAATGCAAACATTTGTTGGACATGCTTCGTCTAGTCAATCACACATCATGTCACTAATCGACCAGCAAAGTGAACGCAATAACAAATTACCCCCAATATCTGTGGAAGGTCTGCTCTGACAAAGTAAACACAACAACGTTGTGGATCATCTATTCTAGAAATTGAAAACCCACCGCTTGTTTTTTTCCTGTGTTGGGTAGCTTATACAGTACTTGGCAACAATGCAGCTCCTTTTGATTTATGTAGGGAGCAGTGATTGTTATTTGGGCAATTGTTTTCATTTTAAACCACGGGGTCCAGCAGGCCAAGTGCGGCCAATCAACGTTACATACACAATGCTAACGCTTAGTGCGGCCAATCAACGTTACATATACAATGCTAATGCTTAGTGCGGCCAATCAACGTTACGCACACAATGCTAAAGCTTAGTGCGGCCTATCAACGGTACGCACACAATGAGAACATCCTACTCCGGAACGGGACAGCGCTACTGTAATAGGAGGGTCGTCTTGTCACAGACAGCAGCCTGGTCTAATCAAGAATAGCACACGTTAGAAGAAGTAACTCTGTCAAGGATACCAGTCTCAACAATCGAAGAGTGTATGCTATACATACGGCTGGCCAGATCCATATGCCTTGTACCGTTGCCGGCTGTCATTTACTTTGCTCAAGCCTTTGCCTGGCAAGGGGGTTGTGCTACAACTCTTTGTACAGGCCTACCATCGGCTACTTTCAGCATTTTGGCACTTGTATAACCAATGCTTATTCAACTCATTTCGTCAAGTCATCTGGCTTGAATGCGGAAGCAAAGTTTCATTATATACATATGGTTGGCCAGAACCATATGTGTACCTTGTATATACGGTCTAATTGGCAGGGAAGTCACGAAATATATGGTCATATACAGTGCACCGTAGGTTCACGATCACTTCGGGACCACACATTTCAAAAATAAATTAAATTTTCGATTTTAGTTCGTGAGGGGGTCTGGGGATTAATTTTCGAGTTCGAATCCAGTTCGGGCAGGCCCTGTCAAGAATTAATTTGTAAATTCGAGAGACCCCCACTGTTCGCTGCTGCTGCTGCCGCTGTGCAGGCTGATGGGCAGACTGCCCATTGGCTGCATGGGGAGAACCACCGCTGAGTGCTTGCACAGATGCTTCCCTCAATCAAAGAAGCAACCCTCTTACCCACTTGTCATCTTCACTAACTCTGTGTGGATGCCCCAAGGGATGAGCCTGGAGGGCCTGTGAGAGGAGGAGGCTTGTTCTTGGAGCAGCATGCACGGACGCCCCACGGGCCACTTCAGCCACGCCCCTTGCCTGCCTTTGCCAATGCCCCTGCCAGCTCCCTGAGCTGCCTCTCCCTCTGTAGCTTCTCATGGTCCCTCTGCTGAGCGGCCAGCCTCTCAGCTGGGGGCAGGGGCTCCAAAAACGGGTCAGGGGTTCACAACCAGGGCACGCTGGGAGCTAATTCTTAAAACCTCCCTGAAAACCACTTAAAATAATTAATTTATCACTTCGAATTCAGTTCGGAGAGGGCCCCGAGAATTATTAAAAAAAATTTTCGTTTTTTGCCAAATAGTTATTTAATTTCCGAAGTGATCGTGAACCTACGGTATATATACAGTTCTGGCCAACTCTAGCTATACGCGCCATTCCCTTGGACAGTCCGTGAACAATTGCACACGAGCACGATTGACAACACATTACGTCACAAACACACACTCTCCAAATGTCCAGACTGGTATCTCAGACACAGACGTCTACTTTTGCATTGATATCAAAGGTTGGTCCCGACATCATGCTTTCGTTTGCAAAAAAGAAGACTACGCAGGCAGTGACAAACCACTCCCCATACTAATCAAGGAAAAGGAGCCACATGGGTACCGGGTACCCAAAAACTCCTCCACCAAAAGAAAAAGAAGAAGACTAATGGGAATCAGGAGGTCTACGTTAACACATTACCTGAACCATCGCGCTACACATCTCCGACAGGTCGTGCTGCACCGGAGTCCTCTCCATCAAGATGTGGATGATGTCCATGATAATGCCTGAACAGGATGAATATTCAAGTCATCGAGTGCCACACTTGGATGTTGCTGTTGGCATATTAGTGTGTGCCTTATATGGTCTGCTATCTTACAGATACGGGGTCCCTGTGCCCTGTGTATGTCCTCCCCCACTTGCAGAAACCAGAACACATAAATGGGGGCTTCCCCAAAGAGATCCACACATTTTTTGTCAGCGCTTATTGTATGCACATATTTTCAAAATATGTTTGGTGGATACCATCAGGACTTGCTCAGCTTATTTTCCTGACAAAACCATGTTTACCTTATCAATTGCTCCAGGCACGTAAGGAGGGGCCAAGCAATGTGCAAAAGGGAAAACACGACAAATAATGTGCATTTTTGGTTGTCAATCAATACCTAGCCTCTCAACTTGCACGAAGATCACACACAGCACTTTGTAACCTAAAACAGATTCAGCAGACACTTCTGGGGTTGTGCGTTGGCCCTTAGGGTCGTCGTCGATTATTGCATTGTCGCTTCCCTTGAACACAAATGACACACAGCACGCAGCACACAGCACTCTGTAACCTCACAGATTTAGCACAGGAACTGCTGGCTGTGGGGAACGAGCAGCTTTGAGGAGTGTGCACATTTTGGGCAGTCAGCCATCATGTTTCTGTTTAACTGACTGAATCAGCAGCCGCTGATCAGCCAAACAACCTGGCTGAAGGTTACCCCCCATTGTAACCAATGTAACCATTAACCATTGTTTAACTGACACACGAATTGCACCACCACGCAGCTTGCGACACACTGGATGCGTGCTCAAACAGATCATGCATTAAGGGCAAGCGCACCTTTTGTCGTTAGCAAGACTAGGATGGCAAAAACGAAAGTGCAGATGGGGTCTGCCAATGCCCAGCGAGGGTCGTCCTGAGTGGTGTAAAAAGATGAGTAAATGAATGGTTGAGCGTGTAAAGTCAATGGTGTAAAGTGCTAAAGTGCCAAAGTGCCCAAGCAAAACACAGAATAGACAATGTTGGAAGCAGGGCCTGCCAAATCCCAGCAAGGGTCGTCCAGACTTCTTAAAGCAGCAGCTTGATGGGCAGGAGTATATATATATGATTGGAGGCAAGCGATGCTGGCTATCAGAATTTCAAGATTGGGATATATATATGATTGGAGGCGAGCGATGCTGGCTGTCAGAATTTCAAGATGGGGTACATGACCCGGCCTTGCTTTGCTTTTACTGCCACATGAGCAGGAGGCGCCAAAAAAAAAGTATTGGACGTCAACCCTATTTTTTGGTTTGGGGGCCCTTGACACCCCCCCCCCCCCGCGGGGGAGCGC
>Ga0307947_1003388_pt1 | contig 12826 bp, 14 predicted proteins | sample OrgLakmetagen232_FD_201840 | JGI IMG/M metagenome (GOLD analysis project Ga0307947, IMG submission 201840) | Saline water microbial communities from Organic Lake, Antarctica - #232 | ecosystem: Environmental > Aquatic > Non-marine Saline and Alkaline > Saline | place: Antarctica: Organic Lake...
CTGCGCGCAGCAATTGGCTGCAAGATGGAGGTCTGGGAGAGGACAACCTGTACTACCTCTGCTGCAGCATTTGCAGCACCAAGGTAGCAGCATGCAAGTTTCAAAGCCCTGCCCAGAATATCAAGACACATGAGGCAAGCCAGCTTCATCAGCGTGCAGCACTGAAATGGCAAGAGATTCAGGACAGGAGGGGTGTGTTGCAAGATTTCCAGGCAGCAGCTGCACAGCTCAAAGGAGTGGCTCAGCGCTAAGGAGCGCCGTGGAATTAGATAGACTGGAAACTTGATAAGAATAAGACAATTTGAAGCTCCCCTAACAATTCCAGACAAACTTTTTGATGTTAATGCCACGTGTGAATCCAACACTTTCACTTACCTACACCATACGCCGGGAGGCCTGCGGCCTCCCGGCAGGCTGGGGCAGAAAAAGAAAAAGACGTGAGAACCCAGGTTCTCAGTTTGGCATATTAAGGTGGGACGTGAAATGAAGGTTTTCCCAAATCCTTAAAAAAACACTGGTGTGTGTGTGTGTGTATGTGTGTGTGCGTCTGGTCTCTGTGTGTGTATGTGTGTGTGTGTGTGCGTGTGGTCTCTGTGTAGGTGTAGCACACTAAACTCACAGACTGACCAGACCCTGAATTAAGATAGAAAGCAAACAAGACCCGCTCTCCCTACACAACTAACATGACCTGGCAAGTCATTTGTCAAGCAGTGCTTAACCCCACCCTCCCTCAATCCCTTCACACAGGGAAAAGCAAGGCAAAGCTCCCCCTTCAGCGTCAGATCTGTGTTTGGTGTATGTTCATGCGATCAGCGTCAGATCTGCGCTTGGTGTATGTTTATGCTATCAGCGACAGATCTGTGTTTAATGTATGTTCATGCAATCAGCGTCAGATCTGTGATTGGTGTATGTTTATGCTATCAGCGTCAGATCTGTGATTGGTGTATGTTTATGCTATCAGCGTCAGATCTGTGTTTGGGGTATGTTCATGCGATCAGCGTCAGATCTGCGCTTGGTGTATGTTTATGCAATCAGCGTCAGATCTGTGATTGGTGTATGTTCATGCAATCAGCGTCAGATCTGTGATTGGTGTATGTTTATGCAATCAGCGTCAGATCTGTGATTGGTGTATGTTTATGCTATCAGCGTCAGATCTGTGTTTGGTGTATGTTCATGCTATTAGCGTCAGATCTGTGCTTGGTGTATTTTCGTGCGAGCAGCGTCACGTTTTTTTTAGGGAAAAGCAAGGCAAAGCTCCCCCTTCAGCGTCAGATCTGTGCTTGGTATATGTTCATGCTAACAGCGTCACTTTTCTTGGCCTGCCTATCATAATCCCACCCGTTTTGCCCCAACTCAATGCCATGACTAGGGTTGGCCAGAACCATACATTTATAGGTATATACGGTATTTTTAGCAGGGAAATCACCATACATACGGTCATATACGGTGTGTATATATGGTTCTGGCCAACCCTAATCATATTCCTACCCCTTTTGCCCCAACTCAGTGCCATGAAGCATGATGCCACGACCCATGAAGCATGCCATGACCCATGAAGCATGATCCCAACTCAGTGCCATGACCCATGAAGCATGAGCCTTACTCAGTGCCAAGACTCATGAAGCATGATGCCACGACCCATTAAGCATGATGACCCATGACCCATGAAGCATGATCCCAACTCAGTGTCATGACCCATGAAGCTGCACCGACTGAACGCAGAGCAAGCAGAACAGCTTGTCATCCACTTAACGCCATTCTTATTGATGAGCAAATACCTAAGATTGGCTGGAACCATGTATATACGGTGTGTTTACCGAATAATATACGGTGTGTTTACATATTTACTTACAAAATACGGTGTGTTTACATATTTGCTTGCAAATATACGGTGTGTTTACCGAATGTTTGGCAGAAAATTTACCAAAAATACGGTGTGTTTACCGAATGTTTGGCAGGATATTTACCAAATATACCAAATATACGGTCATTTACGGTGTGTATATAATAATATACGGATCTGGCCAACCCTACAAACGCCCTCTTTAAAAGGTAACTATTTTTCAGTATGCGTCTACTTTGGTGTACCAATGTCTACACTTTGATGTGTTTTTGCCTACTTCTTCTCGCAACTTAAGGTAAGCATTTTCCAGTTGCGTCACAGCCCTCTTTTACTCGGTTTGTTTTGAGGTTTACCTCGTTCTCATAGGTTGAGCAGCCATTCCAGGTTGAATGCCTTTGTGATCCAAACTAAACTAAACTACAAACGCCCTCTGCAATCTAATTGCGGCCATTGTCACAGTCTTTTGAACTAGCTGCCCTCCCTGCTACGCAGCCAATCCCAAGACATTGGTTCAACTACACGCCTATGGTACATTGGTTCAACTACCTATTGTACATTGGTTCAACTACACGTCTATGGTACAGAAACCAATTTTGCAGCACACCCACCTGCTGTACAGGACTGAACTTTTTGCCAAAGCCTATGTTGCCAAAGCCTATGAAATTCTTGCCAAAGCCTATGTACCAGCACACCCACCTGCTTTTGCAGCACACCCACCTGCTGTACCGGACTGAACTTCTTGCCAAAGCCTATATTGACTCCGATGGCAGACCACAGCGCGTTCTGCAGTTTGCATGAAAACGCGAGCTTCAGCAAGCACGCTCAAGAAAATATGAGATACCGTAGTTAGCACCCAAGGCTACATTTTGCACAAGTTACACATTCACGCAAATAACTAGGGTTGGCCAGAACCGTATATATACGCCGTATATGACGTATATTTGTGACTTCCCTGCCAAAATATCGTATATACACCGTATATATATGGTTCTGGCCAACCCTACATATAACTTACATCGTAGTGCCTGTGGTTGCCACTAAGGTTCAGCAAGCACACTCACGTGATTATAAGACACTGTAGTGCCTGTAGTTGGCACCTAAGGAAGGTAAGTGATTTTGCACATATAAATGGGGTTGGCCAGTACCGTATATATACAGATATACACCGCATATTTGGTCATTTCCAAGCCAAAAAATACCGTATGTACACCGTATTTATATGGTTATGGCCAACCCTACAATTAAACAAATCAGGGAAAACAGTCTTGAGCAGGCCTTTGCAGTTCTTATGAAAACAAAACAGTGGAAGGGTTCCTTGCCTGTACGCTATAGGATATGGACCGCCTCAGCAATGCTGAATACACAGACACTCACGCACAAACACACAAACACACACGCTGAATGGAAAAACACTTTTGAACAGGCGCATGCTGGCAGAAACAAGAGAGAGGGTTGCTTGTCTGCACGATGGAGACGATAAGGATGGACTGTACACCGTACAGTGATCCAGCAATGCCAGGAGAGCACTCTCAGACACTTGTATGCTGGCAGAAACAAGAGAGAGGGTTGCTTGTCCGCACGATGGAGACGATATGGATGGACTGTACACCGTACAGTGATCCAGCAATGCCAGGAGAGCGCTCTCAGACAGGCGTATGCTGGCTAAAACAAGAGAGAGGGTTGCTTGTCCGCACGATGGAGACGATATGGATGGACTGTACACCGCACAGTGATCCAGCAATGCCAGGAGAGCGCTCTCAGACAGGCGTATGCTGGCAGAAACAAGAGAGAGGGTTGCTTGTCCGCACGATGGAGACCATATGGATGGACTGTACACCGTACAGTGATCCAGCAATGCCAGGAGAGCACTCTCAGACAGGCGTATGCTGGCAGAAACAAGAGAGAGGGTTGCTGGTCCGCACGATGGAGACGATATGGATGGACTGTACACCGTACAGTGATCCAGCAATGCCAGGAGAGCACTCTCAGACAGGCGTATGCTGGCAGAAACAAGAGAGAGGGTTGCTGGTCCGCACGATGGAGACGATATGGATGGACCGTACACCGTACAGTAATTAGGCAAGGCAGGGAAAACACTTTCAAACCAGTGCACGCAGGCAAATATAGAGGGAGAGGAAGAGAGAGGCTGCTCGCGCGCGTGCAGGAAGATTTAACATGGACGCTGTGATATTTGTAGGTTGAGCACCCATCCCAAGTTCAATGCCCTTGTAATCCACTCTCCTAAATGCGCTCCTCTCGTTAATAAACTTGCAGTTTTATGAGGTTCTGGTTGCAGGCTTTACACAAATGCTTCTGCATACATTTACGGCACCAGTTCATCCATTTATTTGATAATATTTCTGAAGGTGATATCAAAGGTTTTGTTCTTAAACATGACTCAGAAGTTTACAAATTTATTAGTGCAGCTGTCGATCTTTTTGATTGATTTATTTGTTGGGACCTATAGGTTGAGCAGCCATGCCAGGCTGGAGGCCTTTGTAATCCAAACTAAACAAAACTAACTTATGAGGTTCTGGTTGCAGGCTTTATATAAGTATTTAATTGTTTGCGCTCAGATGCCCTAGAGGCATACAGAGCGATGTAACCTTACCTTACCTTGATTTGTTCTGATATCTTTTTGGTTTGGTTTCAGGCTTTATATACAAGTTTCCGCTCAGATGCCCTAGAGGCATACAGAGCGATGTAACCTTACCCTACCTTGATTTGTTCTGATATCTTTTTGGTTTGGTTTCAGGCTTTATACAAGTTTCCGCTCAGATGCCCTAGAGGCATATAGAGCGATGCAACCTTACCTAACCTTTGTAATCCAAACTAGACTTTGTACGTCAGGCTAATATGTGCACACTGTGTGTGTATGGCATACATCTGTGTTAGTGCCCCACGACAAAGGGGCCCTTGATTCCTGGCAAGCCTAGGGAGCATCTGGCTGATCAACTAGCTAGAACTGGCTGATCAACTAGCTAGAACTGGCTGAACAACTGCTAGAACTGGCTGATCAACTGGCTAGAACTGGCTGATCAACTATAGCTAGAACTGGCTGATCAACTGCTAGAACTGGTTTTACAAAGCCTGTACTACCAGCAGGTAACTAGCAATCCAGGCTGGTAACTCAGTGGCTCCTTATCAGCAAAATGGCTCCTTATCAGCCAAGTAGCTCCTTATCAGCTGAGTGGCTCCCTATCAGCCAAACAACTAGGCTATGGGTCACCCCCATTGTATCCAAGTGGCTCCTTATCCTAGTTAAAAATTATTGATGGCTTCCGCTGCCTGTATCCACATCCTGCTCATTGCCGTCATTCAGTGCCGTCCTGTTTTTTGTTGTTATTCTGTCGGCAGGTCAGTGCCGTCCTGTTCTATGCCGTTATTCTGTCGGCAGGTCAGTGCTGGCCTGTTCTTAGCTGTCTTGTTTTTTGCCGTTTTTTGTCGGCAGGTCAGTGCCGTCCTGTTCTTTGCCGTTATTCTGTCGGCAGGTCAGTGCTGTCCTGTTCTTAGCTGTCTTGTTCTTTGCCGTTTTTTGTCGGCAGGCCAGTGCGGTCCTGTTCTTTGCCGTCCTGCTCCTTGCCGTTATTCTGTCGGCAGGTCAGTGCCTTCCTGTTCTTTACCGTCTTGATCTTTGCCGTAATTCTGTCGGCAGGTCAGTGCCGTCCTGTTCTTTGCCGTCCTGTTCTTTGCCATTATTCTGTCGGCAGGTCAGTGCCGTCCTGTTCTTTGTCGTCCTGTTCTTTGTCGTTATTCTGTCGGCAGGTCAGTGCCGTCCTGTTCTTTGCCGTCCTGTTCTTTGCCGCTTTTTGTCGGCAGGTCAGTGCTGTCCTGTTCTTTGCCGTTTTTTGTCGGCAGGTCAGTGCGGTCCTTTTCTTTGCCGTTATTCTGCCGGCAGGTCAGTGCCGTCCTGTTCTTAGCTGTCTTGTTTTTTGCTGTTATTCTGTCAGCAGGTCAGTGCCGTCCTGTTCTTTGCCGTTTTTTGTCGGCAGGTCAGTGCTGTCCTGTTCTTAGCTGTCTTGTTTTTTGCCGTTATTCTGTCGGCAGGTCAGTGCCGTCCTGTTCTTTGCCGTTCTTTTGTCGGCAGGTCAGTGCGGTCCTTTTCTTTGCTGTTATTCTGTCGGCAGGTCAGAGCTGGCCTGTTCTTAGCTGACTTGTTTTTTGCTGCTATTTTGTCGGCAGGTCAGTGCGGTCCTGTTCTTTACCGTCCTGCTCTTTGCCGTTATTCTGTAGGCAGGTCAGTGCCGTCCTTATCTTAGCTGTCCTGTTCTTTGCCGTTATTCTGTTGTCAGGTCAGTGCTGTCCTGTTCTTTGCCGTTATTCTGTCGGCAGGTCAGTGCCGTCCTGTTTTCTGCCGTCATTCAACAAGCTTTGTGTTTTCCTTCATGAACTAATTGCTTTTTGCTTTTTATGAGCAGGCCAGCAGTCGCAATTCTTGACCGAAGGCCTTCTTTTGTAAACCTTGTAAACCTTTGCCGTCATTCGCACCTGCCGTGTGAGGTAGTCCATCTTGAACGTGCTACCCAAGGCATCGCCAAAGGTACTTCTTGACCGAAGGCCTTTTTTGTGAACATTGTAAACCTTTGCCATCATTTGCACCTGCCGTGTGAGGTAGTCCATCTTGAACGTGCTACCCAAGGCATCGCCACAGGTACTTCTTGACCGCAGGCTTTTTTTGTGAACATTGTAAACCTTTGCCATCGTTCGCACCTGCCGTGTGAGGTAGCCCATCTTGAACGTGCTTCCCAAGGCATCGCTAAAGGTAGGCCCCGTCTGCGCTTTTCCCGCCACTGCAGGTACAACGTAGTGAATGAGAAAGACGCCAAGGTGATCTCGTATAAAGTGAGGAAAGCAACAATGAAAAGCACCGTCAAAGGTAGGCCCAGTCTGCGCTTTTCCTGCCACTGTATGTGACAACGTTGTGAATGAGGGGGACGCCAAGGTGATCTCGGATAAAGTGAGGAAAGCAACATTGAAAGGCATTGCTTAAGTTAGGACCAGTCTGCGCTTTTCCTGCCACTGTATGTGACAACGTTGTGAATGAGAAAGACGCCAAGGTGATCTCGGATAAAGTGAGGAAAGCAACAATGAAAGGCATCGCTTAAGTTAGGACCAGTCTGCGCTTTTCCTGCCACTGTATGTGACAACGTAGTGAATGAGAAAGACGCCAAGGTGATCTCGGATAAAGTGAGGAAAGCAACAATGAGAGGCATTGCTAAAGGTAGGACCAGTCTGTGCTTTTCCTGCCGCTGCATATCAGACGTAGTGAGTGAGGGGCACACAAAGTGAATTCAAATGAAGTCTGCCCTCACCTGGCCCTGCCTGAAACGTTGCTAAAAAGGGTAACTGACAGATGTCATTTCTGTGCTTCGTGCGATACATATATCCACGTAACACTGCCCTCATCCTGTAGGTCACTAAGCACTGCCTTACTTGGCCCTGCCCTCATTTCCATCTGCACTGCCCATCCTCACCACCTCACCCTCATCCTGTAAGTCACCTGGCCCTGCCCTCACTTTGGCCCTGCCCTCATGTCCATCTGCGCTGCCCATCCTCACCACCTCACCCTCATCCTGTAAGTCACCTGGCCCTGCCCACACTTTGGCCCTGCCCTCATGTCTATCTGCACTGCCAATCCACACCACCTCACCCTCATCATGTCAGTCACTTGGCCCTGCCCACACTTTGGCCCTGCCCTCATGTCCATCTGCACTGCCCATCCACACCACCTCACCCTCGTCCTGTAAGTCACCTGGCCCTGCCCTCATCCTGTTGGCCACTTAATTCTGCCCTCATCATGTTAGTCACTTGGCCCTGCCCTCACTTGGCCCTGCCCTTATCCTGTTGGCCACGTGGCCCTGCCCTCATCATGTTAGTCACTTGGCCCTGCCCTCACTTGGCCCTGCCCTCATCCTGTTGGCCACTTAATTCTGGCCTTATCATGTTAGTCACTTGGCCCTGCCCTCACTTGGCCCTGCCCTCATCCTGTTGGCCACCTGGCCCTGCCCTCATCATGTCAGTCACTTGGCCCTGCCCTCACTTGGCCCTGCCCTCACTTGGCCCTGCCCTCATTCTGTTGGCCACTTAATTCTGGCCTCATCATGTTAGTCACTTGGCCCTGCCCTCACTTGGCCCTGCCCTCATCCTGTTGGCCACTTAATTCTGCCCTCATCATGTTAGTCACTTGGCCCTGCCCTCATCCTGTTGGCCACTTAATTCTGCCCTCATCATGTTAGTCACTTGGCCCTGCCCTCACTTGGCCCTGCCCTCATCCTGTTGGCCACTTATTTCTGCCCTCATCATGTCAGTCACTTGGCCCTGCCCTCACTTGGCCCTGCCCTCATCCTGTTGGCCACCTGGCCCTGCCCTCATCATGTTAGTCACTTGGCCCTGCCCTCACTTGGCCCTGCCCTCATCCTGTTGGCCACCTGGCCCTGCCCTCATCATGTCAGTCACTTGGCCCTGCCCTCACTTGGCCCTGCCCTCATCCTGTTGGCCACTTAATTCTGGCCTCATCATGTTAGTCACTTGGCCCTGCCATAACTTGGCCCTGCCCTCATCCTGTAAGTCACTTGGCCCTGCCATAACTCCCATCCCTCACACAAAACACGCACAGACGGCTAGCCCTTTTCATACATGCGCCACATACTTGGATCCATATTCTGGCCAGCCATGGCCACAGACAGCTCCCCAGAGTCGGGCCTGCGTGTATATGTGTGTGTGCATGTGTATGTGAGTGTGCCTATGTGTGTGTGCGTATGTGCATGTGTATCTGTGTGTGCATGTGTGTGTGAAAGTAACAGAGTTATCTTTCAATCTCAACGCACGCGCATGCTGTGAGAGGAGAGTTTGGGTATGAATATAACTAGGGTTGGCCAGAACCATAAATACACCGTATATGATCGTGTTTGAGGTGAGTTCCCTGCCAAAAATACCGTATATACACCATATATATATAATTCTGGCCAACCCTGGTTATAACTGTATTTATACTTGCATGATGGCACGCAATGTCTGCAAACCTTTTGAGTCCCAGCTCATCAGCATCAGATCAATGTCTGCGTCAGATCAATGTCTGCATCTGGTCAGCATCAGATCAGCGTCAGATCAATGTCTGCCGACCGCTGAGTCCCAGCTCATCAGCATTAATATCAGGATGAACATTTCAGCACCAAAATCAGTACCAGTATCAGTATCAGCTCAGTATCGTATCAATTTCTCAATATCAGTATCACGTTATCGGCATCAGCTCATCAACATCAGAACATTCCAATTTTCAAATCATTTTCTGAAATGTAAAATATAACCACTTAAACGCTAATATACAGTTAAGAAACGTCACTTTTGGTAGTTTTTTAAGTGATGTTAGGTATGTTAATATTTAAAGTTTTTTTTTAAGTTTAAATGATTAAATCTAGAGACTTTACGTTTTTCAATTTTTTTTAATTGTTGGTCTGCGTAAACATGCACGCTTACACAAGGATGACGAACACAGCCAAAGCGTGAGGATGGATGCTTCTGCACAAAACCCCTGCATCCTTTTTAAATGGCTTACAACTCTTGACCGACATCCAGGTGCAGCCAAGTTCTCGCTCCTTCACATGATCATGCTGAGGGTGTGTCAGCTGAACAAATAACTAACTACTTTGGATGTTGCCTTTTCTTTCCAATTTTTGGACCAACAAAGGTGTGCTTGCATTAGCAAATAATAAACTACTTTGGAAGTTGCCTTTTCTTTCCATTTTTTGTATTAAAAGTCGCTTGACATGCCTGCTTTCATGTTCCTCATGTTTTGGTCTGAAAGCCACAAGACTGCCTGCTTAAATTTTTCACACGTTTTGGTTTGAGAGCCACAAGACTGCCTGCTCGCATTTTTTCCATTCCAGCCAAGGAAGCTACCTCCACTATTGCAGAGGGAGAGAGGGAGAGAGGGAGAGAGGGAGAGAGGGAGAGAGGGAGGGAGGGGAGGGAGGGAGAGAGGGAGAGAGAGAGAGAGAGAGAACAGTAATTAGGGCGTGCATGAACCCCACCAGAATAGGTCTGCAAAGAACTCACCAAAATATCCGCGTGTTTGGGGCCCTGTCCTTGAATGCCCCGCCTCCTAAAAACCTGTACAGTTGTGCATGCTTGCGTGTGTGTGTGTGTGTGTGTCGTGTGTGTGTGTTTGTGTGTGTGTGTGTGTGTGTGTGTGTGTTTGAGCAAAATGCATGCAGCCCAGATAGGAGTGTGCAGGGTTGGACGGATGTGTGTGTGTGTGTGTGTTTGAGCAAAGTGCATGCAGCCCAGATAGTGGTGTGCAGTGTTGCACGGATGTGTGTGTGTGTGTTTGAGCAAAGTGCATGCAGCCCAGATAGGGGTGTGCAGTGTTGCACGGATGAGTGTGTGTGTTTGAGCAAAGTGCATGCAGCCCAGGTAGGGGTGTGCAGTGTTGCACGGATGAGTGTGTGTGTGTTTGAGCAAAGTGCATGCAGCCCAGATAGGGGTGTGCAGTGTTGCACGGATGTGTGTGTGTGTGTGTGAGCAAAATGCATGCAGCCCAGATAGTGGTGTAAAGTGTTGCACGGATGTGTGTGTGTGTGTTTGAGCAAAATGCATGCAGCCCAGATAGGGGTGTGCAATGTTGCACGGATGAGTGTGTGTGTGTGTTTGAGCAAAATGCATGCAGCCCAGATAGGGGTGTGCAGTATTGGGCGGATGAGGATAGCACAGACTCTCGCACGCCACACCCAAAGCAAGCGACTTATTTATTTGTACTAGTGTGCAAAAGAAAAATTGGCATGCAGGTAAACCCAAGAGTAAAATCGCACGAGAGACGTGTTTACATAAAATGTTGGCAACTTGACAAAAGCTTGAATTAATACCCACAAGCAACAAGGCAAGCGGGGGGCAAGCGCAGGCAAATTCGAGCTCTAGAAATCGAGAGCCTTCTGATTCATTTTTCTGATTATAATAGCAGTTCATGTGCGATCTCACAACACTCCATGAGTTTACTTTAGACATTACCTTACGCCAAGTCAACGTATCATGTGTAGGGTTGGCCAGAACCGTATATATGCACCGTATATGCCCATATATATTTGGTGATTTCCCTGCCAAAATTGCTTTGTATATACACCGTTTAGGACCATATGTATGTGTTTGCGAATGAGCGCGCAGTTATCATGTGTAGGGTTGGCCAGGACCTTATATATGCACCGTACAGGACCGTATATTTGGTGATTTCCTGGCCAAAAATACCGTATATGCACCGTATATATATGGTTCTGGCCAACCCTAAACATGTATCATGTAGATTTAGGGTTGGCCTGAACCATAGATATATGATTAACATATAATACGTTTGGCAAGGATTTTACCAAATGTCTGTACACCTTATACGGCGTATATGTACAGTTCTGGCTAACCCTATATATATAAAGCGAGGCGAGGAGTGAGTCTCTGGTCACATCACATACAATGCACTAGAGGAGCGTCTCTGGTCATCACATACAATGCACTAGGAGAGCGTCTCTGGTCATCACAATCATACAATGCACTTATGCATCTCATAGCCCATGGTCATCACATACAATGCACTAGGAGAACTTCTCTGGTCATCACAATCATACAATGTACTTATGCACCACGTAGCCCATGGTCATCACATACAATGCACCAGGAGAGCGTCTCTGGTCATCACAATCACACAATGCACTTATGCACTTATGCATCACGTAGCCCACGGTCATCACATACAATGCACTAGGAGAGCGTCTCTGGTCATCACAATTATACAATGCACTAGGAGAGCGTCTCTGGTCATCACAATCATACAATGCACTTATGCATCACGTAGCCCATGGTCATCACATACAATGCACCAGGAGAGCGTCTCTGGTCATCACAATCACACAATGCACTTATGCACTTATGCATCACGTAGCCCACGGTCATCACATACAATGCACTAGGAGAGCGTCTCTGGTCATCACATACAATGCACTAGGAGAGCGTCTCTGGTCTTCACACACAATGCACCGACGCAATCATGTAGCCCACGGTCATCACATACAATGCACTAGGAGAGCGTCTCTGGTCATCACATCCAATGCACTAGGAGAGCGTCTCTGGTCATCACAATCATACAATGCACTTATGCATCACGTAGCCCATGGTCATCACATACAATGCACTAGAGGAGCGTCTCTGGTCATCACATACAATGCACTTATGCATCTCGTTGCCCACGGTCATCACATACAATGCACTTATGCATCACGTAGCCCATGCTCGCTGTCACCACGTGAGAGCCTTGCGACCCAGCAACGTCGCCAAACACTAACTGAAACAAAGAGTTTTTTTCCACGGTCGTCACATGCAGTACACAAGTTATAACTCACTGTCACACAGCTCAAGCTCGCTGTCACCACGTGAGAGCCTTGCGACCCAGCAACGTCGTTAAACACTAATTGAAACAAAGAGTTTTTTTCCACGGTCGTCACATGCAGTACACAAGTCATAACTCACTGTCACATAGCTCATGCTTAGGGTTGGCCAGAACCATACATATGCGGTTTATATATGGTATTTTTGGCAGGGAAATCACCAAATACACGGCCATATACAGTGTAAATGTACGTTTCTGGCCAACCCTACGCATGCTTGCCGTCATCTTGTGAGAGCCTTGCGACGCAGCAACGTCGCCAAACATTAATTGAAACAGAGTTTTCTTCACGGTCAACTCACTGTCTCATGTAGCCCATGCTGATGAGCTGATACTGATACTGATACTGATACTGATACTGATAAACTCATACTGATACTGATACTGATACTGACACTGACACTGATACTGATACTGACACTGATACTGATACTGATACTGATACTGATACTGATACTGATACTGATACTGATACTGATACTGATAAACTCATACTGATACTGACACTGACACTGACACTGATACTGATATTGATAACTCACTGTCTCATGTAGCCCATG
>Ga0307947_1003389_pt1 | contig 12824 bp, 8 predicted proteins | sample OrgLakmetagen232_FD_201840 | JGI IMG/M metagenome (GOLD analysis project Ga0307947, IMG submission 201840) | Saline water microbial communities from Organic Lake, Antarctica - #232 | ecosystem: Environmental > Aquatic > Non-marine Saline and Alkaline > Saline | place: Antarctica: Organic Lake...
AGCACATGCTTCTCATCTTGAACTTCTCCACACTCACATTTATCACAAATGCTAGAACCCCCATGCCATTTGCAAGACTCCACTCTCAAATGGTGTGCATGCAATCCGAACCTGCTGAAATTCCTCAACACATGTTTGTCCAAATCCTTGTACAAGTAGGAGGGGATAGAAAATGGAGAACCTCTAGGACCACTCTCAGAACTCCCATACCACTTGTGATACGTCACTGCTTTCTTGTTTACTGCGCGAGGACATGAAAAATTTAGCTTCCCTCCATACCTCAAATGTTTGAAGCGCAACTCGCAAATGAACTCTTGCATGGGAACCTGTGCGTGTGGCTCTCAGCATTTTCTGTTTGAACATTGCACTACCTTGCAGTCCATTGAACGCATTCGAGACTTGGGCAGACCAGCAAGAACTATCAAAAGAAGCAAGATACAAATCTGTCTTCAGCACACAACGTAGAGTCTCACTGTTGAAATCAAGCATGCTATTAAAAAACCTGATGGAACAAGCACGGAACCAGAAAATTGCAAGGTACTTGAAAGAGGCTCTGAATTGGACCACAAAAACCTTCCACAAAGTGACGCTATTGTATAACGCTTTCTAAATTGAAGAGTTTTTTTAAAGAGCTTGATAGCAGGCAGACCTAAATCGATTTAATTGCAAAGCATGGCACTCCAGTAACGCCAGTAGCGCATGGCATGCACTGCTTGCCATTGCATATAAGAAATATGATCACTGAGAGACACAACCTAGTATGCAGCATGATCTCCAAAGCCATCCGCAAGACAGGCTCCCTAGGATGCTGCTTTGTCTGCATGGATTTAGGTAGCAGCAAACGGCTGACTAGTATGCAAAATCTTCAAATTCACAATGCATTTGAAACCAGGAATATTGTTACCTGCTCCAATGCTGCCCAATGTTCGCTTTCTCTACTTGCGCAACACAAACGGCTGTCAAAAATGAAAGCGCCGGATTTCATTAGGATAAAAAAGGTGCCAGCATACGCTTGAAGCTCTTGGTAGTGCAACAATATAGAAGACAGTTTTCCTAAACCAAAACTGCAAGGCAGCTCACCCAAACCTCTGCAATATTGCAACCTCTCCTAAAGCAATTTGCTTCCAAGCACACAGAATCCATCTCGGTCAAAAGAGGAACCGTACAAGGAGACACCCTTTCCCCTCTTCTTTTCCTGATCTATGTAGAACCTCTCTTACGGTGGCTTCATGTAGGAGGCAAAGGGTATGAGCACGACATTACATTGGACAAGCAACCCCAACCAGACCTAGAGCGCCTAGCCAATAGAAATATTAGCGGAGCCTTTGCCGATGACCTCATCTGTCAGACTTGCACTAAAATAACAGATCTGCGCACAAAAGCAGAAAAACCCTCCCTCTACTCGGATTGGGCTGCCCTCATTGTTTATGGAAGAAGACAAAAATGACAGGCCTAATCCACAATGCAGACAAGTACGGGAACACAAATAAAGAAAATTTGCCAAAGAAGCACCTGAAAGGTAATAGTGTCGTCCAAAGACAAACAACACCATTTATCTGGTCTAATGAGCCTTTAGTGTACCTAGGCGTGCAGCTCGCCATGAATATAAACTGGAAGCATCAGTTTACTTACTCGACAGAATGTCTCAAGGGAAGGCTCGAGGGCCTAAGCGCATCATACGCCTTATCCAGGCAAACACATGATGCCATCCATAAGGCTATCATACCAGGCCTGGCATATTCCATTTCTGTCACACAATGCACGGCTGTATAACTTAATCTCTAGGACAAAATGGTTGCTCGTGTGCTAGTCAAAGAACATAAGCTACCCAGGTACTTTTCTAGAGCCATGCTCAAGAAAGACTAACATAACTTTGGCATCCCCATCTGTGGCTGTCAAATACTATAGCCGGTCTACAAAAGCTATAATTGACAGTCTCCATGATACTAACTCAAGGCGCGGCAGAATATTACTAGCTATGCTGCAAAAGTAGACATGCTTTCTGACACAGCTCACAAACGGGACACTGGGAGCCCAGTCCGCCTTACCGCACAATAAACCAGCTAAAGTACAACATGCGGACAAGACAGCTCATTAACGCACGTATAAGCCAAGTGTGCCTGGCAAAGGCATAAAAAAACCACCCTTGATCAATGAACGAATTAAGCTTGTCACCAGTAAAGTGTTCCTAGGTGGCACAGCTCCCTCTTCTTCACTTTTCAAGCTAGTGCAAGCTATAACACATACAGCCCTTCTTGGCACTGGACATATCTGCATGACTCACAGAGCAAAGAAGCACGCACATAATGAAAGGCACGGAACTGAAAAGGGTATACGGAAGCAAGACAGCGAATGAAAAAGTATGTTGCTTTTAATAGACCAACAGCTCTGGTGAACGAAGGATTTGATCCTGCAAAGGTGGAAAATGTAGCCATACGACTGCTAAGCCACAAAAAAGAATCATTAGCACCAACACTATTGATGAAATGTTGCTTTTGCATTCAAGCCAGTTGACTTGACGAAATGAATTGAGTAATAAGCATTGGTTATAGATAACTGGACATGGAAAAAGATCTCTGAGCTCCGTCACCAAGTACTACATCAACATGAACCCCACACGCATACCATATAGACGGGCCGCAGGACCAATGCGCATACCATTTCAGCAGGCCCAAGAGCGTTATGGAATGCCCTACACTGTTAACTTAACCATGCACAGCCCCCCAACCTCACTAATAACCATCAAAACACCTCAGCACCTCCACGAGCAAGAAATACAACCACCTACAAACTGAACAAGACGCTTACAGAAGTAGAACAAGCGTCTGATGAAGAGATAGGAACGGGTCATAACTTCTCTCCATCACATACCCACCATCCCACAGACGTGCTCTGCCTATACAAGAAAGAGTGTGCCAAAAACACAGCAAGCAAGTTGGGGGCCTTCATATTTGTCTACCTGATGTTCGAATTTAATAACGGCATCAAAAAATAATTGACTGGAAAAAGGTTCGCTCAAGAACAAGGCAAGGGTCCAAGGTTATTGACATCCCAGCATCCCAGGAACAATACTTGGTCCATTGGCGTCTTGTGCCCTGGGCCCTTCAATACCATATAAAAGCATCTTTTAAATGTGCAAGCAAGATTCCAACTGCACGCAAGGATCTTCTAGGTCCTTGCTGCAATATTTGTTGGGCACCCCATAGCAAGGAAAGAACGGATGAAGTAGAACCTGACCACGAGCAAGCATTTCATTGCAGCACATGCATTCACACCTACCATTGGGATTGCCTTATAATCAAATTGGTTGTTAACATCACTATCAATCCTGGAGGCAGCGGCCCCACACTCACCATCAATAGAGCTGAGCTTGCAGCTGTGCTAGTAGCGGTACAAATAGGCCAAACTGAAATTGCTACAGACAGTGCCTCATCCCTCTTTCAGATTGGAAAGCAGCTATTGAACCCAATGGCTGTACTCCACCACTTGCACACGGACTACTCAAGGACATTGTTATTCTAATCCAATCCTCACCTTCTCCTGTCATTTCTTACAAGGTGAAATCTCACTCTGGTATCATTGGCAATGAGGGTGAAGACCACCTAGCACACAAAGCAGCAGTCAAATAAATTGCTGACCCCTTCTACGACCTGTTCTGGCTAAGTGTTCCAAACAAAGTTGGCTCCCATGCAGAAGAGCTACGAGTTTTGACTATCCTGCAAGACAAGTTAAAACACCACATGCACGCCCACCATTGCCTTGGTGAAGCTAACACAGATACACTGCTTTACAAGCTCTGGCAAAAATTGCATGATACGCCCGAGCGTGCAGCACAGCCCGACTCTCACACACAGCAACCTACTGCAGAGCCCCTTGCTCATGCCCAACTCAGTAAGACATTCTGGTCCATGCCAAATGTGACTTTTAAGGAGCAGGTACAAGTCCTGAAGTACAGGACAGACACGATACACACAGACAAGCACACCAAACGGTTTAGCCACACGACAGGGTCTGCCACATACCCTTTGTGCGGAGGATCAGACAGTGCGCCACATATACTTCTTAGGTGCAACAACCGTACTCTGAAAAGAATGCATATAAACCGACACCACCACGCAGTTAGCCTTTGTGGTGAAGAGATCAGTAAAGGCAAGCTGGGCTCAGCAATTGTCACAATGGATGCTTTAAACAGTGAAAAGTTATCGACCTTAACATTGACCGATGACATTGAAAGAAATATTCCTGACTGGGTTTTCCCAACACAACAAAACTTTCCAACTAGACATCAAAGCCGTCCAGATGACGTGTTAGTTATGCCCATTGAGGGAAGAGGCAGGCACTTGGATTCCAAACAGAATCCCACTAGGGACAGAGACATACATCTTGTAGAATTTTCCATTGAGGGAAGAGGCAGGCACTTGGATCCCAAACAGATTCCCTCTAGGGACAGAGACATACATCTTGTAGAATTTTAAATTCTGCTCAGACATAAACCCGCAACAGACATTAGAAAAAGCGCACAACCAACATCAACCTCTTATCCAGTGTCTACGGACAAGGAGCCTCCGAGGCATCTCTCGATACAACAAAGTCACACTTCATATTATACTTCTTGGATTCGGGGGCACAATCTACAATCAGTACACCATAACTCCTCTACTAAACTTGGGCATCCCCACGCACAAAGTGCACCAACTAGCTACTAAACTACACCGCCATGCAATAAAAAGCTTAAAACAAGATCACAAGAACAAGACACAAAATACACTTTAACAACAGCAACAGTGATACTGGGGGATTTGAAAGGGGGGTTACTGGTAGAGCGGCTGGCTTCAGGAGGGCTAGGCGCAGGTCGGATTGCATGGCTGACAACCTGTCGGATCCTCATTAGTCTCTGTTGTTTCTCTTTTTTTTTCGTCTTTCGGTGGGGCTGTGGCTAGTGCGAGCACTAGTTAAGAGCCTTTCCTTAATGCACGCTGGTGATTTCCAGTGTAGACTTTTACTTTTACTTTCACAACCATGATGCTCGACCAAGTACACATCAATCAGAAGAATGGTACTGCCCAGCCTGCCGGGATTTCTCTGAGGAACAAATGAAGCTTAAGCTTGGCGTACAAAAACAAAAAGCGAGATTTGGTTAGTCAATTGGGAACCAACATGGAAATTAGCAAAGAGATTAAGTCCAACTTTAAGTGTGTGAAGGATAAGGGGTTCTCAGACAGACGAGCCTCCCAGCCAGTGGAAATCCATGTTACGTGGTAACTCCTACCTTAAAGTGGCTGGTACAGAAAGTACCGAAGTGTGATGTCGCACTACGGAGAATTTATAACAGTGAGTCCACCATCACAACAGGTTGAGTTGACTGCATTCCTCCATACAGCTCGCTCCGCTGTCCTTGCTGAGAGCCACTCACGCATCGACATGCAATCTTTCAACAGCTCTCAACCCCCCTGAAATGGCCCACACTGACTTTTTTTCGTGTGTTTGAGTGGTGGGGGCGGGGCTGGCCGGTGCGGGCACCTGCATAACTTCCTCCCTTTAATCATGCTGGCTGTGTCATCGCTGGTAGCAGAGACTTTTCTTTTTTTCCTTATATCGGGCTGACGGGCTCTTTGCATTGGTCTCAGCTGGCACCAAAATAAACGCCGATTATAAAGAGGGTGCCAGTATTGGTGGCGCTATCTGTCTTGTACTTCGACTGATACAGCTGCTGGTCATGACAAACCGTTTTTGAATTAGGATCCAGCTTGTGTTGGTCGTGCATGTGTACTTATACAGCATCGAGATCTGAGAAAATGGAGAGCCTTTCTGTGGTGGCAGGATGCCAAATTCCCATGCAGGATGCCATTTCCAGTACTAACCCAATTCCAATCCTCCTAATCCTTATCCTGCTAAGGGCACGTCAAGTGTAAGGCGGTCTGCCACTAACTGGGCTGCACTCCGAGAATGTGGACACGAACCGTTTCAATTCTACTGGTTTCGGTCAGATAGTATGCTTAATGACCAATAGTGACACTTTGCAAAGGATAGTGCTGCTTTTAATTTATAGCCTCGTTCAAGTGCACTGGACAGCTCAATTGCTGAGCGTTTTTCAAGGACTGGGTGGGTGTGAGTTGTATGTACGAGCTGTTCAAACTGGGCGTGCTATTCCCATGCAAGAGTTTACTGCAGATTTAAAGCATAGGATGAGAGGTGTTTAGAGAGACGCTGAGTCGGTGGACCCCAACACGCACAACAACAAACTGGCCACTTATCATTCTTGGTTTGCCACCCCTTTTTCTAGAAATGAGCGTATGCCAACTATTGAACCACAGTATTTCCATCTTGATCTGTCCAAACATCATGTTATGCGCAACGTAAGTAGATTCCGCTTGCGTGCGCACACTTTGAAAGTTGAGGCAGCAGCGTGGCTTGAAGATGGTTCTTGCGTACGCGGCCAATGTCCTGGTGAAGATGAACATGTTCAGAACGAGTTGCATGCTCTTTTATTTTGCCAAGACCATCGAGTTTGTGAGCTGAGGAAACATTTTTCCTTTCTGTTTACACCTTTTTTTGGGCTTTTCAGCAGCCCAACCTTTTTGCTGCAACAGGTCAACAACCAACTTGTTCATAATTTCCTTTCTCAGCAGAACACTATACCTTACTTATTCTTTCTGAGCTTATGGATTCATTTGTGGCTGGCCGAGACCAGTCAGCAGCCGACCAGCCAAACAACCTGGCTAAAGGTCATCCCCCCACTGTAACCATTGTAACCATTATCCTGCTAAACAAGATCAATATTATATACATACACAGGCCTGATTGGCTCAGCATAAAGGTCCAGCACACCCTGACTTTATATGTAAAATTTGTAAACTCTGTAAAGGTCCAACACATCTTACCAAAAATGAAAATAAGGAAAGAACAAATTGAATTCCTTGATTGCTCATAAAATTTCTTCTGTTAATAAAATGAAACACAGTAGCAAAGCACCACCAACACCCACCAGTGTAAAAAAGACAGCAATGATGAAAATTCAAGTATTCAGGCCAAAACTATTTGTACAAAATACCTGCCACACCCTGCTTGTCTAACAACCTTTTGCACACACTGACTCATCCAAGTTGGTCGAGATCAGACACTCATATAGCCAAGGCACTGGCCTCAGCCTGCAATGAATCAGGGCCGAGCAAGCAGCAGATCACTCCAAGCCCCAGAGCCACAATTAAAGAAAGGGCCATGTAGATGGTGCCGCGACTTGACGATCCTCGTTTTGCGTTGAGCTTTTGGATCTGCACAAATTTGCAAGGCGCAAAAAGTCACAAAGTATCATACACAAATTGAGTATTATTGGATCTGCACCAGACGAAGTGATCTTCAGGCAGGTATGCTCCTGTTTGACCATAAAGCACACGTTCACAATTTGTCTGGATGCAAACTACCATTCTACTATAACGGTTAACAAAGCTTTCCTGCTTTCTCACAGCTCCTTCTGAGCGCGAAAGCTTGTGCAAGCTGGCCATCATACATGTCTAAACTACCTTGCACGACTTCCAGTCGATCAGATGTAGGAGTACCCTCCTTCAAGCCTCCACATACCTCCACATAAAGCTATGCATTAAGAAAGCTTGGCAATGGGCATTCAGGCAAAAAATTGAGCCTTGGGTCAAGAAGTGCCTGGCGGAAGCGTGACACTTGTGAAGCAAATTGCAGCGCAGCTGAAGTACGCCACAGAACAGACTCCATGGTTAGGGTTCTAGAGGTGAGCCACTTTGAGTAAGAGATAACTTGTGTGAGAGTAGCTCATCTTACCTCGACCACCCAATTGCTGAGCGTGGACAGGTTTGATCCCACACCGGTGGCATGCAGCAAGAAAGACACCACATAGTCCAGCAAGCACGCCACACAATTGGCAACGAGCGTTCCTGCACACATTTGACATAGCACAGACTTAAACACACGCAAATGATTGGGAAATCATTGCGCCCAAAATACACCGCTTCTGTAGCACTGAAGGAAAACCGTGAAATTGGGCAGCAAAACACCGGGTGTTCTGCTGAGCTAACCTCAACGTCCACCCTCAACCCAACCTCAATCACTTGCAACCAGTGTTCTTGTTGCCTGTAAGCAGCACTGATATCACAGATAAGGGATACTTGGAGGTACATACATCAAAGGTGTGCTATATACATACAGTCTTGTTCGTTGCTTGGTGTGTGCAGCACTAGATGCATGAATCCGTCACGCTTACATTCTGTGTTCAGTGCTTTGTGGTTATAGCACTAGATGCATGGGCTGTCACGTGTACGTTTTGATCACCCCTCTCGCAAACAAGTGGTCATAAATAACCAGCAGCACACCTCCCCTTGTCACTTGTCCTTGCAATCAGTGTGATGGGTGATGGAGTGCAGAGTGTGTTTACTGTTTGTTCAAAGGATGGGGACAGGCCTGTTTGGAGCGTGTTCATGATAACTTTTCTCTTTCTCTTAAACACTTGGCTGTGATGGCGAAATGCTTGATATTTTGCCCTCTACATGAATGCTTAAGAGAGGACGCTTGGTGACCATGTGTTATATGTGAAGAAGATGCGGCTGAGCGCCTGCTGCGTTGCATACATCTGAGCAGCTTTCATCCCTGCAAGGCCAGACCCCATTTTTAATACAATAGGGTGTGTCAAAATAGTAAACACGCTACACGCTTCAGCGAAGTACCTGTGAAACCACACGCCCCGCCTACCCCCCAAGAAAGGTAATTAGTAAATATACACTGTGTATGACCTTATGCTTGGTGATTGCTCCGCCAAAAGTACCAAGTGTGTGTATATATATAATATATATACGATTCTGGCCAACCCTATTAAGTAGTCACGTCAGCTCTTCCTAGGGGTCCTGGACGTGACTTGCAAGAAAATAAGCTCAAGCTCACATATGTCTCGCTTGCAGAGGTACAGATAGATTTAGTTGTGTTGGTACAGGCCTACCTTTCCCACAGGGATAAAAGAGAGATGCACCTCACGCACCTGCTGGAACCCACGCCCACGCCTTGGTCAGTACGACAGAGCCTACCAGCTTGGACAACCACCACCTGAAAACAGCAGTGTGTGTCTTACTCTCTTGCTTTGTAGCATTGTACAAGGTTCAACACCACCTGAAAACAGCAGTGCGTGTGTGTCTTACTCTCTTCCTTTGTAGCATTGTACAAGGTACGACAGGAACATTCTTCATTATAGATAAACAGCAAGCGATCGAGAGACCAAACATTCAAGACCTTTTACCTTCTCGCTTGTAGGCATTATAGTAAAACAGGCCCATCTTGTATGATGGTCACATCCAAGAGAGCCTTTTCAACTTGAGTCCAGTCCAACGTGAGTCCAGTATTTCAGTTGTACATTACTCTTTAGCCTGCTGCCCATACACAAGTACAAGCTCCAAAACCTGCAATCTATTCTGTACTGCCTATGCTTCCTACTTACGCGATCAATTTATTAAACAAATACCAGTTGTTTGCAGTTATTCTTTCTGCAAATATGGACATTCGACAAGACAAAGCATAAGGTTTCATCTCCCACATTACACTGTACTTGTATCAAAACCGTCTGCAGTACAGCTCCGTCTGGAATGATGATCAAATACCGCAAGTCAAAGTAATGTCGTGCAGTTGTGACACACACACACAAACCTGAGCATGCATCCCACAGGGGCCAGGAGCAGAGATGCCCATACATATGTCGGCTGCCTAAGGTGCTGTGTGGCAGCTGCAGCAGCTGTGAGGAATTCAGGACAGCCTGGAAAGAGCAATGCGTGTGTACGTGTGCGTGCAAGTGTGTCTGCGTGAGTGTGTGCGTATACGTGCATGTACGCATGTGCAAGCCTTTTGAGTACCCTGTTTTTAAAATAACAGCTGGGGGGGCCCAAGTACTCAGGCAAGATGGACAAAACGTGCGACGGTTTTGCTTTCTCTCACTTATGTATACAATTTTTTTTCACTCGTGTAGACGATTTCTTTCACTCGTATCAGGAGGCCTCTACAAGAAAAGTTGTGTACACCATGCCCTAAAACTGGTCAGGACCCCCCTGACCCACCCACCCACCCCTAGACCCCCCATGCAGTAACCTACATGACAAAAAGGTACCAATCTGCTCCTTTTTGAAACAGGCATCCATCTGCATACTCATCAAGACCTGAAACTGCACTGTTGCAGAGTTATAAGTCAAAAACTGAGATACAGACGCCCATGCACACGTGACCTACCAGGCACCCATATTTGGCTTGCACAGTCCCACATTGCTTCCATTTCTTCAGAATTCTACTGCCTAACTCATGCTGGCACAATCCTGTACGTTTGGGGTAATTTGCTGCTTCATTGGCTTGACTTACCCCGCGATCTGCACCCGAGCGCGTGTGCCTCTGACTTTTGGACATGTCCACAGCCCCCCCCCCCTTAACCCAATGCAACACAAAAGGGTGCCACTCGACTGTGGGGCTTGAGCTGAGGATTCCGGTGATATATTTACAATTCCGTGGAAATGCCTCAGTAAACTTCTAGAGGGGGGTCCCAAAAACTGAAAACTGATAATAATTTCCCTCGACACCCCCCACTCCCCCTCGGATCGGGCTCGTTTATATATCAAACGATGATCTCAGGATTTTAAAAATGTAGTTATTAATTCAATCGACCCTTGTGTTCCAAAAGTTGTGCTTTTCTAAACCTCCTGCTCGTGCAGACAATTTCTTTCACTTGGCAGACAATTTCTTTCACTCGTGCAGACTATTTCTTTCACTCGTGTAATCTGCCTGCATTTGTCCATTCACAAAATGCGTACACACACACTCAGCAAGCCTTTTACTAGCCTTTTGGGAAAAGGAGCTAGTTTGAAACCAAAAACGGTGCACAACTTCTTTATGGCTGAAAATGACAAGAAAAGTAGGAGACAAGGGCACACATCTCTTTACTCTTTGCTGTGCAAACAGGTTGACAAAATTTAGACCCAGGTATTAAGATTTGGAAGCCCCTCTTTAGCAGAATAAACCTTGCAGCACACCGTTGACATTCAAACCTGGAACTTGCTCCTCCCTTGCGCTCCCACCCTTACAACACACACCAGCTCAATACAGCACTCCCGCATTTCATTAAAATGTGTCATGACACATAAAGAGTAGGGTTGGCCAAATCAATGTGCATACACTACACATATATACAGGATGCTTAATTTAGGCCTGGAAGTCACCAGATATATGGTCGTATATTGCACAATCTGCACACATACAATTCAGGCCAACAGAAACCAAATCAATCTCCTTGAACATGTTTGACCCGCTCTTCGAACCATCCCCCACCACCCACCCACTCACCTGGGCAGCCCAATTCTGCAGTCAAGTGTGCCACCGCAACCACAGTCACCACACACAGCATGCCCATTGTGAGCGCGTCGATCAGCCTGATAGCTGTCCTCCTTTGCCGCCTGTATGCCGTGGGCAGTGAGCGGTGGTGTGTGGGTGTGGTGGGAGCGGTGGTGTGTGGGTATGTGGGTGTGGTGGGCAGTGAGCGGTGAGTGTGCAGGCGACCAAGCATGCTCGATTGCAACCTCAAGTCCATAGGAGCCGGAGGGTTTTCGCTGTTGCACATCCTGAGGTAGAAGTCATGACTTTGGGAATGCGATAGCTTGCACGTGTTGATTCCATCACCACATGGATGGAATCACATGTGGTGGAGGATCCATCACAGTGTAGGATCCATCACAGTGTAGGATCCATCACAATGGAGGATACATCACAGTGTAGGATCCATCACAATGGAGGATCCATCACAATGGAGGATCCATCACAGTGTAGGATCCATCACAATGGAGGATCCATCACAGTGTAGGATCCATCACAATGGAGGATCCATCACAGTGTAGGATCCATCACATTGGAGGATCCATCACAGTGTAGGATCCATCACAATGGAGGATCCATCACCACATGGACGAGAACAGTTTTAAGCCATTCGTTATACACACGCAGCGCACAAACATACAACACCAAAGGGCAGGCACGTCTGACCCATTACCTGCTACTACGCAGCGTGTCCATCATCGCAATGGTGCTGGCACTGATCTGCATGTTGGAGCTGGCAGCAGTACTCGGCTTGGAGGCAGTGTCACTAAAATCACCCCCACCACTCCGACCACCACCACTACCACTGTTGCTGCTGTTGCTGCTGTTAAAGCCACCCCCGGCATTAGACCCGCTGCTGCTGCTGCTGCTGCTACAACTATTGCTGCTGCTACAACTATTGCTGCTGCTACAACTATTGCTGCTGCTACAACTATTGCTGCTGCTACAACTATTGCTGCTGCTACAACTGTTGCTGCTGCTCAGGTTCAAAACCGTCATACTCTCCCTTTCCCTGCTGACGTCATTGCTCCCTCTGCTGTCCGTACCGACACTGCTCCTGTCTGTACCCCCACCACTTTGCATGCCGGAAAGCGCTTCTCCTCCGAAAACGCCTCCAATCCCTGGATCAACATCGCTGGTGCAGCCAGAGCCAGCGCTGCTGCTCCTAACGCTGCTGCTGTTCCTGGTGCTGGTGCTGCTGTTGCCGTGGGAGGGCGGGGGGGCCTCGGCTGCTGCTGCTGCTGCTGCTGCTGCTGCTGAAGTTGTGCTATTGTACTCCCCATTCTGCACGCCATGGCTGCCACCCTCTGCCATTCCCCCTCCGACAGGCCCACCACTTATGTGCGTCCCACCATCTTCACGCGTACCCACAGCAGGAGCCGCGCCCACCCTAGCCCCTTCAAACTCAACGCTGGCAACCACCCCTGCGCCACCCCCACCCCCACCACCGCCACCCCCACCTTCAC
>Ga0307947_1003394_pt1 | contig 12815 bp, 16 predicted proteins | sample OrgLakmetagen232_FD_201840 | JGI IMG/M metagenome (GOLD analysis project Ga0307947, IMG submission 201840) | Saline water microbial communities from Organic Lake, Antarctica - #232 | ecosystem: Environmental > Aquatic > Non-marine Saline and Alkaline > Saline | place: Antarctica: Organic Lake...
CCTCCGCGGATCGGACCCATACATATGCCAATCGATAGCTCTTGATGAGATGATTCCAAATATGTCATTTTTATTGGAATTTGGGCGTGCAGTCCAAAACTTATGCTAACAAACGCCTCCTAAATTTACTATTAAACTCCTTTGCGGTACGCTTCCAACCCATGCGGTCCCTCCAGACTCTTGACATACAGCATCTGGAGATCAAGTCACATACTCTTGGCCAATTGGTATCTCTTCCTTATGCACGCGCTCCAGGCCCTGATGTCCCTCCAGGCTCTGACATGCTACAGCTGGCAGATGCAGCAGTGTTGGATTCTAGGGGCCAGCCTGGTAGCAGTGCCATGGCAGAGGTAAAACAACACACACACACACGCATTCTACCTTGCTATATATGTTTCTGCCTGCCATGTTTTTACAACTGCGGTGCCAAAAGAGGAGGTCACACACATGCATCCGCGTTTGTCCATGTGCATACTTTTCACAATGCTCACAAGCGCACTCAAAAGGCAGACAACCTAGCCCAGAGGGGCTTGCAGGGCGCGTGCTTAGGCACACAGCTGATTCTTAGAGTTTGATGCTTGCCTATCTCATGATAGGGACGTTTCTGGGTTTCTGGATTTCTAGGCGATGATGTAAGAAAGTAATCTTTGGGACAGTAAAGTCATCCAGCATGCTTACAGAAAGTTCCCAAATCTGACAAAGGTCAGCGTCTACCAGACAGCAGCAACAAAATCCATTGCAGGCTGATATGGAAAGCTCTCTGTATTGTCTGCACACTCTAAGAAAGAAAGCCAAAGGTTTGCACACACGCACACGCACATGCAGACATGCATGCGCACATACACGCACACGCACACGCACACACACCCCAAGGTGGTATGAGGAGAGAAGATGTTGCCAAAGCTTAGTCATTTGGCCACTGCTAATGACGCAGGTGCTGATGGACCACAAAAAGCTCAAGGCCCTCATCTCCCTACATGGCAGGGCGGAGGGGTTTGGGGGTCAACTTGCGGAGGATGAGGTCAAGGTGGGTGTGCTAGAGGGATGTGCTCAGTGCAGGTAAGGTCACTATGAGCAGAAGAATCAAGCGTCTTTTGCAAGGTTATATCATAAGTCATACACCTTCAAAGGAAGGATTGTGTTCCATTGCTAGGGAGAAATCTGTGCCCTATTACTGTTTGAGCACAGTGCTGCACTCACAACTCTCCTTTTTCGTGCATGGCACTGGTTGTCGCCAACTGACTGCCAGCTGTTTCATGCAGAAAGCCTGCTTATGATAAAGCAGCAACTGTGTTTGCTGGTGAGAGGTAGCACCTGCTTCTGAATTGAATCGCTTTGGTGTACACGTACAGCATAGGACCTTGAGAGACCTTGATGTCTGCGTGCTGGTAAGCATTTAACGTTAAAACATCAAAATTACAAATATCCTTTCAGTCAAAACGACTGCTTCTTGTCCAGAGTACTTGTCCAGAGCCTTGAAGCATATAATTCCAGCTGGGTCTGTGTACATTGTTTGCCTCATAAATCCCTTTCTTGGGTTGCACACACACACACACACATTTACACACACACACACAAACATACACACACATTCACACACTCACATACACACACAAACATATATTACACACACAGGTCATGCTGGGTGCTCTGGATTTAAGGTTCAAGACTGCTCGCATGGCAATGACGTCCATCAGACGCGTGCTGATGCTCTCCGCCGATACCCCCCTGAGCTTTGATACCCTACGGCTGCTTTTGGTAGGTTCAGGGGCTACCTGCGCCTAACCATCTACGACATGACACTTTTTGACAGCTCGTGCCTGCTTGTGTGAGCGTTGAGACAATTTTGTTTCCCCTCCAGAAAACCTCAATTCCCTACCCTCCCCCTGGAATTGCCCCCAAAACAACCCTCCTTCCCCTTCTTTAAACATTTACTCATCCTTACAAAAAAGGTATCAACAGGAATCTGTCCTCTGTCTATTTTGCCGCCGTGTTGAAACGCTTGTCTCTGTTCAGCCGAATATAGCCCTTTGCAATGCTTACCATTTTCACAGGCACGAGGCCACTCACGAGTTCCCGTCGTGCGCACGGCAACACAACGCCAACGCAACGCAAGCCTCCATCCCCGCGCACACCCCAGTCCCACCACCGATCCTCCCTTTTGCGCCCCCACCACTGGAATGCGCACAGCGCACCGCACTCACACAGCACACGCCGCTTCAGATGCCACAGGAGAAGCCGTCGCAAAGGACCTTTGTCCATCTGGCCAGCATGCTGCAGCAACAGCAGGCAGTGCGTCAGCTTATCCACTGCTGTCTCCGTCAAACGTGACACCCAACCTTACAGGAGGAGCAGCAGCAGCAGCGCCCACCCTGACCCCAGCAGGATCAGAAGCACGAGCAGCGGCAGCGGCAGCACCCACCTCAGCCCCAGCAGTGGGGATAGGGAAGGTTACTTTGATTGAGGAGCTCTGTCATGATGACAACGGTCAGCAGCGGAGCATGCCTGTGGATTTGGATACGGCAGAGGGCCTGTGCCCGGATGACGTGCTGGGGGTGCTGCTGGTGAAGGAGCTCATCATGGTGGGTGGGTGATGTTGAGAGAAGGTGGGCCTTGCACAGAGGTGGGCTGGGTGATCCGTGCAGGATGTGGTGCTGGTGCAGGAACCCGCAGCAGTGAGAAGAGCTTAGGAGAGAGGGAGTGCTGTGCAAGCTGCGGAGGCCTCACTCAAGTTGTGTGAATGATGGCAGGGAGTCTGCGTGTGTTGTGATGGTCACCTGACGAATGGTGTGACCGTTCCGATCTGAGTCATTTAAGGATTATTGCTAGAGTCGTTTTACACACACACACAGAGTTACATTTCACAGTGCTCTTGGAGGAGCTCATCATGTTCGGTAGTGAGTGAGTGAGTGTGAGTGAGTGAGGACTATGACTCCAAAACTTCATCTCATTCATGCGCATCGCACTTGCATATCCCCACCCACCCACACAAAAGAACATTGAAGCTGAGAGCCATGGGTGGGCTCTCTCACTGAGCACTTTGCGTAACTCCCTACAAGCCTCCCCTCTGACTTGCTTTGGTTTGCTGGATTTGCACGGCTGTTTGCACGTACACACACTCACACACACTAACGAGTACACGTACAACATAGGTGGACTTTGAGTCAGGGCACCTGTGTGTGGGCGACGTGCCCCTGAGGCCCCTTCCCAGGATTCCCTGTGACACTCCCCTGCTGGACATGATGCAGCTCTTTCAAAAAGGGGGCACCCACATGGCACTGCTGATTCAGAAGCGGGACAAGGCAGCAGCCAAGGGAGGTGCGCTGCTGCTGCGCGTTGTGACCACTGCCGCTGTTGATATATTGTGTGTATGCGTATGTGTGTGTTTGTGTGTATGTGAGTGCAACATTTGATTCCTGTGCAGAATGTGTGGCTGTTTGTTGGAGGTGCTGCAGCTTTGTTTTTTGCATTGTCTTACTGGCTAATGCTAATGGCAAACCTCCGAGGCAGCAAAGGGAAAAAGTCGGTCGCTACACACACACACAGGGTGGTCACGGCTACATGCAAAGCGTTAGCTAGAAAAGGACATCAGGCCTTGAACAGCAGCGCTCATACGTACCAGTGCTCCACAAGCACACTGACAGTGTAAATCTAGGAAGTGTAAGCGCGCATGCCAAGGCACGCAGATCCCCCCGCTATGAGCATTCATCGCTGCAACAGCTTGTTTGGGCAAGCGTTCAACTTCACCTGTTTTTCAAACAGGCCCACCCTGGTTTTTCAAGTAGCCCCTCCAAGTAGCCCTCTGAATTAATGTGGTCTTTCTCTTTGCTCCGTCACAGATATGCACCCACTCAGGCACCACACACACACACACACACAGTCTTATTACAAAACCACACAGGTCACCCAGACCCCTCTCAGAGGAAGCATACACACACACCTACACGCACACACACATACACACAGGCACCTACACTGTCTCGTCTATAAACACAGGTCACATCGACCCCTCTCGGGGGAAGCACACACACACACACAGACATGCACACACATACACACACTGTCTCCTTAAAAAACAAAACAGGTCACCTCGATCCCACTCGGAGGAAGCGTCCTGGCCCCCCAGGTCAAACACCCCAACCCGGTCACATCGCCCCTTCCCCTGCCTTACATAAACACCCCCGCCCATCCCACTCAATTCACATTCGCCCGTCCGCGAGTCACGCCCCTCTCACCCCAGACCACCAGGCTCTGGTGGTGCAGCCCCTCCCTTTTACTTCAGCCCTTCAAGCGGGTGAGGTGCACGTGGAGGTAGAGGGAGGGGATAAAGAAGATGGCTATGCCATGGACAATGCAGAGGGCAGAGAAGCTGGTGTGGACGTTCCACAGGACGCTGCGCAGGCTGCTGCTGTGGCAGGAAAGACGGGAGACGTAGAGACTGGCCGAGGTACGCAGATGTGTGGGTGTTCAACAGGGCTCTAAACAAGCTCGTGGTGTGGCTGGGGACAAGCCTGCCAGTGCTCGTAGCTCTCTACCCTTTTGCCAGTCGCCAATGGAAAGTTAGTTCAGAGTTTTTTGGGGCGCAGGCTGTGCACAGGCTTGGGTGTTGTACATACGCTAGAGAGCAGTAACCGTGGTTGACTGACGCATTTTAAACACTGTTCTCCGTGACCTGTTATGGTTTGGTTCCTATTGCGTGCGCATTTTGCTACTTTGTGTCCCTTTGTGTGCTGTTGGGACCCTGCAAACTGTAATGAGGTCAGTGTTTGGTTATGGGTTGTTAGCAGCTGGTTCTGGAAGCACACGTCCCTTTACCCTTCCTGGCCCACTCTGACCCACATTCCACCGCTGCTTGGTCCTAGAACCCGCTCAACTAATCCATCTCCTCCCCTATCACCAACCCTTGGTTCTAGTGATGGCTTTGCAGGAATGCTCCTCCCCCACAGGGGCACCTCTCAATTTAGATGACCTTAAATCTCTGAACCCATTCCAGGCACTTCAATTCCATATCAAGGAAACCGTGGTCGTGGCTCTGCAGGCATGCTCCTCCCCCACAGGAGCATCTCTCATTTACAACAACCTTTGATCTCTGAACCCGCTTCAGTCACTTCCCTGTTGAGAAAATCGTGGTGGTTGCTCCGCAGGCATGCTCCTTCCCTGCAAGAGCACCAGCACCTCTCTCCCAGATGTGTGGGGCCCAGGTGTCAAGCCCCAGGCAGGCTCCTCAGTTCAGCAATTCGCTCCTGCTGTACAAACTGCTGCGTCCTCTTTGGCTTACGAGCCTGCCGCATATGCTGCGACACCTCAAGGGTGAGTTCAAGTTGTGCAAAATCATTGCAGGCTGCAAGCGTGGTGCCCCAGGTGGGTGTGGCGCTGGATTGAGTCCCTGGAAACGAGTGGGTGATATGGGGAAAGGCAGAAGAAAGGTGTGTAAGGTGGAGAGTCTCCGAATTTTGGAATGGTTGCAAGGGACCCAGCTGCACCTTTCCTTATGTGTATAATTTGTTCCTTTGTGTGAAACTGCCATTCACTACCTGTTCTGCTTTCATTCCCGTAGTGGAAACAAACCCCACCTCGGTTTGTTCTTCCGCACGTGTAGTGTAGACCTTTGTGGGCGGCTCTCTGTGTGCCACCCAGCCGTAATGTGCTGGAGGCATACCTGTCATCCTCATTTGTATATGTAGCATACGTGCATACACACATACCCGTCATCCTGGCACGTATGCTTGTGGTGGTTGCAGAGGCCGCTTTGTGCCTGGCAGCCGGCAAGCGGGCACGCCTACAGTGCCTCCTCCGTCGGAGCGCCCACAACTATCCTCGTATCAAAAGGGGCCCATGCAGGCATCTGCTACTGGTCCTCCTCAAGAAATGGAGGCTTGGCACCAATCAAGGTGAGCGCGTGGTTGGTACTTTTATTTGCTTGTGTGCGTTTGAATGCCTCAGTTTGCGTGTTTGCTGTGCAGGCTTTCACACTTGAGCGCAGCCTGTGTCGTGCGCGGCTTTGAAAGCAGCTCAGGTGCATTTTGGCCGTACTATTTCATTGATGTAACGAAAATTTTGGTGCCTGTGTAAAAATAAGGTTGTGTGTGTACATTAAATTCTGCAGCAGTTAAGGAGCAAACACAGCTGCAACTTCTTCTCTGCTTCTTGAAGCACCCCCTAATATTGGACCCTTCCTTCTCCTTCTATGGTTGCTTTGCAGGATGGCTCAAGGAGGGGGGGGGGCGCAATTGTCTGCACAAACAGCTGATTTTGATGATGCCCGCAGCGAGTGGATGGGCAGCCAGCTCTCTGCTGGGTAGGTCGCAAGGGCTGACAAAGGCATGCAAGCTAGCAGCTGAAGCTGCATTCAGATAATGAATTAGTGTAGAAAGCACAGAGAGATCATCACACTTTTTCTGAGCACGAGGACAGCTCTGTCTGTTGCAAGTTGACAGGATGTTGATTGTTGTGTCACTATGCGCATAATTTGTACTTGTCTGATTGTGTCGTTAAGTTTATTTGCATACTTTGTATAACAGTCAGACTTATATGCTCACTAGGTACTCAATGCACACCCACATCCACATACACACACAAGCACACAAACAAATGTGCCCCCCCCCCACACACACCTACACCCACACCCACACATACACACCCACACCCACACACTCAAACACACACACACAAACACAGAGATGACTACATGGGGCGCCAAGGGAGCAGAGATGTGACAAACAGTCAAGAGCCTTCCGGGCTCTTAGAGGCTTTGATTGCACATGACAGAGCAGCTGCCCTGACCACTGGACCATACACTCCAAGATCTGATACGTGAGTTACAGATGCTCTTTCTTGTGGAGGATTTGCTTGAGCTCTGGTCCTTGCACTTCAATGCTTTGACTTGTGAATCTTCCTGTCCATACAAGGATCTCCCTCTAGGGGGGGAGGGGGAGGGGGAGGGCTGCATGTCAACGAAAGGGTTTCATATAAGATCCATGGGTTGTGAGCGTCGTTTGGATAAAGGCTGCCTATGATGGGACTGCATGCCGCATGCGTGCCATCAAATTACTTGGACCGCCCTGAATGGAATGAAATTTTTGTAAGATGGTCCTGTTTGAGGTATGTTGCTTGTGTTAACTAATGAGTGTACTAATGTGTTATTTAGTGGCAAACCAGGAGGCGTCAAGGATCATAATTTTTTGGACACACGTGTCGATCCCAATAAAAATCGCATATTTGGAACCCTGACGTTGAGAACTATCAATCGGTATATAAACGAGTCGATTCTGAGGGAGTCAAGGGGGGGGGGGGGCCAGGGGGGGTCTGAGGATTTCGAGGGGGTCTCCAGAATTTTACTGGGCCACTTTTACGAAATATAATATATTTTTATAATCCTCAGCTCGAGCCCAGTCGATTGGCACTTTTGTTGGGTGATTTGATTAAAGGGGGGGTCTGGTTGCCTGGTCATAAAGAAGCATGGAATGTCCCCAAGTAGGCCGCGGGGGGGTGTTCAGGCAATTACCAGCTATTGTTTCCAAACTTGCAGTTTACGCATTGCATTATGCATAAGTTGCATGATTGAAGTAAAAAAGTGCTTTGGCAAAGGTTTTGGCTGGATTTATGCACTAAACAGGTGGTCAAGAGCCTGCGCAAACCAGTTTTTGCCCTATAGCTCGTCAGGTATTGCATTATTTGGCATGAGAACTGTGCAGGCAGATAGCTGCTTGATTCTCGAGCAGATTGACACCCTTTTTATTAGTGTGAGGGGTCAGGAAGGGGTTTTGGGGGGGGGGTCATTTTGGGCCGGAGGCCCGAAATTCTGACGTGTGTGTCAGGATTTTTTTTTAGGCCTCCTGGAAATTCTAATCTTATCATGTTATCTGTCTCGTAGGCAATCGTATTCACTGCTTTTGTAACACTGATCACAGTGTGTATGATGCAGAGTGCCCAAAGGCGGATTATTGTAGATGCTGCACTGCACACACATCTTGATCATCTGCACCGTGCTTCAGCAGAGACATGACCTTGCTACAAATCATAATCACAGTGCGTGGTAACTCGGTGTAACCAAACGCTCCTCCTCCAACCTTTGCCCTCCTCCTGGCGCCCTGTTTTTTTGCAGGCCTGCTCGAAACATGGTGCACACGCACACTAACCACACCATCCGCACACTTGCTTGCGACACGGCTCAGACCTCTCCAGACTCCTCCTTGGGTTCGTCTAGCTCCGCTGCCAGCTTTTGCAGGTATGGATGGATGGATGGATGTGTAGGGTTGGCCAGGTGTGCACGCGCATGCATCCTCCATGTATAAACTAGATGTATTTGCTTGCACGAATTCTGGTACTTCAGCCATAGCACACTGTATTTGCCTGCCTGTATGAGCTATGTCTGCTTGCCTGTATTTGCTCGCACGAGTCTCTGGTGCTTCAGCCATTGCACACATTGGAACTGACACGCTCACCATCCTTTGCTTACACCCACTCCAGGCCCTCACATGTACATATAGATGCTGTTGCCTGAGACACCGATCTGACACTCAAGCGTAATTGCAATGCTACGTTCATGCTGCAGTGAGCGCCCACACAGCCCTCCCTCCATGCACGCCTTCTTCAGTCGGACACAGCATCGCCATCGCCACCACCACCGCCAACATGCAGAGCAGGTAGCAGGTCCATCTGCCACACAGATCTCAGGACTCACAAGAGGTCAGTCTGTAAGCCAGCCTGATCTGTTGAGTACTTCTGCAACGCCAGCAGTGCCGCACATCCACCGCCAACATCAGCATTCAGGACAACGCGAACATGACCAGGTGTGTGTGTATGTAAGTGTTGTGTGATTGTGCGCTTATGTGCGGGCATACGTGGACACGCGTGCATGCTCAAGCATACCTGTGCCTCTACGTGAGTGTGTGTGCGTGCGTGCATGCGCGTGTGCTCCTGTGTGTGTATTTAAGTTTTCCAGCGTGTTCCAATACTAACATGCTCTTGTGACCCTTGTAGCTTGGTACTATGGCGAACAGCACCTTTCCTAGTCACCAGCGTTTGTGTTTCTGCCTACTGATCTGCCGTGCCAAGACGGCTGTGCTACACACTTTCTTGCAAATGCAACTGCTTGGCAGGTCACAAGCCTCGGTGCTCCACCCCTTCCGTGTGCCCCCGAGGCACAGACAGCGACAGGAGAACCAGGGGGTGTCTCGACGCAGAGGTTTGGAGCAGAGGTGAGGTGGTAGGTCTACAGTCATACGATCTAGGCACCGTCCTAGTTACGCACGTATGCGTTATTGCACCACTTTGAGTTTGCTTGCGTGTCCTGGCATACGCACGTTTGACCAGCATAAGTTAACACCCTGCAACCTCAGCCTGTAAAGAGTTTTGTGTTTCAAGATCACCACAAGTATTGATTTGTGCACATGCTCAGGGCAAGCAGGTCGCCACTGGAGGCAGTGCGCATGTGGGCATTAATGTAGAGAATGAGAGAGAGGGGAGGGGGGAGCTGCCCCTTAGCGAGTGGGTTGCCGTCGGTTTGATCACGCTAGAAGATGTTATTGAAGAGATGATGCAGGTGAGGAGGGTGTAGCATGCAGGCGTAGCTTGCAGCAGCTATGTGCTTGTGGGTGTGAGTGTGCCTGCGTTCATGCGTGCGTGCGTGGGCTCATGAGTGTGGGGGTGTGTCTTGGTTTTTGCCCATGTCTGTGTTGATGTTCGTGTGTCTGTCTGTATGTGCATGCGCACAAGTGATACACTGCTTTGCTTATTATAAGGACGCACAGCTTACAAAATGCGAGCTTGCAGGAATATTATGGGGCACAACCACACCAGCTCGTTCCATCTGCGATTGAACCTAAATTCATGAAGCAAAGCAGCGATCTGCATAGTCCCTAATCCTGACTGGTTGCTGTTGATTTTTGCTTACAGCGGGAAATCCTGGACGAAACCGATGAGTGGACTGACAACACGCAACAAGTGAGTTTGAGCAGCGAATGTACGCACTGCCCTTTTTTCCACACATCTCCTTGAAATTTTAAGTTGCATGTCGCGTCTTTCGTTACAAAGATCTTTCCTCCACACATTATCACGACGAAATTGCCACAAATGAAGTTGTGCATGAAATTGTTGAATGGACGTCAAAAATCTGGGATATTTACGACGGTAAACATTAAAAAGTTCTTGAAAGCCGTGAACACTAGCAATCAACTCTGTGTTACCCAGCATCTTTTTGAATGTATGCCAACCCGTTTGGTACATCACTCCTTGTGCTTTGAAGGTGCGTGTGTCTACACTTCGTCTGCTGGCAAGTTTGCCCCCTGCTCAACGTGTCCGTGTTGCGCGAATGAGGCGCTCAACAACGCTTCAAAGAAAACCTGTGTGACATTTTGGTTGCATGCTATACAGAAATAGTTCCTAGTGTAGTACACTAGCAAGTTGATTCATCAGGCCTTGCATTTACTGTGCGGGTTGTGCAAATAAATGCTTATGCTTGTTCACAATATTTTTACAAGCCTGCTTAACAAGGTGATTTTTGAGAGGCCTAGGTATGCCAAGAACCCGAATTCCTATGTGTGTGGTCAGAAATGGTTGCTGCAATTTTCATCGCAAAGGTTTGAGAAAACTATGCCAATGCATATTAGGTATGAGTAAAGTTGGGGTTTTGAGGCTCTAAATGTCAAGTCCATTGAAAGTGAAGTTTAATGCAAATTTTGATGTTACATTGCATCCGGATAAACTCCATCATATCACATAGCATTCGGGTTTTAACTTAATCGAGAAAGTCAACCAGAGGGGGTCAACTGGGAAAATGTCCAATTATGTGTTTTCTTTGCACTCAGAAGCCATCCACTGCCCCTCAATTCAATTGGGACCATTATTGCTTCAAATTGAATCTGGCATTATGAGTTACACGAGGATGTGTTTGGAAGCATGTGGGTCACTCTGTGTGCAGATTGGCAGGGCTTCAAGCTTACAATGACTCCAAAACCCTAATAGGGAGGTTTTGCATGGGAAAACGGCGGAGGGGGTCGACGGAGCAAATGTCCTGAAATGTGACTTTTTTGATGCAGACCATGTTTGATGAACATAACTAGATGGTCCACAAAATCTGGGGTCAATCGGACCACCCCAGTGGTCTGGGTGGAATTCCCGTTCAAATTTTGGCACTGCGTTTTTCACATTTTAGGCCACCACTCCCCAACCAGAGCCCCTTTTCATCCCAAAACAAGATGGCAAAACTTCCAATATGATACCAGATCATCCTGGGTTTTAAAAAGTAGATTTGGTGAAGGTTGGTTCCACCTTTTAGGCACCCCTTCGTTGATTTTCTCTGAAAGGGAAATGGGCCAAAATGGAGTATCTGAGCAACTGCTGTGTCGTTTTGCCCCATTTTTGTTGTAATGGTTTTCTTTATCAAAATATAGACGATTTATATTAAAGTTACACAAATCAGGTAAGTGGGTGGTGAGATATGAGAGAATGGTAGGGAAGAATAGGGTTTAAGCCGCGTAAAATCAGACATTGGTCCCCTAGCTGGCAACATTCAAGCTCAGGTGCTATCAGCAGCTACCTCTGGGTACTGAGCTTGATTGTTGGCATATGGGGCGCCCATACTCAATTCACATTTCAAAAGTACCCCCATTGGGGGCCTCCGTTGACCCCTCTGGGGAAACAGCATGTGTTGGCCTACATCCCCAACTACGTGATCGTTTCACTCCATTCTTTAGCAATGATTTATTTGTTACAAGGACTCCAACCATCAAAAATCATGAGATTTGGATTGGTGGGTGCCTGCTGTGAAGGTTTTGTGGCGAAAAGTGGGGTTCACACCACGAGCAATTAGACGTGTGCCTTGGACCGGGCAGTTTTTGGGCTCAGCAGGTGTTCTCAGCAGCTACCTCTGGGTGCTAAGCTTAGAAACTTCCCGGTCCGGGGCCCACATTCAATTCACATTTTTAAGACACCCCCATTTGGGGCCTCAGTTGACCTCCTCTGGGAGTCAACCTTCATAAAGATGATGACTGATTGGCTTGAAGTGCTGGCCGTCATTCTATGAACTATTAGTTTGAACGAAACTAAAATAGCTGGTTAGAAATAAATGGAAAATTAGATCAATTCACAACTTGTTTCCATACAAGGGAAACATTTTTGAGACACACGGCTCCGCTGTAGGCGAAGCGGGGAACCATCGTCCTAAACCTCGGGCATGCGCTGCCCAGCAGCTGGCTTTTTCCTGGGCTGAACCAGAGGTTCAGATCACCTTTTTGCAGAGAAACACACCCAGATCAGCAAGTACCTAATCTGGGTAGCAATGCACCAACACAGCCTTGTCGTAACCCTTAAGCAAGTAATGCCCTGTTGCCAGCTTTCTCCTGGTTTATTCTTGAGGTTCTGATCACCTTTCTTACTGGAAACAAACCCAGATTAGCATTTTCCTGACCTGGGTAGCAAAGCACCAGTGCAGCGAAGCAGCTCACAAATCATGAAAGTGAATGCATAAGCACCATCATATGCACAAGGCACAACATACACAAGATGTGAAACTATGCATTGTGAGTCGTGCACAAGTTGTCGTGTGCAAGTGCTGAGTGTGCCTGGACAGCCTGGTGCTTGTTGTGTTCAGTGCCTGATGTCGTGCGTGCAACTTCATACGTGTGCACTGTGCACTTTGCACAATATTATGTGTGCAGTGCAAGGCATACGCACAAAGCACATCATACATAGGCAAATCCTTGTACGTGCAATTCACAAGGAGTGCATTGCATTGTGCTGGTTGCAGTGTGTTTCTGGGCCCTGTTTACTTTGTGCACCAGCTACGTAGTGTATTCCAATCAGTGTGCAATGTG
>Ga0307947_1003395_pt1 | contig 12813 bp, 15 predicted proteins | sample OrgLakmetagen232_FD_201840 | JGI IMG/M metagenome (GOLD analysis project Ga0307947, IMG submission 201840) | Saline water microbial communities from Organic Lake, Antarctica - #232 | ecosystem: Environmental > Aquatic > Non-marine Saline and Alkaline > Saline | place: Antarctica: Organic Lake...
TGTTTCACACATCCTGGACCACTAATGATGACTGAAATGTTTTATGCCTGTCATATGAGCCTTCGTGGCTTGCCTGATTTCAACCAACAACCTTGCAAACCATCTGAGGTCCTTATTGAATTGGCATGTGCACTTGAATCAGCAGACCTGCATGCATACACACATAAATTCGGCGCATAAGAATACGCTGTTTCACACATCCTGGACCACTAATGATGACTGAAATGTTTTATGCCTGTCATATGAGCCTTTGTGGCTTGCCTGATTTCAACCAACAACCTTGCAAACTATCTGAGGTCCTTATTGAATTGGCACGTGCACTTGAATCAGCAGACCTGCATGCATACACACATCTTTTTGGCGCATAAGAATACGCTTTTTCACACATCCTGGACCACTAATGATGACTGAAATGCTTTATACGTGTCATATGAGCCTGTGCGGCTTGCCTGATTTCAACCAACAACCATGCAAACGTTCTGAGGTCCCTCAAACTAAGATTCAACGCACACATACTCACACGCACACATACACACACGCAAACACGCATTCACAAGAACACATTCTACAATGCTCCCAGCTCCAGTTGCAGCAGGTGCCTTCTATACAGTAGTCGCAGCTCTTGTTGTTTACCCAAGCAAGCGTACACTCACATGCACACACATGCATGCACACACAATTACGTGCACATATATACACGCTCTCACATGCACCCTGCGGCTCACATAGCAGCAGCTATTCTTTAGGCCAAGTGCAAGCAGGTGCTGCTGCTTCCTTTCACACAAGTGTAAGGACACACACACACATGCACACACACCTTATACATATACACTTGTACACAGAAACACACAAAATGTACATAGGCCCTGCAGCCCACACAGCAGCGGCTCCTCTTCGCGCCACGTTTAAGAGATGTTGCTGCTTCCTCTCACACAAGTGCAAGGACACACACACATACACACACATGCACCATAAAACAAATACATGCAAACACACAAACACGCAAGCACGCAGTACATATACACATGCACACACACACACACACACACACACACACACACACACACACACACACACACACACACACACACAAAACGCACACAGGCCCCGCAGTTCAAACAGCAGCGGCTCCTCCTCACGCCACGTTCAAGCAGACGCTGCCGCTTGCGCCACTGCTGCACAGCAGCGCGTGCAGCTGCTGTCAGGGTCCCTGGGCCTGAGATCCTTCAGCCCACACACAACAAGTGGCAGCACGAGTGTCGCCGCACACACGCCTTTGAATGGCGGGGTATGGACCCAGCACAAAGAGCTGGCTGGCGTGCTGAACTGCTTAATTGGAGAGCTGTGGGGTGGGCTTGCCTGCGAGGCACTACAAAAGGTGCGGGTCTGTTGGTGTGGGGTGTGCACGGCATGGCTGCACTTCTGCTGTGGTGCAGCATGGCAGACATTACACACACAGGTGTGCACACACACACACACACTTTTATGCACACACAGATATGCACACACACTGATGTGCACATACAGACACAGATGTGCACACACAGATATGCACACACAGATATGCACACACACAGACGTGCACACACAGACACACAGATGTGCACTCACAGACACACAGATGTGCACACACAGACACACGGATGTGCACACTCAGACACACGGGTGCACTCACACACACACACACACACACACACACAGATGTGCACTCACACACAAATATGCACATACAGATATGCACAAACACAGATATGCACACACACAGATGTGCACATACAGACACATAGATGTGCACACACAGATATGCACACACAGATGTGCACACACAGACACACAGATGTGCACACACACATATGTGCACACGCAGGCTCACAGATGTGCACACACCGACACACAGATGTGCACACACAGACACACACACACACACACACACACACATGTACATATACAAACACACATGCGCTTACACGCACAGAAGTGCACACACAGACACGCACTCACACTCACACTCGCACTCACACACAATAATGTACATACGCAAGCACACATGCACTTACGCACACATGTACGCAACCAACACGCACAGCAATAACCCCTGCTTAATCAGGAATTGAGTTGTTGTAAAGAAACAGGGCTGCACTCCTGAGGGCAGTAGTGCCTTATAGCGCAGTAGCTTCCACATCAGGGCAATAGCAGCACCGAAAAGAGTACATATTTAGGGCTGGCCAGAACCATAAAATATACGGTGTGTAAACGGTATTTTTTGCAGTAAAATCACTAAACATACAGCCTTATACGGTGATATATATATATATATATATACGGTTCTGGCCAACCCCATATATTTAGCAACATCTCTCTGCGGAAATGTGTGCGTGCGTGCAAGCAGCACATGCTGCTGCATTATTAATGTTCCAACAACGCCATTCTATGCCACTTACGCGCGCTCCTAGCTTAAATTACTCTAGAGCTCCTACATACTATGACGGACACTGTCACAAACACCCCAATAAAGACACATATGCACTCAATCACAAACACACACATATACCTATATACACACACGTGTGCTCACACACACACTTATGCACACACACACACACACACACACGTATATACACACACACACGCACACACACGCATGATCAGGTGCGCAAGTGTGAGCTCCGCACGCTGGCGCTGCTGCAAGAGCTGTCAGACTGGGTGCAGCAGCGACTGCAACAACAGCATCAACCGCAGCAGCAGCACCAACCGCAACATCAGCTGCACACAGCACCTGACCACACTGCCTCACCGCACCAGCAGCCAACACACACAACACCTCACGCAATCTCACAGCAGCAGCAGCAGCAGCAGCAGCAGCAGCAGCAGCACCAACCGCAACAGCAGCTGCACACAGCAACTGACCACACTGCCTCACCGCATCAGCAGCCAACACACACAACACCTCAAGCAATCTCACAGCAGCAGCAGCAGCAGCAACAGCAACAGCAGCCACACGCAGCACCTTATCCCACCGCCTTGCCCTGGCAGCCCCCCCTCTCCTTGATCCAGCGTCTGCTGTGTGAGGCCGGGGGGCACGTTAAGGGCAGGGCAGAGGCCCTACGCTGCCTGGGGAGAGGACTGAGAGCTGCAGTGGCTCGGCACACAAACCAGGACGCTGTCGCTGCACTGCAGCAGCAGCAGCAGCAACAGCAGCTTCAAGACTGCACGGTGCCTCTCTCACAGCCACAGCACGCAGCACCTGCCCTGCCCCAGCAGCAGCAGCAGCAACAGCAGCTTCCGGACTGCACGGTGCCTCTCTCACAGCCACAGCACGCAGCACCTGCCCTGCCCCAGCAGCAGCAGCAACAGCAGCAGCAGCAGCAGCACAGGCCTGGTCTGGCAAATATTCTACCGCTCGACACACAGTTAATGACCACGAGCACGTACGAGAACAGTGACAGTGATGCATGTGCATGTGCGAGGACATGCACACACACGAGCACGTGCGAGGACGGTGACAGTGATGCTGTTTTGCAGGAAACCTTGGTATTGTTCCTGGCGGAGGTGCGTGGGCCTTAAGGGGGTGGCATGCACCGTACGCTTTGGTGGTTCCCTGCACATACACACACACATGCACTCACACGCACACACACACACACGCACACGCACACACACGCGCGCACACACACACACACACACACGCACACACGCACACACAGGTGGAAGACAGCGCCCAGCCCACACACACACACACACGCACACACACACACACACACACACACACACACACACACACACACGCACACACACGCACACACACACACGCACACACAAGCACACACACACACACGCACACACACACACACACACACACACACACACACACACACACACGCACACACACGCACACACACACACGCACACACATGCACACACACAGGTGGAAGACAGCGCCCAGCCCACACAGCCCAGTGACGTTCGCCTGGCAGCTGCGGATGCGCTGGCAGCATCTCAGCTCATGCTCCTACCTCAAACTCACGCACACTCCTTACAAGCCCCTACTGAACAGGCCACAGCCACACTGCTGCACGCACACACAACACCCGCAGCAGGATCTGCCGCAGTTTCAAATAAAGCATGCTCCGTATCAGCAGCAGCAGGAACAGCGGGAACAGGAGCAGTACCAGCAGCTTGCGCAGCAGCAGCAGGCGCAGCGCCAGCAGCTCATCCAGACGGAGCAGCAGCAGTAGCAGCGCCAGCAGCTCGTCCAGACGGAGCAGCAGCAACAGCAGTAGCAGGAGCTGCTGTCCAAAGCATACATGAGGCGCTCGAGGCTGCATGCCTGCGCGCATGGGCGGCAGCGCTGCGTCTGTCAGAGGATGAGGATGAGGAAGTCAGGCATCACGCTGCGGCCACGCTGCACGCAGCTGTTGTAGCCGCAGCTATTGCAGCGCCAGCTGTCGCAGAGCCGTCGTCACCAGCTATCGCGATCTTTCCTGCCGCGCCGCACACAGACATCCGAGCAGCAGCAGCAGCAGCAGCAGCAGCAGGAGCAGCAGCAGTTACTCCTGCACCTCTCCCACATCCAGAGTCTGCACCACCAGCTGCAGAAGCAGCGACAACGTTACCTATAATAACAGCTGCACCGGTTGGTGCGCTCGCTAAAGTAGCCGCCACGCCACCAGCAGCAGCAGCACCACCAGCAGCAGCAGCAGCAGTAGTTGACACCACAGCATCGAGCCCAGCTTTACCGACAGCTTCACTTGCATCGCATCTGCTGCACTCAGCTGTCGCCATGCCGGCAGCAGCGGCAGGAGCAGCGCTGTCCTCTGTCCTGCACGCCGCGTTTGCTGTGCCAGCAGCAGCAGTGGGGGCGGCCGCCTCAGGCATGCTGCTTGACGGGGACGCAGCCCCGGACGCTCCAGAGATGCTGCCCCCTTCTTCGTCGCTACTTGCGATAAACTCCACACCAACGGATGGGGCGGCCGCCTCAGGCATGCTGCTTCACGGGGACGCAGCCCCGTCAGCACCGACAACGGCTCTACGTGTGGCTGTCAAAGCTCCAACTCCATCAGCAGAAGTATCAGCAGCACCACCAGCAGAGGTAGAAGCAGGGGCAGAAACATCATCATCATTGTCAACAGCAGCAGCAGGGGCAGGGACAGGGGTAGGGGTAGGGGTAGGGGTACGTGTAGGCGGCAGTGGTGCAGACAAGTGGACAGGAACATTGGAGTGCACTTCGACCCTCGCCCTTGAAGGGGTTCAACTGGAGGTGGCCCAACGGTCAGCAATGTCCGCACTCACACAACGGTTCCTGCCGCGCAGCTTTGTCACTGCCGGCACTGCGAGCAGAAGGTGCAATGATAGGCAGTCCTGCGACTCTCGCGTGTTCAAACACATCTGCACACATACACACACATACACACACACACATGCACACACACATGCACACACACACACACATGCACACACACACGAGCAAATACACACACAACACACACACACACGAGCAAACACACACACAACACACACGTACACAGGAGGTGCGATGGCACCACCAGCGACAGCAGCAGCAGCAACAGCAGCAGCTTCTCGCTACAGAGTGTGGCGCGAGTGGGTGAGGCGTTGTGTGGCCTTGTGGCTGACCCCCACGAGGCCCTGCCAGAGCTGCTCCTTCTCCCTCCCACCCACACTGCTCCTCTCGTTCCTACTGCCACTGCCACTTTCATGTCTCCCCACACATCAGACTATCCAGCCCACCAAAACCAGGAGGTGCAACAGCGCCAGCACGATGAGCACACACCCCAGCTGCAGCAGCACGATGGCCAGGAGGCGCAGCAGCATAACGTAAACACCACCCAGCAGCAGCAGCAGCAGCAGCAGCACAACGTAAACACCACCCAGCACCAGCAGCACCAGCAGTTACAGCAACAAAGTGGGCCTGGCTTTGCGCGGGGTCGCATCTTTGACAAAGACTCGGATAACCACAGGGAGGAACCGCTGTATGTTGCGCAGTTAGCGGCTTCACAGGTGAGCTTACTCACGTATCATACAAATGCATAACTTGAAGCATTATCGCGCACACACACACACACACTCACACACACACACACACACACACACACACACACACACACACACACGCACTCACACACACACACACTCTCACACACACACTCTCACACCTGCACACACGTACACATTCTCACACACATACACACACAGCTCTTCTAGACGCGCATAAAAGCGTACTCACGAGCCAATTCGTTTTACTATATTTTAGGTAGTCAACCACACTATTAGGAGCAGGCACACACTCCATTCTCACACCCACACCAACACCCACATGCATACCCCCCCACCCACATAACACACACACGCATGTACACGCTTACACACACACACACACACACACACATACACACACACTCACACACAGCTGCGTGGCCTGGCGCTGCGGTGGCAGCAGCAGCAGCAGCAGCAAGGGCGGTGCCAAGAGGGGAAGCAACCTTCGTCTGTCAGCACCAGCTGGGTGCATCAGCTCGCGTGTGCCGCAGCTCGTTGGCTGCAGGATGCTGCCTCTGCCCTTGCTGCCCTTGCTGGCGAAGAGGCGGAGGATAGCAGGGACAGCAGCCGTGGTGGTGGTGGTGGTGGTGGTGGTGGTGGTGGTGGTGGTGGTGGTGGTGGTGGTGGTGGTGGTGGTGGTGGTGGTGATGGTGGTGGTGGTGGTGGTGGTGGTGGTGGTGGTGGTGGTGGTGGTTGTGATGGTGGTGGTGGTGGTGGTGGTGGTGGTGGTGGTGGTGGTGGTGGTGGTGGTGGTGGCAATAGAGGAGAAAGGGAGCAGAGGGGTCACGGAGGAGAGATGCTGGGCAGCGTCGCACACCATCCTTCAGTGTTTCCCATGCTGTATCGACAGCTGCTTCTGCTGTGGTGCTTACAACCTTTCACTAGCCAATATGTAGCGCCGCCCCCCAGCGTGCAGCAGAATCAGCAGCAGCAGCTGACAGTGGACACGCCATCACAGCAGCAGCAGCAGCAGCAGCAGAATCAGCAGCAGCAGCTGACAGTGGACACGCCATCACAGCAGCAGCAGCAGCAGCACCTGATAGCGGACACACCATCACAGCAGCAACAGCAGCACCTGATAGCGGACACACCATCACAGCAGCAACAGCAGCAGCAGCAGCAGCAGCACCTGATAGCGGGCACACCATCACAGCAGCGCCTGATAGCGGACACACCATCACAGCAGCAGCAGCAGCAGCAGCAGCAGCATGTTTCTGTGCGTGCTGCTGTGCGAAGTGCTTTACGTGCCCTGTGGTTGACGGGTGCTGTGACAGGGCCACTGGCACCACTAGCTGCAGCAGCTGCTGCTGAGTGGGGTGTGCTAGATTCAGCAGCAATGGATGGTGGTGGTAGGCGCAGGGGTGGTGCTGATGTTGGTGGGAGCGTTTGGGCTTATGGAGAGGGGGGGCAGTGTTACCATGCGTCTTGGCTTGACCCCCAGGGTGTGCCTTCATGCCCTCTTTTTTTAGTAGACGACGGTTCGGCGTGGGAATCTGCTGGACGCTACATTTGATTACGCCACAGCTTGAAAGGGAAATTTTCCTCTGTACGTAGTGATATCGCATCCAGCATGATCAGGGTCATGCCCAAAGTTGTGTGTGTGTTTGTGTGACCATCCTCGGACCGTGACCACGTTCAGGTTGTAGAAATTGTTCCATTATGAAATTTGCTTGATAGCTGCATTTAATTATGAAAGTTGTTCACTTTATATTTTTTTGTTAAACGACCAGGGGCCTCTGTCTTTCTTTGTTGTTATCCTTTCGAAAACAAACGAGCCTGCGCAGGTACTACTAGTTGAGACCTTCTAAAAGAGAGAGGAAGGAAAGGTTCAGCTGGTGGTTTTGGTACACGACCAGCATGTCCAGCAGTTCAGGTTAATACACGACCAGCATGTCCAGGTAAGGTTGCATTGCTATATATGCCTCTGGGGGGCATCTGAGCGGAAGTTTGGAAAAAGCCTGAAACCAAACCAAAAAAGGTACTAAAAATATTAAAGGAAAAAGGGCTAGGCACTCAGCCACAAAAGAGGCCACACCATAAATATCTGGTTGGTTCCAAAAAGTTATCAAACAAGTTGGGCTATCTTCAAACTGAGGTGGTAAGACTTCCACTTCAGTATAAAGAAGACCAGCTGGTGGTGCTGTGTGCGAAGGCTGACAAGATGTTCATGCGGACAGTCCAGCAAAATGTGTTCCTCATCCTGAACAGAGTGCCAGTCAGATTTGTCACAGATACTGAGCTCATAAGGCCTTCTATTCCTGTTATGACGCGTTCTTTGGACCAGAAAGTTATGGCGAGAAAGGCGAAGGCAAGAAAGTGCACGGCTGAGATTGTTGGAAATATCCAAGCGAAGGTAGATAGGTAACACAGGCTTGTGATTTCTTTTTCTGTCATCCCACCAGCCAGGAGCAATCCCCAAAGGTACACCAAAATGTGTGATAACTTTTCATAATTCTGCTGGAAAGGTAATTATCTTGTGGTGTCAAGCTGTCAAGCTCTCTCCACCTCCCGATGATATGTTCGCGCAAGGTGAGCTTGGATTGTTTTAGATGGCTAGACTCGTGAGATCGTATGGCATTCAAAAATTGCTGAGACGCAGGGAGATCTTGGAGTGCGTGCAGAACCTGATAAGTCCATGTATCACTTCTATTTGCAATAAGGAGGTCAGCCCGCACAACTTTCTCAAGAAGAGGATTTTTTGAAGAGAGTAAAATGTTCCAGTATCGTATGATGCATCTGAACCAAAAGAAAAAGATGAGCATCTGACCTGTTTCGCGGAGCACACAGTGAGTATCAGTACCTTACTTGACACCCAGGAGCCTTTTCAGAAAGCTAAGATGAAGGACATGTGTGGGAGTGATTTTTGAGGAATCATATGTCAGAGAAGAATTGGCCCATACATGACAACCGTACAGGCCAGCTGTCAGAGCAAAGACCTGGAAAAGCCACAGCCACGGACCTTTCTAAATTTTGTTAAACCCTTGCTAGCTCACCAATTCTGTAAACTCTGGCTATGACAGGCCTGAAGTTGCCTGCCATCTTCTTGGCAGCTGTGAGCATGCTTCCATCATCAGTAAGAGTGATTGCAAGGTATTTGAATTCAGTGAAAAGTTCCAGAGGTGTGCCGTCGTACGTGAAGGTGGGAATCGTAGAGTTACCGCTGCTGAAGAAGACCATGACTTTTGTTTTGTAAGTGTTGAGCTTGAGCCCTTTGAAACGTGTATAGTCATATGATTTGATCAGTTGAAGTTGCAGATTTTCAGCCGTGTTTGAAGTGAGAGCAATGTCACCAGCATAATCACATTGAGGGATTTGAGCTGAATCCAGGGCAGTGGCAGCATCTCTCCGTACAGTCAAGAATATGTCCATGTCATTGTCATTGTTATAAAGGGAGTATAGAGGGGGACTCAGACGGCAGCCCTGTTTCAAGCCTCTGTTGGGCGCAAACTCCTCAGAAATTTTGTCGCCATCAATGAGAAGGTATAGGCATCCTGTGTACATGGTTTGAATGATATCCCTCAAATACTGCGGAGTCTTTATTTTTGCAAGTTTCTCCAAACCTTTTCTCTTGGAACACTGTCTCACAACAAACAGGTCCAGGTAATCATTGTACCTTCATTTACTCCTTTTTAGCAGTTGCAAGAATATGACGAAGAATAAAGAGGGGTTGGTTGTGTGCCTTGTGGCGCAGAAACCAAATTGTCTGTATTTGATGGGCCTGTTCAGCAAGGGCCCAGTTCATCAACAGGTCTCTGACCACATTTGCAAATAAATTGTAGATACAGCCATTGATAGCCAGCAAACAATAATTTTGGGGGACGTAGTTGGACCTTTTTTGTGCAGAGGCGCAATTTTGGCTCTGTTCCAAAGATGTGGGGTGACACCGTCTTACAGGAACAGATGGAACAAGTCAGTAAAAAGGGGAAGCAGAACGTTTTCAGTGCGTCTCTTACTACAATCACCCTGAACCGTTTTCTCTGCGTGCTTGATTAAAGAAGTAGAGAACGGATCAAAACCTGGGCTGGACTACATGTTCAAGTTTGAAATGTTTTTATGGACAGTGGTAGCCAGAGTATGTATGGCGGGTAGCTCGTATACAGGTTTTCGCTCATCGCTGCGTTGAAAGGTAGTGTTCATGCTCCTGTACCTGCCACCAGGACCGGGTGGGACTGCAGTGTCAGAAGAAAAAGGTTGTCCAGATCGTAACTGGTCACTGAGTAACTGATGCCGTGTAAGTACCTAGTTGGATTGTCCAGGTAGCTCGTCAGGAACGCTGTCTTGGGGTCGCACAAAACGTGATTGAAGGTGCTCAGTCCACGACTCAGCAGAAATGGGAGAAATGTCAGATCGTTTGTTTGCAGTCATCAGCTTGTACACCTCTGGGCTGCGAGCGTCAGTGAGCCCAACCATCTCATCTGCCTTCTCTTTTTATTCTATTTCTCAGAGTATTGTTGTTGCAGCTCAGCAAAAGGTTGGTTGTGTTTGTTGCTCCATCTGATATGTCATTTGTAATCACGGCACGTTGCGTCATACCAAGGGACCATGGGAAGGCCCAGCTGCATTCTGCGCGACATTTGTCTTGATGTCATACCAGTGGCATCAGCAGCAAGCGTAATGAGATCTAGGAAGGGTTTGTAGCAGGATTGATGTTCTTGATTGCATATAGAGTTTCGAAAAGATTGGAGGACTGTCTCTTTTTCAAGCAAGTGTGAACAAACGCGTCATTGTGCTCACCCCTTCAAACCATATGTTTTTCTTTCCCTCTTCTCCAATCTGACTTGTACGCCCTTGAAACACAGATAGAGCTTACTCCTTTCAAACATTGATAGAGCTCACTCCTTTGACGTCAAATTTATTACTCCTCAACAACAGAACACTTTCAAGGTAAGGTTACATATATATCCCATCGCCACCACATCCAAGGAGATGTCCTTCAATCCATTGCTAAATCAATCTGCCAAGCACCATTGCCTATCCACTTCTTCAAAGTATAGTCCCATGCCGGTAATATTGGTAATGAGCATGCCGACGCCCTTGCTAAAAAGTCAGCCACCACCTATTCCGACCTTGCAGACACCTCCATCAAAACAGCAGGCCCTGAGGGAAATCCCTTCTACAACATCCAATGGCTTGCAAATGAAGCACAGAAAACCAAACACAAACCCATATTCATAAAAAAAGTAAAAGTAAAAGTCTACGCTGGAAGTCACCAGCGTGCATGAAGGAAAGGCTCTCAACTAGTGCTCACACTAGCCAGAGCCCCACCAGAAACGAGAAAAAAGAGAAACAACAGAGACTAATGAGGATCCGGCGGGTTGTCAGCCATGCATTCCGGCCTGCGCCTAGCCCTCCTGAAGCCAACCGCTCTACCAGTAAACCCCCATCAGATCCCCCGCCATTATCACTGTTGTTGTTAAGGTGTAATTTGTGTCTTGTTTTTGTAATCTTGTTCAAGCTTTTTATTGCATGGCAGTGCAGTTTAGTAACTAGTTGGTGCACTTTGTGCGTGGGGACGCCTAAGTTTAGTAAAGGAGTTATGGTGTACTGATTGTAGATTGTGCCCCCAACTCCAAGAAGTATAACATGAAGTGTGACTTGGTTGTTTCGAGAGATGCCTTGGAGGCTCCTTGTTCGTAGACGCTGGATAAGGGGTTGATGCTGGTTGTGCGCTTTTTCTAATGTCTGTTGCGGGTTTATGTCTGAGCAGAATTTGAATTCTACAAGATGTATGTCTCTGTCCTTTATTGGGGGGATCTGTTTGGGATCCAAATGCCTGCCTCTTCCCTCAATGGCCATACCTAACACGCCATCTGGACGGCTTTGATGTCTACTTGGAAGGTTTTGTTGTGTTGGGAAAACCTAGTCAGGAGCCCAGCTTGCCTTTGCTGATCTCTTCACCACAAAGGCTAACAGCGTGGTGGTGTCGGTTTATGTGCATTCTCTTCAGAGTATGGTTGTTGCACCTAAGAAGTATGTGTGGAGCACGGTCTGATCCTCCGCACAAAGGGCAGGTGGCAGGACCTGTATGGCTAAACCTTTTGGTGTGTTTGCCTGTGTGTATCCGTCCTGTACTTAAGGACTTGTTCCTGCTCCTTGAAAGTCACATTTGGCATGGACCAAAACTTGTTACTGAATTGGGCATTTGCAAGGGGCTTTGCAGTAGCTTGCCGTGTGCGAGAGTTTGGACGGAATGGGGGTGGTTAGGGGGGAGACACAAGACAGACCTAGAACATATAGGTAGTAGAATGAGTGAAGTGTGAATGCAAGTTTGAGGGGTGTCAGGGGGGCGACACACAACATGGCTAGAACATATAGTAGAATGAGTGAAGTGTGAATGCAAGTTCGAGGGTAGAAAGGAGTGCAGTGTCTGAAGCATGTTTGCTTAAGCTCGCCTCTAGGGCAATGGAAGGCAAATGTTTGAGCAGAAGGCACAGAGCGTGCATGCGTGTGCGTGTGTGTGCTTTTCGGGGGGGAAGCTTGCTTGCTTGCGTGCTTAGGCACGTGTAAAAAAAGCTAGTGTGTGTCTGTGTATGCACGTGCGTATGCGTATGTGTGTGTATGTGTGTGTCTGTGTGCGCATCTGCACGTGTTCCCGTCTGTGTGTGCGTGCGTGCGTGCATGCGTGTCTGTGTGTATCTATGTCTGTGTGTGTTTGTGATTGTGTGTGACGTGTGTATATGCGTGCGTATGTATGAGTGTGTGTGTGTGTGTGTGTGTGTGTGTGTGTTTGTGTGCATGAGAGTGCAACTTGAAACCTTCCCT
>Ga0307947_1003397_pt1 | contig 12812 bp, 11 predicted proteins | sample OrgLakmetagen232_FD_201840 | JGI IMG/M metagenome (GOLD analysis project Ga0307947, IMG submission 201840) | Saline water microbial communities from Organic Lake, Antarctica - #232 | ecosystem: Environmental > Aquatic > Non-marine Saline and Alkaline > Saline | place: Antarctica: Organic Lake...
CACACGATGTTTTTGGCAGGGAAATCACCATACATACGGTCATATACAGTGTGTATATAAAGGGTTGGCCAGAACCATACATTTATACGTATATACGGTGTACATACGGTATTTTTGGCAGGGAAATCACCATAGAAGGGCTCCGCCCGCCCAAATTTTGACACAGTAATTTTTGTGTTTTATGTTTCTGTTTTCAAGCGCTGGCTTTTTCGTGCCCTCCCTGCTTCTGCCTTGCAAGTCAACACAGTCTAACTTGTATTTTCTACTGAGTTTGACAACACTTGAGACCTGAGACCCTCTTTGCCTAAATCCTCACTTAATTATTCATGCAACCCTCTGATTCTAGCCTGCCAGAGTCGCTGCAACAGCTGAACGTATTTTAATTTGTCCGACAGGTCTGGCACACAAGCTGCTCTATTTTCTTTTTGAGTTTCTTCTTGAGTAGACTTTTTTGCAACACATGACTGTGTCCTGCCTTTATTCCATCTGCGAGGTTGGCATATTTAGAAGTGTCAGATGCACTCTTCAAGATTCACAGAGTCTCTAGCAAACAAGTCAGGAAGACAAGCAGTAGACATAAAATTATAGTTTATAACAGCATATCAGCGGCACTAAAATGTCTGAAAAAGTCGCCGACCAAAAATCCCTCCTCGGAGGTCTCCATGCAGGCACAGAAAGCGACAGCGCATGATAACTGCACGATTCCTGAACGGAATCAAGTAAAAATCAAAACAGTTAATTCCGCAGTTTGAGGCCGTCACAACGCGCCGCTCTGCAGCCCTTCTCGTCACCAAAAGTCCGACCCTCACAGCTTGCCACGAAATTCAATAGACCTGTAGATTGGCACCTGCCACAATTGTCTACAGAATCTTACGCAGAACGGACGCCCGACCGCGGAGCTATTCAGCCCCAAAGTGCGCCCAACCGAATCGGTTAAAACCCAGACTTCACAGATTTCTTAGAAATTTGGGTATACATACGGTCATATACGTAGGGTTGGCCAGAACCGTATATATATACACCGTATATGACCGTATATTTGGTGATTTCCCTGCCAAAAATACCGTATGTAAACCGTATATATATGGTTCTGGCCAACCCTACATATACGGTGTCAATAAATGGTTCTGGCCAACTCTACGTGTACACACCGTGTATATGACCGTACATTGGGTGATTTCCCCTGCCGACATACATACTGTAGATACACCGTGTATATATATATAAATACAGTTCTGGCCAACCCTACAAATGCACAATCATAAACGGCGTATATATACACACATTTACGGTTCTGGCCAACCCTATATGTACACGTTTCTAGCCAACCAGGAGCCAAAAAAAGAAAGAATTGTTCATGACAGGCACATGTCAAATTTAAGCCTCCAGCCCAAAATAGCCAACCAGGAGCAAAAAAAAGTAAGATTTGTTCATGACAGTCACATGTCAAATCTAAGCCTCCAGCCCAATATAGCCCCCCCCCCTTAATCATTTTCCTGACCCCGTTCCTGTGGGGCCCGGGCAACTTCTGAAATGCACCTTTTCCCTGCCAAAGTGGGTGCAAAGTACGCACCGGGCCCCACAGAACCCCCCAGAATGCCAGATTTCCAGCAAATGTCAATGATTTAGATATAACATCAAGTATCTTGCATTCAGATAGATGAGGTATAGGGGGCTTTGAATTGGGTGGATAGCTAAGTGAGACTGGTTGGGGGGTTTTGTTTATGGGGACAGCCTAGGACAAGAACTGATGCGCACGCTCTTGCACTGACCACCTGTTTAGTGCACAAGTCCAGCCAAAACCTTTGCCAAAGCACATGTTTACTCCATTTATGCAACTTATGCATAATGCGATGCGTGAACTGCAAGTTTAATATCAATTGCTGGTAATTTGCCTGACCCACCCCCGCACCCAAACCCTCACTCGCACCCCCGCACCCACCCCTGCACCCACACCCAGACACCAACCCACTCACACCCCCACCCCCACACACTCACTCACCGTGTGTCCGTGAACCAAGCCTCCTTGTAGCTCACAAGGAAGGCCGTGAGCGTAAAAGTAACAGAGATGGTCAGCTTCCAGGCGGACTCCAGGACCTTCTGCCGCCATTCTCTGTGCTGTTCTTCACTCATCTTAAGCCGGCGCTGGCCACACATGTAATTGGCGGCTGGCTGAAAGGTGGGAGATGCAGTCAGTGGGGTAGAGACACTGGTTAGTTCAGTGCGCTTGCCAGGCTTTTCATTCTAGTTTTCGCTTACACTGCCGTGTTGGCCGGGCAAATCAATGTAGTTGTCAAGAACACTGCCGTGTTGGCCGGGCTTAACATTGTAGTTTTTGCTTACACTGCCGTGTTGCCTTTTCTGGCATGATGCGTCCTGTGCGCCCTTACTAGTGTTCACACTGACTAAACTGACGCAACCCTGTGCGCCCTCACTAGTGCTCACACCCACACACCCACACTCGCACACCCACACCCACTCACACTGCTTAAAACAAACGCTTAAAGCTGTTTCCTAGCAGCTGCTTTGAGTCTGCTCTTGGTGAGCCTAGGTGAGTCCGACCACCCCCCACCATGCCTGCACACACACACGCACACACACACACGCACACACATACACGCACACACACATAAACACATAAACACACACACGTCTTTGGCCTGAAAACACCGGGTCGCACCATATTGTCAAGCCAAATCAATGGGGTTGGCTAGAACCGTATGTATGCACCGTACATGCACCGTACATTTGGTGATTCCGCTGCCAAAATACCGTTTATGTATGGTTCTGGCCAACCCTACCATTCAAGGAAGGAAGGGGGGGGGGGGAAACCAAGAGTGAGGGTTGTCATCAGGGTTAAGGTTATTAAAGAATTATAAGTAGAGGCCAAAGCAGGTAAGGTGAGGCGGTTGACTGAGGGCAGCTGCTGATTAATGCAGAAGCCTCTTTTCACAGAGGATGCCAACAGGGAGGTCCAGCAGGTGCAGGTGCAGGTGCAGGTCTTGGTCATGATTTTGGGGGCAACTCAAGGCAAGTGCATCGTCAGACAGAGGGGAAAGGATTTGCTATAATAACGCACTCAGCTAGGGTTGGCCAGAACCGTATAAATACCACCGCTTATGACTGTACATTTGGTGAATTTTCTGCCAAAAATACTGTATATAGTATATACGCTGTTAATCCAGGGTTCTGGCCAACTCTGCCCACACTGAACTGCAAGAAGGAACCAGGCTCAAAGAAAGCAGCTACAAACCTCGAAAATTGTAGTATTCAGGATCACGCGCAAAATAGGGAAGGCGAGGGCAAAGACCAGAGCGAGCCCGAAATCAAACCAACGGTTGCCCAGCAGAAATTCTTGCTCTGGCTGGGGACTGCTGTCCACATCCACTTCGAAATCGTGCTGTGGTAGAAAGGCCTTTGCGTAGCGCCTGCGAAAAGGAAATGTAAAACACTTGTTCAGTTAGCATACTGAGGGCGACAAAACAAAAGAGTACGATCAGTGTGTTGAATCCAGCACACATACAGCATACGCAGAAAGTGCGCAATGAACATTCGTGCGTGCGTGCGTCCGTAGGTGTTTCGTACGTGCGTGAGCATAAAACTACGCTGTGTACTACGAATGAGTGTGCAGCCATGTTGCAAGGAGTGTGTGCAGGGTGCATGTGATGTACCACACGAACACAGTACCTTATATCATCACCGTAGCTTCCTAAGAGTGCCATACTGCACTCCCCCCGTCAACGCTTTGTTTCTGTACTGTGCCGCGAGCCGGCAAACAAAAGATGCGAACAAAGATGCGATTTTATAAATCCCACACAAAAAGGCGCAAATCAATAAACTCCTAAATAAAAGAATTTAAAATGAATTGGCTTTCGTACGGAACCTGCTGAAGATATATCTTGCAATGCGTAATGTTGGATAAATTCAGGTTGCCTATAATTTACCATTCGGGAAAATCCAAACTATTCGCAAACGCAAACGTAGGTCTACTGGATTGCCCTGGATGAAAATCACCCTTCTAATCCTAAATTCCTCCCTTAACTAAGTCTCTTTCTTGCCCTCTCTGCTGGGCAAGTCCTCTTCCCCCTTTGCGTGCCCCTCCCAGGCACTCCCATGCATATGCATGAGTCAAAGTACAGTCCAGAACATCCTGGATGAAAGAGAGCCGGTGCCCCCGTGCCCGTAGTTTATTTGGCGGTCTGTCACTGGCCAAATGTTGGTCACTTGCACATTTCAGAACAATTTGGATCAGGTAACAGTGTCGGGCAAGTTTGGCGTTGAGGGAATAAATGCACCGAGCAAACAAAAAGCCTCAGCATGTCATCTGGGCGAGGATCCTTTGAGACCCCAGGTGGTAGCGCTTGTACCAGCTGGACGCCACGACAAAAAAGCAGCCAGCACATATATCTCTTTAATCGCAGCAATCTGACATGTCTCCCTTGATTACGCACAAGCACGCACACATACACACACATGCACACACATGCACGCTCACATACACATACAAATACATATGCATCGCAAGGAACACTAGGTCTTCATTCTCGTAGAACCCAAAATCTTGCTAGGTCTTCATTCTCGTAGAACCCAACATCTGGCTTGAATGCGAAAGCAAAGTTTCATTATAGAAGCTTGTCATATGCCAGGTATCGTTGTCGGCTGTCATTTACTTTGCTTAGGCTCTTGCCTAGCAAGGGGGGTTGTGCTACAACTCTTTGTACAGACCTACCATCGGCTACTTTCAGCATTTTGCCACTTCTATAACCAATGCTTATTCAACTCATTTCGTCAAGTCTTCTGGCTTGAATGAGGAGGCTCAAAGCTCAAAGCACTTTAATGCCAGCCTTCACGCTGTTGAAAGCTGTTCAGTCCAGCTAGAAAACTCTTTTCACTGTTGAGACCGCCAGGAGCCCAATTTGTAAGGTCAGGCCTGCAAATTTCAGAACCCCACTTATCTCTCATGATCTCATGTTCTCTCCCTCTTTTTTGTGGTGGAGGAATTTAACGACGCTTAGCGCCTTCGTGCTTCCATTTTGCAAAGCTGGGATGACAAAAATGCCTGCCTATTCAGCAAGCTGGAAACAGGAAAAAGAACGCAGGTAGTGTAAGCCAAAAACCATTCCTGACCTATGCCTTCTTGTTTGACGGTTTTATTGTTTATGATGAACCAGTTTAAAATTTTATAAAGCACACGAGTTTAATTTCCATTCTTCCCCCTTCCAAAGTGGCTTCTTTTCCTTTCCTAATTAATGTGAGGAGCGGTTTTACGAATTGTATCGTGTTTTCTTATCTTTTCTCTTCATTTCTTTCATTCTTTCCTGACGTTCAGAATGGTTTAGATCAAGCCACATGTAGTGTTATTTAATTCCTTATACGCAAAAGGAGGTGAACATGATGTAAAATACCAGAACTTGTAACTACTCAGTACCCAAATGGGGGTGTCCAGAACAACTTTTTTTGTGAAAGCAAAAGTGCAGTGTAATCGGGCGGCGATGTATACCCTGTCACATTTTGCGCTGCTAAATATTATGAGGTAGCCGAGCCCTCTCCTTCCAGATTAACCGTTGCCAGCCAACTCTCAACAATTGATCAGAGCCGCTGCAAAGCCAAGCCTGCATCCCTCCTTAAAATCCCATCGAGGAGAATCCCACCCCTTTTTGGTCGAGAAGTTTTGCAGTACTTGGTGCCATTTGGGCTTCACCTATTCTTTCCTTTCAAGGAAGGTCAAATTAAATATGTGCCTTACCCTAAACCCTAGCGTAATCCGAACCTAGAAGGCATAAATTCATTAATATGGGACACAACTACTCCCTGCTCCAATATTCGGATTAACTGCCTGAGTAGTTTCTTATTTTCTGGTTCATAGTGCTATTAAATTGCTCCGGTCTACGTGAAGCCGTATTGCACTACTCAGGTGGCAAGTACCGCCTGTATCCCAGCCCGCTTCTACCAACGGACTCCATATTTATGAAATACAACATAATTTTGATATTCCAGTGTGCATGTCTGGCCGTATCAGGGCTCGAATCAAGGGAGTTCTCTCGCAGGGGATGTTGTATTTATAAATTAAAACATAGATTTGATTTTCCAGAGTCCATGTCTGGCCGTATCAGGGCTCGAATCAAGGGAGTTCTCTCGCAGGGGAGGGAACGAAGTAAAGCGTGCAACTTTCATTTCCTACAAAATCCTGGCTCGAAAAGAACCGGCATCCAAAGAATTCGAAAGGATCCGAATCGCAACATTCGCAAAGGGAATTAATTGAAAGCTACGTTTTAAAAGAGCTCCCCCACCACGAATGAACTAAGCGTAATAGCCATCGGATCGCCAGCATCAACTCAACGAGCAAAGTGACCAGCAGCATCATGGGTGCAGGTAGCTCACCCGCTTGCCTTGCTGCTTGTCCTCCTGGAGGAATGCAAGCTCAGTTCTCAATGGCATCAGAGCCCTGGCAGGCAAGTACCATTGTGCCCCTCCCTCCTCTTCCTTTCTTCCCCAGGTGGCAATGATGGGCGCTCAATCGTGGCTGACACCCGTAGAGACAAGGACATTACACGGAGGAAGAGCAGCTTCTCCGGGCTCAAGGCCAAGCTGCCCAGCAAGGCAAATATCAAGGAGCAGCTGCAGAACGACCTGACCGTGCTGCGCCACATCTGGTTCACCAAAGCACAAGGCGACGACCACGCCTCGCGTCTGGAGAGCTTTTACGGGCCGCAGGCAAAGGCTTGTGAGTGTTGCGCGAGAAAAGCATCAGATTTTCCCGCCTAGGGGCCTACGGCGAGGAAGAGAAGGCTGGAACGTCACTATAAATTTCCACGCACATTGGCAATTAGATGCTGTACTCACACGATCGGCGTTCATTCCATCTGGCGCAGATGACAAGTTCCGGGCCAACTTTTTGTGGGGACGCAAGCCGATGCTGGCTGCTTGTGCTGCCAGGCTCTCCCAATGCAAGGACCTGATCTGGGTGGACCTGGGAGGAGGCACTGGGGTGGGTATGCTTGAGCTGGTTGGCCTGGTTAAATCCTCAGGCAGCCTGTCCAAGAGGACCTTGCCTTCTTCTCAGCACGCCACGGGCAGCATTTCGTCGTTGACACTTCACGTTAGTTTGCTCAGATGTGCACAGACACCACATGCATGCGTGAGGTCGCACGTGAGCATGCGCACGCTGTACTCAAAGCACTGCACTCACTTCCACCCGCTGCAGGAGAACGTGGATATGATGTTTGAGTACATGCCCATCGAGTGCTTCAAGGCCATCTACGTTGTGGACCTCTGCCACTCCTTGTGTGAGGTGTGTGAACGCTCACCCTATTGTGCACCTTCCACCCAACATTGGCCATCATAGCCAACAATGAGCATATAAGCCTGTCCAACCTCATTTCACCAGTGGTGGTCGCATGCATACAAGCCTGTGCTGTGACTTGCATTTGCGAACAAACGCAACATCATCAAGTGCCATCACACACAATCATGAAGCACTCGCTCTTGCATGGGTGCAACCACACGCACACGCACATGAACAAACGTGCACACAAATGCACACAAAGACACATACAAACGCACCCAACACACACGCACATGCCCACACGCCCACACACATGCACACACACACACTCACACACATGCTTACACACATGGCAGGTGGCCAAGCTCAAGGTGCAGGAGAGAGGATGGAAGAACGTGCACGTTGTGGAGAGCGATGCCTGCACCTTTTCTCCCCCTGAGGGCTCAGCATCTCTTGTCACCTTCTCCTACTCGTTATCAAGTGCGTGTCGCCATTATTATTTAGGTTGACCAGAACCGTATATGGCCGTTTATTTGGTGATTTCCCTGCCAAAAATACCGTGTATACACTTACACGATTTTAGCCAACCCCATTATTACCAGTTGAAAATGAGAGGCTGCACGTTTCTTGGACAATACTCCTGACACACAAACAACAATCACACAAGCACACACAAGCACGCACGTGCACACGCAAGCATTAACACACATGCATATGCACATCCAAGCACATGCACATGCGCATGCACATCCATACACGTGTGCACATACGTGTTCGCACGCACACACACACTCACACACGCTCACACTCACACACACACACACTCGCACACACACACACACACACTTGCACACACACATACGCCCTGCAGTGATCCCTCCCTTCCACAACGCTGTAGACGCTGCATGCTCCTACCTCACCAACGATGGATACCTGGGTGTGGCTGACTTCTATGTGTCCAGCAAGTACGACCTGCCAATGCGACAGATGCCATGGCTGCGGCGGTTTTTCTGGAGGTGGGCGAGGCTTGGTTGTGTGCGTGTGTGTGTGTGCGTGTGTGTGAGTGTGTGTGTATTTACGAGTGCGCGTATTAGTGGGTTTGGCTGCATATGTGTGTGTGTGTGTACGTGTGCACCTGCGTGTGTACAATACTCCTGCCTGTTTGCTCGTCGCGCGCACCCTAGCGTTTAGCTTGCACACTTGCAGCATACACTTCCACATGCACACACACGCACGCGTGCACACACACACACACACTCTGTGGGCTGTTTTAGGGCAACCTTTGACACAGACAACATTGACATCGGCCCCGAGCGCCGTAACTACATTGAGCACAGGCTAGAGCGCGTGTGGGAGGTCAACAGCCAGGTGGGGGTGTGGCAGTGTGTGTGTGTGTTCACGTGTGTGTGTGTGTGTGTGTGTATGTGTGTGTGTGTGTGAGGGGGGGGGTAGTGGGCGTGTGGTGGGGGTGTTTTTTTTTGTGTTGCAGGCCAAAAGCCCAATCTAATATTTTTAGCAGGCTTTCCATATACACGGTCACATATTGTGTGTGTTTGTGCATGAGTTTCTGGTCAACCCTGCATATTATCTACCACACACTTGCTGGGCTTGATATTCTGCCTACAGCACGACTGACCTGATGGCTCCTCCTTTTGTGTGTGTGTGTGTGCGTGCTTTCGATCAATACCCTACGTCTCCTACCTTGTGGATGTCATCGCCAGACGTCACGTCTGACCTGATGGCTCCTCCTTGTGTGTGCGTGTTTGTGTGTGCTTTCGATCAATACCCTACATCTCCTACCTTGTGGATGTCATCGCCAGACGTCAGGTCTCACCTGATGGCTCCTTTTCTCTGTGTGTGTTTCTGCACACGTACCTTCAGGGCTCAATACCCTACGTCCCCTACCATGTGAAGTAAAGTCGTTGTCACAAGCCACGTCTGACGTTGATGCCACACATATGGTCCAACCTGACGATGACTCATACTATTTTCTGCTTGTGCCTATATGCCTGCAGGGCTCGATACCCTACGTCCCCTACCTCCGTGCCCCTTATTACGTGTGGATTGGCCGCAAGCACCAAATGGGACGTGAGTGCGCGTTGCCTTTAACCTGCGGTTTGCATCATTTTTAGGGCTGGCCAGAACCACATATGTACCTAGGAGTTACATTACACTCGTTGCTTTTGAGGAATGGCAGCCTTGCGTGCACAATCAGTTTTTGGCGAAGCCCCCCTCTTGGGGGCGTGGGCCACTAGCGTTGATAGCTTCCCAGTGGGAAGTTCCCACCCCACTTCACACCGGCCTCCCCAGGCTCACCCAGGCCACCCCACGGGCTGAAACTCGACATAGGATCCCAACCAATACTCGTACCGCACCTTATGAATTCTGTGACCCTGGGGTGCAGTGTGTGAAGTGTTAGAGACAAGTTTTGTTTTGGGGGGGTCTAGCCCTCCTCCCCAGGCCCCTCCACGGTTCCTCCCGGGCTGGGACTCGACATAGGCTCCTAACCAAACACTTCACCGCACCAGATAAATTCTTGGACCCTAAGGTGCCATGTGTAAAGTTTTGGAGACAAGTTTTATGTTTGGAAGCCCCAGGACTCGTCCTGTGTGTATGTAGGGTATCGTACACACAGGACGAGTGCACGCAGTCAATTTGCTTGTTTTTGTGCACACACACACACACACACACACACACACAGGATGAGTGCTACACACAGGACGAGTGCACGCAGTCAATTTGCTTGTTTTTGTGCAAACACGCAGGACGAGTGCATACACACAGGACGAGTGCACGCAGTCAATTTGCTTTAATTTGTGCATACACAGGACGAGTGCATACACGCAGGACGAGTGCATAAATACAGGACGAGTGCACGCAGTCAATTTGCTTGATTTTGTGCATACACACAGGACGAGTGCATACACACAGGACGAGTGCACGCAGTCAATTTGCTTGTTCTTGTGCAAACACGCAGGACGAGTGCTTACACACAGGACGAGTGCACGCAGCCAATTTGCCCGTTTCTTGTGCAAACACGCAGGACGAGTGCATACATACAGGACGAGTGCACGCAGTCAATTTGCTATATTTTGTGCATACAGCCAGGACGAGTGCATACACACAGGACAAGTGCACGCAGTTAATTTGCTTGATTTTGTGGGGCATGTCTGCACTCACAGAGGGCGATGCCCCACTAAAGCAAGAAGATTGACTGCGTGCACTCGTCCTCTGTGCATGCAATGATGCCCAACAAAAAAAGGAAGTTGACTGCGTTCGATCGTCGTCTGTGTGTGCAATGATGCCCCACAAAAGCAAGAAATTGACTGCGTGCACTCGTCCTCTGTGCATGCAATGATGCCCAACAAAAAAAGGAATTTGACTGCGTGCGATCGTCGTCTGTGTGTGCAATGATGCCCCACAAAAGCAAGAAAATTGACTGCGTGCACTCGTCCTCTGTGCATGCAATGATGCCCAACAAAAAAAGGAAGTTGACTGTGTGCAATCGTCGTCTGTGTGTGCAATAATGCCCCACTTAAGCAAGAAAATTGACTGTGTGCACTCGTCCTCTGTGCATGCAATGATGCCCAACAAAAAAAGGAAGTTGACTGCGTGCAATTGTTGTCTGTGATTGCAGACATGCCCCACGAAAACAAGGTGGACCGCCCAGCATTGTTTCCCCCTACCTTCCTGTATACCCAATCCTGGGAGGACCCAGAGCCAGACATGCAGGTGTGGGTTGTTCGGTGTGCTTGATCTGAAGCAAGCGCTTTCGTGATTCGCAAACAGCAAAAACCTCTGCTTTCCTTTGGGTTGCGTGGCGTGCGTGCACCACCCACAGCTGCTTTTAGCCCGTTGCTTGCTGTATATGCAATCCTGGGAGAGAGAGCCCAGAGCCAGACATGCAGGTGTGCGTTGTTCGGTGTGCTTAATCTGAAGTGAGCGCTTTCGTGATTTGCAAACAGCAAAAACCTCTGCTTTCCTTTGGGTTGTGTGGCGTGCGTACACCCACAGCTGCTTTTAGCCTGTTGCTTGCTGTGTACCCAATCCTGGGAGAGAGAGCCCAGAATCAGACAGGTGCAGGTGCGGGTTGTTCGGTGTGCTTGATCTAAAGCGTAGTTGTGTGATTCACAAACAGCGCAAGCTTTATAGATTGCTTTGTGTTGGGCATCAGGCTCGGATCATCAACTGATGCGATACGCCATTTGTCATTTCAACAGGTGTAATCTGAAAACTCTTATCAGGCCGATTTCTCTGCAAGAGAATGCAGTGTGTCCTGCTTCTCTGTTGAATGTACCGTACCGTACCGTACTCACCCCGGTGCCCAAATTTCAGAAATATTAAAAGTAACCCCAGGTAACCTGTAAATAAATATTTTAGCCTTCCCTGCACCAACTCCGGTGGGCATTTACCCAGCCAGTGCCTGCACAAGTGTGTGAGTATGCATGCACATGCGCGTTTGTGCGTGTGCATGTGTGTTTCTGTTTCACGTTTGTTGTGCGAGTGCGTATTCGTGCGTGTGCGTGTTCATGCGTGTGCGTGTGCGCGTGTGCGTGTGCATGTGTGCTTCTGCTTCACGCTGAGCCCGCTCATCTTTTGCCTGCTGCAGCCTGGCTAGGTCGGCTTTCTGCTGCTCCTCCTTTTGCTGCTGCAAAGCTTTTTCCCCTGCTATAGCTGCCGACTTGACGTAAAAGCAAACACACCTTTGGGCGCAACTGGTGCTGCTGACGCTGGGGCTGGTGTTGGTGCTAAGGTCGGGGCGGGGCCTGGGAGGGGAGCGGGGAGGGCGGGGGGGCCTTCTCCGCTCATCGCTGTTTGGCCACCCACCAAACTTAATTTTCGCCAAACCCCGGAAACCCCGGAGCCTCTGAATAAATATATATTTTACGATGCCGATATCACGCCGGAGGGCAAAAAACGTTATTTACCCGGGGTGAGTTAAGAAAGGTACGGTAACCAAAATAAACAAAAACAAGGGTGACCGCATTACACCAAAAATGCAAAGCCACGTACTCGCTGCAATATCTGTACGCGCGTGTGTGTGTATGTGTGCCTGCACAGGTGATGAACATCAACCCCAACAACCGCGTGCTCACGCTTACGAGTGGGGGGTGCTAAATCTCGTGCTTGCTGCATTACCTCTTGCTCCTGTGCGTGTGTATGTGCCTGCACAGGTGATGAACATCAACCCCAACGATCGCGTGCTCACGCTCACGAGTGGCGGGTGCAATGCGCTCAACCTGTTGCTGGAGGGTGCGGGTGAGGTGGTGTCTGTGGACTGCAACCCTGCGCAGGTGGGTGTGGGTGTTGGTTTTACGTGTGGGTGTGTGTGGGTGCGGTGAAGTTGGTGTCTGTGGACAGCTACCCTGCACATATATGTGTGTATGTATGGGGGGGTCAGGCTGGAAGTGGGAGTGGGAGTATGGCTGTACATGTGGGTGCAGGTAAATTGGTGTCTGCGGACTGCAACCCTGCGCGGGTGGGTGTGGGTGTACGTGTGGCTGTTGGTTTTAAGTGTGTGTGGGGT
>Ga0307947_1003401_pt1 | contig 12804 bp, 8 predicted proteins | sample OrgLakmetagen232_FD_201840 | JGI IMG/M metagenome (GOLD analysis project Ga0307947, IMG submission 201840) | Saline water microbial communities from Organic Lake, Antarctica - #232 | ecosystem: Environmental > Aquatic > Non-marine Saline and Alkaline > Saline | place: Antarctica: Organic Lake...
TTTTTTGGGGGGGGGGGGGCCCCCCCCAAATGTGGGAAAAACTGTTTTGGGGCCATGATCTATGTTTGTGACCGCCCTGGTCCCCCCCTAAGCCAAATTTCCAAAATCCTTTTTTGCAGCCCCCCATTTTATATGATTCCCCAGCCACCACCAAAAATAAAGTCATTTGGTGGTGCTCAGGTCTGGGGGTGAACACCACTACATAGGGCGCTAGATATGCGCAAGAGGTTGTGGGAATTATGCTGCCATAAGGGCGAAAGAAAAGATTACGCAGGCAGTGAAAACCACTCCCTACATTAATCAAGCATACCAGCCATTTACTGAAAATAAAAAAATGTGCATGAATTGTGTCAATCATCATGCAAGGGTTGGAGGGGAAACTTTAATCTGGAGACCTTTGCAGAAAAGCAATGAATACCAATGCTGTTATCATCGTTTACTACGCCGTTAGTCTTTCAAGGTTCACTCAAGTTTCTGGCACTGCAACTTGAGTGCGCAATTTCTATTAAACACAAGCTTTTATAACAAGCCAAGTTTGTGGAGTGTCCCTTTGCCACTGCCACAGCTGTCAATACAAAGCCTTGAACAGGCGTCCATGACACGTGCCAACAAAGCAACCACATTGTCAGCTGTCGGTTTTCCTGAGTCCCTTAGGTTCCCTGTTTGTTGGGCATCTTGGCCTGCAGATGATTGGAACGTCCAAAACACCATCCCTTCCTGCAAAATTTTTGAACGGCATTAAGATCCTGCTCACCTCCTGGGCTCTACTTCAGAGAGCCTGCTAGTGACATTGAGAAGCAAAAAGAAGTGACTATGCAGGCGATAAAACCACTCTTGTTGGATGTCATCTTTGTCATTGTTTCTTGTTGGAGGATGCCATCGTGGAGAGCAATCTGGGCTCTGTCGCTGCTGCTTAGATGGTACTGTACATAGGGTTGGCCAGAACCGTTTACACACACTGGATACGACCATGATCATGGAATTGTCCCCACTCAAAATAAATCGTACATGTGTGCTTGTGGTTCAGGCCAACCCTTATCATAAACTAAGTGGCTCCCTACATTCATGAATTGGCATGGCGTAACAGTGACTCAAAAATAAGGAACCTAGGTAGTGCAGTCAACGCCGGCACAGATCTAGAAAGGACATGGCGTAGCAGTGACTTAAAGATAAAGATCCTAAGTAGTGCAATCAATTCCGGCACAGACTGAGAAGGGACATAAAGTAACAGTGACTCAAACCTAAAAATGATAGTGCAATCGAAGTCGGCACGGACTAAGAAAGGGTCCCACTTTGCACCACCAATGGATGCAGCGGCACAGGGATACATTGCAGCACGGTAATCAATGAGGGGAGTGGCTTTTACTACCAACGTTATAACATTCCTTACAATGCCTTTGCAGTGCTCTATTCAATGAACTCTTTCCAAACGCCATTTTGCAAAACTTGTGCGGTGCGTTATTTGTTTCAGTGTCTTGCAGGGCTCTGCTCAATGAATTCTGTCCTTACACCCTATTGATCTCCATGTAATTTTCGTGCTTTTCTATGCTGGACGAGTTCTACGGTACCCGGTACCAAAGCGGCTCATTCTACTTCATTTATGTGGGGAGTGTTTTTTGCTGTGTAGTTGTATTTTCTAAGTTTAGTATTGGTTTTCTTTCCAAATACCTACCAATTATCAATGCAATTATCAATGCAATTACACAAGAGGGATAGTGACTCAGCTCTGGAAAAAGCTTACAACGTTCCCTCCAACCCTCTTTGTTGCATCATAAAAACAGTTCCACGCATCCTTGTCAATCTTAATTACTCAACTAATCCATCACAGGAAGGGGTGAACTAGGGGGAATAGACTCCAATATGCCCCTATCACTCGCTGCTTCACACCAATAACCTCACACACTCTAGCTAAAAACATGCACACAGGAGGGAGCGGCAGTGTCTCAGATCAAGAGCAAGCCTATGACGTGTCCCTACCACACGTCGCTTCACACCGACGAGCTCAAACACCCTTGCCAAAAGTGTTGACAAAGGAGGGAGCGGCAGTGTCTCAGATCAAGAGCAAGCCTATGACGCATCCCTACCACACGCCGCTTCACACCGACGAGCTCAAACACCCTTGCTTAAAACATGCACACAGGAGGGAGCAGCAGTGACTCAGATCAAGAGCAGGCCTATGACGTGCCCCTCCCACACTCCGTGACACACCACATCTTCTCCCACCTAGACCCTGTGGCACTCGCCAGAGCATCATGTGTTTGCAGGTGGGTTTTCCTGGTGGCCTCGGTTGCAAAGTGGCTGTTGTGTGTGTGTGTGTGTGTGTGTGTGTGTGTGTGTGTGTGGCGCACTCATGTGTTCGGGCTCTGCTTTGTGTTCTAGGGGTTAACTTTTTGTTTTCTGGCTCTGCTGTGTGTTAGGGCTTTGGTGTGTGTGTGTGTGTGTGTGTGTGTGTGTGTGTATGTGTGTGTGTGTTTGGGATCTGCTGTGTAGACCCAAAGAAACATGCCAGAGCAATTCATTTATGTTAATTGAATGAACTGCAGATTGAACGTGTCAGGGGTTTGCTGTGTAAACCCAAAGACACCCGCCACAGCCTTTTGTGTCTGCACTTTCAATCTGGTGACGGAGTGCATATGTCAGGGCTCTGCTGTGTAAACCAATGACACCTGCCATAGCATTTTGTGTCTGCGCATATCTGCGCATAAGATAATTACATACCGAATGATATGGTGGGTGGCAACTTGTTTAAAGGTCAGCAGACTCAGTGCAACTGCAGTGCAGCTTGCTTGTAATTTGATTGCTGTTAAAATAAAACAGACGGTTGCGGCTGTCATCTCTTATGCGCTGATGCCTCGTATTCATGCACCACAATGTGCAGATCTACAACGAGGCACGGCATGACATGAGGACCATTAATTGTGCTTCCTCTCATGCGCTGATGCCTCGTAATCACGCACTGCAATGCGCAGAGCTCCAACGAGGCATGGCATGATGACGTAAGGACCATGGATTGTGTTACTCAGCAAAAACTGAGGCAATTCAATTCGGTATATCCCACATTTCAAACCGGCAATACAAAAATTATGTCCTGCGCTCTCACAAGGCGTGGCATGACACAGGGGCCAATGATCGCGTTGCTCAGCGAACACAGCGAAGCAACACTATAACAATGCAATCTTACAGGGCATGGCACGGCTTAGGTAGCTCCCCAGATCTGTGGGAGTTCTGGTCGGCAAGTACCCTGTTCCCACGATCTACAGCTCGCCCTGCGCATGGCCAAACAGCAAGTGCTGCCGCTTTTGGGCAGCTCGTTGCAGGTGAGCAAAGAAAGAGCAGAGGTTGCTTCGTATTTTAAACATTTGATTGCATAATTGACTAGCAAATGCTGGGCAGCTCGTTGCAGGTGAGCAAGGAAAGAGGAAAGTTTGATTGTAGTGGAAAAAATCGATTGCATAATTGACTAGCAAATGCTGGGCAGCTCGTTGCAGGTGAGCAATGTGAGAGGAGAGGCTGTTTTAGTGGGAAGATTCGACTGCTTAATTGACTAGCAAGTGCTGGACAGTATGCGTTTCAGGTGAGCGGATTAAGAGAGGCTGCTTTAAATTGCCTGAAAAGTTTGCAAACCTTTATGTTGCCATGAGCCCTGAATTGGACAAGTGTGGGTGTGTCGCTAGCGACGCTGAAAAATTGGCGAAGCCCATCACGCACAAAACGTGTGCATGCATATACATGTGTGTGTACGTGTGTATGTGTGTGTGCGCGCGTGTGTGCCTGTGTGTTTGTGCGTGTGTATGTGTGTGCGCGTGCGTGTGTGCCCGTGTGTGTGTGCGTGTGTGTATGTGTTTTTGTGCGCGTGTGTGCCTGTGTGTTTGTGTGTATGTATGTGTTTGTGCGCGCGCGCGTGTGTCTGTTTTTGTGCGCATGCATGTGTATTTGTGTGTGCGCGCCTGTGTGTATACACGTGCGCGTTTGTATTTGTATGTATGTGCGCGTGCGCATGCGTGTATGCGTGTGTGTGCGTGCACAAGTGTGCGTGTGTGCAGGCATGCCTGTGTGTGTGTGTCTTGCTGTCCCACAGATGCTGCAGTGGTGTACATGGCGCTGTGCTGGAGTAGCCTTTGCTGAAACAGGCGTGAGGATGCGCTGCTTCTGCTGTTCCCTGTCTAATGAGAGGGCAGGTGCGAGCATGGTGCCCGGGCTGGCCACGGTTCTGAACTTTGCTTCAACACACAGTGCGCAGCAAGCACCTGCACCGTGCGCCTCCATGCCCTGCGAACAGTCGAAGCCAATACAGACTGCATCCCTGAAGGATCCCATCCAAGCAAACTTCCGCGCGTCATGCACATCTGACTAAACAAAATTATATAGCCTAATGGACAATGAGCCAATGGACAATGAGCCAATGGACAATGGAAAACCCCTGTTGGCATGAGCCCTGAATTGGACAACCCTTTGATGTTAAACTATGTGAATTGTGTATGTGTGCTATGTAGAAAGGTATTGGTAGCAGAAAACATGGAGATTTCTGTGCTAGCAGTGAGACCATTACCCTCATAGTCATACCAAGGCACGGGCAAGCAGGGCTTCTGGTGAATATTGTGATTCCTACCCCATGTTCAAGGAACCGGGGCTGTTTTAGTAATGAATGATAATAATGAATGATAATAATGTATAATGAATAATGAATGATAATAATGATTATTGTGATTCCTACCCCATGGTCAAGGAACGGGGCTATTTTGGTAATGAACACATGTGATCAGTACCTGAATATTTAAGGAATGGTTTCAGGAACAGAGCTACTTTTGGATAACGAGCAGCTCAGAGGGGGGCAATTGAGCAAATGCCCGGACATGCTCCTTTTTAACATTCAGGGGGCAACTGCTCACCCACCACTTCATCAAATTGAAACTAATGTAGCTTCAAGCTCAAGCTCAGGATATAACGTATATATCAGAGGTCTTACACCATTGGCAAGCACACCTCAACACCTCATTCAAGGGGAGTCGCGAGTATGTGCGCAGGTGTCTTTTGAGTGCAGGTTCAGATCACAAGCACGTGTTTATACTTTTGCTGTCTGTGCCCTATTAATGACGTATTTTTTGTGCCCTATCAATGACGTATTGTTTGTGCCCTATAATTGGTGTGAGCTGGTACCAAAATAAACGAAAGGCACAAGCTTATTTTTAAGGTGTGCACCACCCTGGAAAGTGGGTGGCATCAGGCCACATAAGGTACAGAACAAACACATATTCTGATACACAGACACTCACATGTGCACACACACACATACACACACCGGCACACACATACACATGCACACACACGCACACACACTCACACTTTCACTTGTCTCCCACGGTTGCAGCACACCCGTCATCCGTACAACCTTTTAAAAGGTGGCGTGTGCTGCAAGGGGGAGTGCCATCATGGATGCACCCGGATTCCACTTGCCACTACCACCATACATGGTACGTCTCGTTCACTTAACACCAGCAATACAGTAACACAGTAACCACCACTTGCCACTACCACCATACATGGTACGTCTCTCGACCACTTAACACCAGCAACAGCAGTACCACCAGCAACACATTAACACAGTAACCACCACTTGCCACCACCAATCTTTTTGGTACGTCTCGACCACTTAACACCAGCAACAGCATTACCACCAGCAACACAGTAACACATCTTCCACTTCCCCTTTGTCAACCTCGTTTTGCCAAGTCAAGGACGCGTCTGTTAGTTGGTTCGAAGAGGAGCTGAACACAGGCCTGTGGATGCATTGTATCCGTCGTTCCACACCATAGTGCAGGACTAGGCAGGCAGCCCGCACCATAGTGCAGCTGCTTAAAAGACTATGCATCACAGTGCAGCTGCTTTAGTGCCCATAGTGTCTACCATAGTGCCCATAGTTCCCACAGTGCCCACAGTTTCTGCCATAGTGCCCACACCAAAGTGCAGCTGCTTATAGACTAAATATATAGAGGACTAGGCAGGCAGCTCAAACCATAGTGCAGCTGCTTAAAAGACTATGCACCGTAGTGCAGCTGCTTTAGTGCCCATAGTGTCTACCATAGTGCCCATAGTTCCCACAGTGCCCACAGTTTCTGCCATAGTGCCCACACCAAAGTGCAGCTGCTTATAGACTATATATATAGAGGACTAGGCAGGCAGCCCACACCATAGTGCAGCTGCTTATAGACTATGCACCATAGTGCAGCTGCTACAGTGCCCAAAGTGCCTGCCATAGTGCCCATTAGTGTCCACCCACATAGTGCCCATAGTGCCCACAGTGCCCATAGTGCCTGCCATAGTGCCCACACCACAGTGCAGCTGCTTATAGACTATGCACCATAGTGAAGCTGCTACAGTTCCCAAAGTGCCTGCCATAGTGCCCATAGTGCCCATAGTGCCCATAGTGCCCACAGTGCCCATAGTGCCTGCCATAGTGTCCACACCGTAGTGCAGCTGCTTATAGACTATGCACCATAGTGCAGCTGCTACAGTGCCCAAAGTGCCTGCCATAGTGCCCATAGTGCCCACAGTGCCCATAGTGCCTGCCATACTGCCCACACCATAGTGCAGCTGCTTGTAGACCTGGATGCCTCTGTGGAGCACATTGTCCTCTGCCCATATACGCATAAGAGTTGGCCATATACGCATAAGAGTGGGCCATATAGGCATAAGAGTGGGCCATATACGCATAAGAGTGGGCCATATACGCATAAGAGCACAATGGCCATCTGGGGTCACCAATTGGTTGTGAAGGCTCTGTAGCTCATCCATAGAGGTAATGTAGCAGCGTTCATTTTGCTCAACTGTCAGAGTGCAGAAAGCTGTGCTTGTGCACAGACAGGTCAGGCGCTATGATGGATAAGCATATCTCAAGAGGAACTACCGGTGTGCGCTTGTACTTGAAAGCAGGCTCCCGTGGCTTATTGCCTATTTATATATATATATACAGGAACTGTGTTTCATTGCTGCTGCATAGTTACCTGTTTTATTGCTGCTGCATGACTTGCCTGTGACGACTGCATCGCACCATTTCAACAGCAAGTGTATCCGTCGACTCTATCAACAACAATATTCCGCCCTTCCTATGAATGCAGCCTGTTCCAGCAGCAGCGCCGGCAGCGGCAGCAGGAGCACAGACTGAGGTCCTTACAGCAACGCCCTCCTGAACAACAGCATGACTTTGAGCTCCAGACTCCCTCACAGCAGCAACAGCAGCCACAGCTGCAGCTGCACTTTACGTCCCAGCCGCCTCAGCATCAGGCACAGCAGCAACGACCTTCTTCGCGGAGGCTGAAGATGAGGCAGGACGGTTTAATCCATCAAAACCAGGCTGCATACTCGCAGATCAAGGACAGCTGCTACCCCTGCTCCCTGTACTCTGATACTAGGCCATGCAAACCGGAACAGGTAAGCTGATCGCAGTTTAAGGACAGCTGCTACCCCTGCTCCTCTGTATTCTGACACTAGGCCATGCAGACTGGAACAGGTAAGCTGATCGCAGTTCAAGGACAGCTGCTACCCCTGCTCCCTGTATTCTGATACTAGGCCATGCAAACTGGATCAGGTAAGCTGATGATGGAGCAAGGGGAGTTGCTCTTCCTGTAGGGTTGGCCTAAACTACAAATGTATGCGTTATATGCATGGCACTCTTAGCAGGGAATCACATGTACAGTCATACACGGGGTGCGTATGAAATTAAATAAACGTTATAACGTTATGCACGCTGTGTAAAATAATAAATGAACGTCACACCGGGTGTGTGTATGCTGTTTTGGCCAAATCAAGGCTTTTGTTTTGCTGTGTAAGGCCATAGAAAGGACTCACACACCTTGTGCAGCAGATACAATCTAGAGGAAGTGGAGGACGAGATGGAAGAGGGCAGAAGCTTTTTGCTTGGGTGCTGCTTATAGCTTGATGGAAGTTGTTGCAGGAGATGTGCTTGGGTGCTGCTTAGCTTGATGGAAGGTGCTGCAGGAGCGTCTTGCTTTAATGCTGCTTAGCTTGATGGAAGGTGTTGCAGGAGATGTGCTTGGGTGCTGCTTAGCTCGATGGAAGATGTTGCAGGAGATGTGCTTGTGTGCTGCTTAGCTTGATGGAAGGTGTTGCAGGAGATGTGCTTGGGTGCTGCTTAGCTCGATGGAAGGTGTTGCAGGAGATGTGCTTGTGTGCTGCTGAGCTTGATGGAAGGTGTTGCAGGAGATGTGCTTGTGTGCTGCTTAGCTTGATGGAAGGTGTTGCAGGAGATGTGCTTGTGTGCTGCTTAGCTTGATGGAAGGTGATGCAGGAGATGTGCTTGTGTGCTGCTGAGCTTGATGGAAGGTGTTGCAGGAGATGTGCTTGTGTGCTGCTTAGCTTGATGGAAGGTGTTGCAGGAGATGTGCTTGGGAGGAGGTGTCGTAGAAGCAGCATGTCCCCTGATTTGCCGGAGCATGTTGTGAAACGTGAAACCCTTGCTTGAATGCATGCACTGCAGAGTCGGTGTTGGAATTTACGTTGCAGGAGCATAACGCAGGAGCAGCATTTGTGGGACATGCATCGAAGAAGTATCTTGACTAGTGTCTGCTTTTTTTCTTTCTTAGTGTTGCAGGAGCGCGTTGCAGGAGCATAACACAGGAGCACCAAATTGTGGGACATGCATCGAAGAAGTAATTTGACTAGTGTTGCGGAAGCGTTGTTTACACTATCTACATTTTTTACTTAGTGTTACAGGAGCGCGTTGCAGGAGCATAACACAGGTGCAGCATTTGTGGGGCATGCATATCAAAGAAGTAGAAGGAACGCTCCTTGCATTAAATTTACACAGACCGAGGACATATACAGCAGCAGAAGTGTATTAACAGTCGCAGAAGTGCGTTTCAGGACCGGTGTTGGATCTCTAGGCATCCAGGCAGCTGCAAAACGTTATTAAAAAACGCTTGAGATCTGCTTATAAAGCTGAGACTTGTCTGTCTGCACCCAGAGGAAGGGCTGGCCTCTATTCACAGGTGTCTGGTCTTTAAGTTTGGTGTGTTGGTCAATGTCATGGCTGCTCACCCCAACAAGGTACGATGGCCAATGTCGGTGTGATGGTCAGCGGCATGGCCGCTCACCCCGACAAGGAGTGATGGCCAATGTCGGTGTGTTGGTCAGCATCATGGCTGCTCACGACAAGGAACCGTCCGCCTACACCTCTTGAACACACCTCTTGAATTGCACCTCTTGAACACACCTCTTGAATTGCACCTCTTGAACACACTAGTGCAGGTCATTAATTACCTGACATCTGGGCGGGGCGGGAACAGAGTGTGGCACAAGTATGGCAACGGTCATGGAAGTGATTCCAGCTCAAGTGACGGCAGTGGGGTGGAAAGCAACGAGGACGTGGAGTCACAGCGCTTACGGCTGTGGTCTTTCAATGTTTAGACTTTATTTGTGTTGCTGCATTGGGTCGCAGATCCCACCAAACAGGCACTAAACCAAATATGGATTGATTTATTGATTGATTGATTTGTGTGAGACCTTCCGCCAGATTGTTCGGACTATACCAAAGAGGATATAGGCACCCCAAAAAAGTGTGGTTGCAACGTTACAATGGCTGCTTTGATAAGAAGCGACCTGCAGTTTGATTAATAGCCGCTGTCTGGTCCTGGCCAGCCACAAATAAATACATTGCTCAGGAGTGTGGGGAGAGTTCACTGCCTTGCTTTTTTTCCTCAAGTTTTTCCTTTTTCTCAGGCAGCAAAAAACACTTTCCACACATGATTAGATTAGATAAGATTACTGAAGCAAAGGACCACATTAATGGCAGGCGGCCTTGCCAGGGTCTACCTAGGAAACCGTGCGTTTCTCTATGCCACATTCTGCTAGATAGACGCACATAAATCCAGTTTCTTCATATCCTTGTCCCCTTCTTCTGTTCCTTGACAGACGTCGCGAACTTTCTTGGCAAAAAAAGGCGCAGTTTTTAGCCGACGGTTTTTAGCCGACGTTTTCCAAAATAATGAGCACGCGGTACATTTTAGCTGTAGTTTTAGTCGTCATAAATCCTCGGTATCAGAGTGATTATGTTTGAAATTCTTATTTAAATTTAAGAGGGTTTGCCAAAGTTATGAGTGCCTCCACAGAGGCTGAAGGGAAAGAAGATGTGGGATTGAACACCCTTATTCACCTACCTCCACAGCTGCATCACAGAAGCGGACATAGAGTGGATGAGGGCTACACAGGTAGCGATACGAGCAACCCGCTTGCCGGAGCAGCGCGAGATAGGCATGTAAGTCATGACGGCCATTTTTTTAGACTAGGTTTAGAGCGCAGACAGGCATCCCATCCAGTACTCCTATATGCGCTTTCATTTTGTTTGAGGATGGTTATGAGATCACCTTTGCTGTTTTCAGTTAAGCACAAGCAAAGTGCAGTGTATAGCCCAAATCAAGCATCAGGATGATTAAAGACTGCCTCCATAACCTTTTTACTTACAACTCACTGTTTGTGTTTGCTATTGTATAGGATTCTGACGGGGCTCGCCGCAACAGCGCTGGTGTAGGTGACGCCCAGCCCTCGCACGTTCTGCCAAGCAGCAGCCGGCTGGGAAAGGAGGGAGTGCCTGCTGGGCAAAAAAAAGGCAGGCAACCTGGGGACTTATTCCTTCAGGTAGATCTATACACGTTGATGAACAAGGAATGATGGCATTATAGGCGTGCATTTCCATTTTCAACCAAAGGTTTCAGCACCAGACTTAGATAGAGACTGATGAATTTGCATATAGCAGCTACGAAATGAATGACTTGTGTTTAAATGAGTATAAAGCAAGAACTCCTGACGACTGCTGTTGCCGGATGTTGCTGGACGCATGCCTTTCCGTCTTCCAACTTTGCAGACATAAAGTCTCCCTCTCTCCAGCTTGACCTTGGCCACTAGAACTACTTTGATCGAGTTGCATTTATGATACCCAGATAGCGAGATGGCAGCTTTACGGGTCCTTTAACAAGGAACGTGATGCAATTAATTTCAGGTCCTCGTCATCGCTGTTCCAATCACCTAGCTTCACCTTCTTCGTTGCACGCACCCTCGTTACTTATGCTTGTTACAACGTTACAACCCTTGAGCCCTTATTACTATGACTTCCTCATTCTGAACGCAACTCTGGCTCCCCCTCCTTCAATACCTCATTACTTGCACTAAAACCTTCATAAACACAACTTTGGAACAGGTACACAAGACCATCTTCTTTGTGCTTGCTGGCGCGAGACCATCTTCTTGGTCTGGAACAGGTGCACAAGACCATCCACTAAAACCTCCATACACGCAATTTTGGAACAGGTGCACAAGACCATCTTTTTTGTGCTTGCTGGCGTGAGCGCTACACTGGACCACATAACCACACCTGTGAGGAAGAAAGTGGGGAGCTGGATGGGCCGCTGGGTGAGTTGGGCAGAAATAGCACAAATTACGGAACTTTTATCTGTGTTGAGTTCAGGACAAGTGCCGGAAGTGGTTCTGCATCCGTGAGATTGTTAGGTGAGATGTCGTGCGGCTGTCTGCATCCATTGGGGGAGTGCGTATCCAAATTACTTTTCATCATTACCGATTAATACAGGGAGGGCTAGAATAAAAGTATTGATCCCAGTAAAGTGCTTTGTAGTACAGAAGCATCTGCGCATAAGGCGCCGTCAAAAACTTGTGTCATCTTGAGGTGGTCCTTCAAGTAGACAAGTAGAATAAGGCGTTTTTAGTGACAGCTACCACAGGGCTAAGGGAAAGAAAGAACTCACATTTTTCATCACGAATCTGTGGAACGTAAAACCTCTAACCCAGAGAAATCAATGAAACGTATGTCAAAAAGCAAATCAGGTTACTAAGTAAAACAATGGTGCTTTTTGATGATGGCAAATCATGATGCTGTTGCTTGTTCTGGCAAGATGCATAAATCCATAATGTCATTCATATGCCCAAACCGTAATGTCACAGATCCACGATGTTGTTGCTGGCAAGATGCACAGATTTGAACAGTTGCACTCAGGACAAAGCTAGGGTAGTAGCCAGGGTGTGGGTATATGCGCTTCTGCACTCAGTGCCTTTGATAACCATTAAGTGGCTTCCCATCTGGTTTTGGCGTTATATTTGGCATCATGGCCGCCTTTTGAATGGAAAATGCGCATCCAGGCCAATCCTCCGTTAGCCCCCTCTGGGTTTATATATTTCTTTACTATATTATAGAAAGGTTTTAATTTACTAGAGTAAAGAAAGTCCACGGTGTGAATTCCGGCATGAACGTGAACATTGTGGCTTTCCTTAAAGTCATGGCTTCTGGTCGGAATAATTACAGTTGCATTTGACTTGCTATAGACTTGCCATATTTGCGGTTTTGCGGTGGGTAAGAGCCATGTGTACTTTTTTTTTTTTTTGGTGGGGGTTGTTACACGGTCCTCAGCAAGGGCCTGACAGAATGAAGGAAAAATCTATAAGACTGGGAAAAGGAAAACTCCTGCCTAAACAGAAAAACCCTCCTTGAAAAACCAGTCTGAAAAATTGGCCCACGCTCGCAAGAGCACAAGCTAAGAGTGAGTCTGAAGAACAGACAGAAAAAGGCCTAACCTTAGGAGTTGGAGTCAGAGAGAAGGCAGGCTAGAGTACCTCTGGACATCAGGCAACCTAACTAGCAAAGACACCACGCCTACAGCAAAATCAGAGCAACGACCAGCAGGAGCCTAGCACGACCGAAGATCCTAAAGAGGCGGCTGCTAACGGCTAGACTGAACCCCACAAGCCCGCAGAGACCCCAAGACTAGAGAGCCACACCAACCA
>Ga0307947_1003404_pt1 | contig 12795 bp, 9 predicted proteins | sample OrgLakmetagen232_FD_201840 | JGI IMG/M metagenome (GOLD analysis project Ga0307947, IMG submission 201840) | Saline water microbial communities from Organic Lake, Antarctica - #232 | ecosystem: Environmental > Aquatic > Non-marine Saline and Alkaline > Saline | place: Antarctica: Organic Lake...
ATCCCACCCCACCACACCCACACCAACACCCACACCCACACCCACACCCACACCCACACCCACACGCACACCCACACCCACACCCACACCCACACCCACACCCGCATCCACACCCAAAAACGACCAAACTCTACCACAAGCCTCTACACCTTTTCCACTTGAGCACCCAAAAATATCACCTTGGATGTCTTCAACCTTGATCTCAAAAAACTTAAAAAACGTCATCGTCTTATCCTTTGTTTTCTCTTTCAGCAGCCTTTCAAGGTCGTAGTGGGGGTACACCTGCGCGCAGTTTATTTGTAGGGTTAGCCATAACCGTATATATGCACCGTATATGACCGTATATATGGTGATTTCCCTGCCAAAGATACCGTATTCACACCGTATATATATGGTTCTGGCCAACCCTATTTATTTGGTGCATGCAACAGTATGCAATGGCCTGAGTTAGAAGGGGGTAACAAAGTGGTAAGTCGTAACAGGGGTACACCTGCGCGCAGTTTGTGTGGTGCATGCAACAGTATGCAATGATCTGAGTTAGAAGGGGATTAAGCTGTGTTGGGGGTGTACCTGCGTTCAGTTTATTTGGTGTATGCAATGATTTTAGATTAAAAAGAAAGTCACGAAGGTTTGAGTGCATAATGGGGGTACATACATCCAAAACACGCAGTGTGGCGTATGCAATGATCTGAGTTAGAAGGGGGTAACAAAGTGGTAAATTGTAATGGGTGTACCCCCACCACGATTTTCAACTGTGTTACCCCCTTCTCAGATCATTGCATACGCCACAAACGCTGCGTGTTTTGGGTGTACCCCCATTATGAAAACCCTTCGTGACCTCTTTTCAATCCCAGATCATTGCATACACCATATAAACTGCACGCAGGTGTATTCCCCCTGTTTCGATGCCAGCACAGGCATGGGGCAATGGGGTGTGGAGGCCATGCTGGGGGTACAGTGCACACACACACACACACACACACACACACACACACACACACACACACACACACACAAAGGCACACAAAGACACAAACACACACACACAAAGACACACACAGTGTAGCACAGGTGCTTTACATGGCACGAATGCAAACCAACCTCACTCATCTGTCCTGTTGCCACCAATCAGCACTGTCACTGCCACCGCCATTATTGTCACTGCCACCATCAGCACTGTCACTTGTTGCCACCAATCATCTCTGTCACTGCCACCACCATCACTGTCACCGCCATCACTGACACTTACTGCCACCAATCATCTCTGTCACTGTCACCACCATCCTTTATTTGAACAAAGGACCCCCCCGCCTAACAACATAACGCACACGCTCACCTCTTGGTTGAGGCGGTGGGCCATGTACAGCGCTCCATAGGCAATGGTCTCCGCTGGATATTGAAGGCACAGCGTGGTGCGGAAGCTGCAAGCGCACAAGCAGCCACACACAGACAGACAGGTTAATCATGCAGTGCTCTACAAATAGCAGCACGGAAATTCCTTTGAGCAGGCACAGCGTGGTGCGGAAGCTGCAAGCGCACACGCAGCCACACACAGACAGACAGGTGAATCATGCAGTGCTCTACAAATAGCAGCATGACAATTCCTTTGAGCAGGCACAGCGTGGTGCGGAAGCTGCTAGAACACACACACAGCCACACCCAGACAGATAGGGGTGAATCATGCAGTGCTCTACAAATAGCGGCATGGCAATTCCTTTGAGCAGGCACAGCGTGGTGCGAAAGCTGCTAGCACACACACACAGCCACACCCAGACAGATAGGGGTGAATCATGCAGTGCTCTACAAATAGCGGCATGACAATTCCTTTGAGCAGGCACATCGTGGTGCGAAAGCTGCTAGCAGACACACAGCCACACACAGACAGGTAGGGGTGAATCAAGCAGTGCTCTACAATAAGCGGCATGAAAATTCCTTTGAGCAGGCACGGCGTGGTGCGAAAGCTGCTAGAACACACACATACAGCCACACCCAGACAGATAGGGGTGAATCATGCAGTGCTTTACAATTAGCGGCATGACAATTCCTTTGAGCAGGCACAGCGTGGTGCGAAAGCTGCTGGCGCACACGCACAGGCATACAGGGGTTAATCATGCAGTGCTTTACAAATAGCAGCATGACAAATTTTTATGCAGGCAGATCGTGGTGCGTAAGCTGCTAGCGCACACGCAGCCTCACACACTTGTTCTAGCACAAGGGCACAGGAGCACACGCCAGTAGCTGAGCGCATTGATTTTTTTTAACATTGTAGGCACAGACAGGAGCACACGCCAGTAGCTGAGCGCATTGATCTGTTCTTGGCATTGTAGGCACAGAAGTGTGCCAAAGCTGCAAGCGCACAAGCAGCCTCATGCAGCTGTACGAGTATGTACAGGGGCACACGTCAGCAGCGGTAAGCTGTTGGCAAACACAACTATTTGGTGGCAGCATAGCTATGCAGGAGCTTTGTGGTGAAACGAATGCGCACACATGAGTAGGGTTGGCCAGAACCATATATTTACACTGTGTATGACCGTATATTTGATGATTTCCCTCCCAAAGAAACCGTATGTACATAGAATTGGCTAGAACCGTATATATACACCGTATATGACCGTATATTCGGTGGTGTTCCTGTCAAAAATACCGTATATACACCGTATATATAGGGTTCTGGTCAACCCTAGATGTACACCGTATATGTATGGTTCTGGCCAACCCTACACATGAGGCACCCCACGCTTCTTACTGATCACATGAGGGTGCACGGAAATGCAGGCCCAAGCATCACTAGCAGTGCGCCAGATAATTCCTAGCTCAAAACGAAAGATTGTACAAGGCTCCGGTTGGCCAGAACCACATAAATATAGGGTTGGCCAGAACCGTATATATACACCGTATATGACCGTATATTTGGTGATTTCCCTGCCAAAAACACCGTACATGCATTGTATATATATGTGGTTCTGGCCAACCCTATATATATATATATACAATGCATGTACGGTATTTTTAACAGGGAAACCACCAAATATGCGGTCATACACAGTGTAAATATATGGTTCTGGCCATCCCTAGGTAGTTGTGGCAGGGAGACTACAACATATACGGTCATACACAGTGTAAATATATGGTTCTAGCCAGCCCTAGGTAGTTGTGGCAGGGAGACTTTAACATATACGGTCATATACAGTGTACATACACGGTTCTGACCAACTTCATACAACACGGTTCTGACCAACTTTATACAAGACGGTTCTGACCAACTTCATACAACACGGTTCTGACCAACTTTATACAACACGGTTCTGACCAACTTTATACAAGACGGTTCTGATTAACTGAATACAACACGGTTCTGACCAACTTTATACAACACGGTTCTGACCAACTTTATACAACACGGTTCTGACCAACTTTATACAACACGGTTCTGACTAACCGAATACAACACGGTTCTGACCAACTTTATACAAGACCAAAGGCATGGTGCTCTGCATGAGCATCGTGGAGATAGAATCAGGTGCTCTGCATGAGTACGCAGACTGATCAGGTTTCTGCATGAGCATTGAAAAAATCCAATCAGGTGCTCTGTATGAGTACGCAGACTGATCAGGTGCTCTGTACGAGCATCACGAAAGAGAGACACAAAACAAAACGCAAATTTCCCCACCCACCCTCCGTTGTCCTTCATCAACCCGTTCAGAGAAGAAGCTTACCTATCATTGATGAAGTTCCAAGTGTTCTGCATGAGCATCTTGAAGGGGTTGCCCTCCTGTGTGTTTGCCTGCACACAAATGGATACAACAGGGAATCGGGGCGAGCATTAAAGGGGTCGCCTTTCTTAGGCTTGCTTGCACACAAATGGATACCACAGGGAATTGGGACGAGCATTGAAGGTGTCGCCCTCCCGCGTATTTGTTTGCACACAAATGGATACCACAGGGATTTGGGCGAGCATTAAAGGGGTCGCCTTTCCTAGGCTTGCTTGCACACAAATGGATACCACAGGGAATCGGGACGAGCATTAAAGGGGTCGCCCTCCTGCGTGTTTGCCTGCACATGAATAAAAACAACAGGGAATCGGGGCTAGCATTAAAGGGGTCGCCTTTCTTAGGCTTGCTTGCACACAAATGGATACCACAGGAAATTGGGACGAGCATTGAAGGGGTCGCCCTTCTGCGTGTTTGCCTGCACATGAATAAAAACATCAGGGCGAGAATTGAAGGGGTCGCCTTTCTTAGGTTTGCTTGCACACAAATGAATACCACAGGGAATCAGGGCGAGCATTGAAGGGGTCACCCTCCTGCGTGTTTACTTGCACATGAATAAAAACATCGGGGCGAGAATATAAGGGCTCGCCTTTCTTTGGTTTGCCTGCACACAAATGGAAGCAGCAGGGGATTCTTTCCTGCACATATTGGAAGCAGCAGGGAAAGCCCCTGGTTTTTGTGTTGTGTTGCGCAGTCAATAACAAACGAGTGTTTGCTTTATAATGAGTTGCTTCCTGCTTGTGTTATCTTCCGCCTTCGTGTTGTCCACATGCACTCACACAAACACACACACACATGCACACACACATGCACACACACATTCGTGTTGTCCACGTGCACACACACACACACACACACACACACACACAAACACAAACACACACATGCACACACACACACACACACATGCGCGCACAAAAATACACACACATGCACACATACATAAGCACACATGCCAGTCTTTAGCTTGTATCTGGCAGCAGTAACAATTTCTCTGTGTTTTTAAGGGGATGCAACCAATGTGGAAATGCAACCGCTGTGGGTATGCAACCGCTGTGGGTATGCAACCGCTGTGGGGGCTGTGGGTATGCAACCGCTGTTGGTATTTATAAAGGGATGCGACCGCTGTGGGTATGCAACCGCTGTGGGTATGCAACCGCTGTTGGTATTTATAAGGGGATGCAACCGCTGTGGGTATGCAACCGTTAAGGGAATGCAATTGCTGTGGGTATGCATGTATGCAACCGCTGTGGGTATGCAACCGCTGTGGGTATGCAACCGCTGTGGGTATGCAACCGCTGTGGGTATGCAACCGCTGTTGGTATTTATAAGGGTATGCAACCGCTGTGGGTATGCAACCGCTGTGGGTATTTATTAGGGGATGCAACTGCTGTGGGTATGCATCCGCTGTGGATATTTATAAGGGGATGCAATCGCTGTGGGTATGCAACCGCTGTGGGTATGCAACCGCTGTGGGTATATATAAGGGGATGCAACCGCTGTGGGTATGCAACCGCTGTGGGTATTTATAGGGGATGCAATCATTGTGGGAATGCATCCGCTGTAGGTATTTATTAGGGGATGCAATCGCTGTGGGTATGCATCCACTGTGGGTATGCAACCGCTGTGGGTATTTATAAGGGGTGTGACCACCTTTGTTTTACCAGCCAATTGCCATCAGCCAGAGACTCGGGCTGTAGGCCATCCTTGTAACCATTGTAACCCTTGAACACCTTCTTCTCCCTTCTCTGTATTAATATTCATCGCAGGCCTCTACCGCGCAGCAGAGAGCATGACTTACCTGCCAATTGATTATGCATAGGGTTGGCCAAAACCATATATATACGGTGTATATACGGTATTTTTGGCGGGGAAATCACCAAATATACGGTCATATACGGTGTATACATACGGTTCTGGCCAACCCTAATTATGCATCAATGAGGTAGTATCTAATGCTTCACGTAGCGCGCGTTCTTGCCGCAGCATACATATTTAATTGTTCCGTTTTAGTTCGTTTTAGTTCGTTTTAGTATGGGCAGCAGCGTAACGGCCAGCTTCCAGCACAGCTTCTCTAAAACATAAAAAGGAATCAATGGCTTTTCCATCAATCTGGGAATGTAAGGCGCATTAACACACCCACATTCACACCCTCACCCACACCCAAATTCACAAGCCTCCACTTTCACCTCCGCCGTAACCCAAAAGCCACAACCACACCCATACTCAAACCCACCTGCAGCAGCCCCAGCGCAGCCAGCCTGTTCACAAGAAAACTGTAGGGGTGTTGTGCATTCAAATCAAAGCCCAGTGTGTAAAGCACGGCGCGCTCCGCAACAAGGATCTCCTCCTTGTGCTCCAAGTTATCCTGCCGATGTGTGTGTATGTGTGTGTGTGTGTGTGTGTGTGTGTGTGTGTGTGTGTGAATGTGTGTGTTTATGTGTGTGTGTGTGTGTGTGTGTGTGTGTGTGTGTGTGTGTGTGTGTGTGTGTGTGTGTGTGTGTGTGTGTGTGTGTTTGGTGTTAGAGGTACACACGAAGCGAAGAGAAGAGTAAGCAAGCGGCAATAACCTGCGCCCTCCGCAGTAAAGCATCCAAGAGTATATGTGCACAAGGAGAGGTGCTGTGGCCCCCACCTGTTGCAGCATGCTCTCCAACTCTTCTTTTGGCAGATAACTGTTTCTTGTTCTCACAGACTCCTGCAATGTGAGTGCAAGCATGTGCATGTGCATGCACATGTGTGTGTGTCTGTGTGCTTGTGCTTTGTGTGTTTGTGTGTATATATTTGTGTGTGTATGTGTGTGTTGTGCTTGTGTGTGTTTGTGTATATGTTTGTGTGTGTGTGCTTGTATGTGGGTGTGTATGTGTGTGTGTGTGTGCGTATGCGTGAGTGTATGTGTGTGTGTGTGTGTGCTTGTGTGTGTGTGTGTGCGTGTGTGTGTGTGTGTGTGTGTGTGACTGTCAAAGGGTAGCCCTGGCACAAAGCTGTTGTGTCCCTGCTACTCACCTTTGTTATATCCTTAATGCCTTTCGGGCACTCCTCCATTTTCGCGGCCAGATGCAAGCAGGCCATGGCAATGATCTACGTGTGTACGTGGGAGCACATGCGTGTGAGTGTGAAAGGTGTTTTATACTGCTCATTTCATCCCTGACAAGGTTCCTCAGCTTCACCCCCCACACCCACATCTGAAACCACACAAACACACACACACACACTAAACACATTTGCACCTGCACACACGCCCACACCCACACGTCCCCCACTCCCACACACGCAAGGACTCACGTAGCGGTCGTTCCTCTTCATCGATTTGCGCATGAAGAAGCGCTGGGTCAGGAACATGGCCATGGCTATGCCCCATTGGGGTCTGAAAGAGCGCAGTGTGCAGAGGGATGGAGTGGTGAGGTCAAAGACATGTGCAAACCTTCAGAACATGCATCAAATTTCGAGGTCTGACACGTAGATATTGCTTGACATGGTACGTTGAAAGATGCAAGAGCGTTCCATCAGAGGTAGATAGGAACACAAGAGACACGAATGGACTCAATTACAGGGACAAATGCACACAAACACACGTGCTCGTAACAACGATTACGTATCATTTGCATCCTGGATCTGTGCTGCCACATGTATGCGCGTTACTTAAGCAGAACACACAGCAGGACTCACATGCGCAGGCTCATGCCAGCTTTCTGTAGCAGCGTGCATATCTGGCGGTGCCATAATGCCACTTTCTCTTTGGACATTCCGTCTCGGTGTGTGGGATCACTCTCCTCTATTGTTGATTTGCTAATGAGCGTCCATTTGGATGCCTGATGCACAGCAATCAGCCGCTTCTGGTCCTCCACCTCCGCCTGCGTGCACGTGTGCGTAGGTGCACGCATGTAGGCATGTGTGTAACGCAGCACGGATTCATGTTTGCAGGCGTGTGCATGAGTTTGTGTGTGTTTGCATTTGTGTACATTACCTCCATTTGTCTCCTCTGCTCATGGGTCAGCTGCGGTGCGTACCTACTCATTGCTAGATTTTTCTCAATTCCATCCAAATTCAAACACAAAATAGGTAAATATATAAAATTTAGGCTATCCACGCATAAGATTATCAATCGCTCTTCATCCAGCCTGCTCTAGCAGCCCCTGCTGGAACAGCATGCACCACCAGAACTCATTTGTCAAAAAAACAAAAAAGGGTCAAGTCCGCAAGGTGCGGCGCACGGAGCTCTTCTCCAGTATGACCAGCGCACGTTTGCCTGCATGCACACCCATGCATATGCGTACAACCGCACAGGCTGCCGCATTAACCTTGCTGCGCACATACCCTACTGCACGTTCACTTTTGTTTTGAGCACGCCACTAACGCCTGTCGTGCATTTGCCTTTGTTTTTGTGTGCGTGCAGGTGGTGCGAGAGCACTACCTCAGAGATGATATCTGGTATGTTGCGATGATGGACTTCTAAGAGCTACATGGTTGGGCCGTAACCGAGAAAACAATCAGCTCGTCTTATTCCCTCGAGCTCTTATTGTTAGCCTCCTTGCCACACCTCGTGAGCATGTGCTTTTCGTCAGTGTAATGACTTGCTGTAATTCTACAGCAGCCATGTTCAAACTTAGCACACCATCTCCCTCGTGCAGGAGTGGAAGCCCGCTGGACGCAGATTGCGAGGCTTCAGCCCACAAACTCAGCGGCTCTGCTGCACACTATTTGGTCATCGACACGAACATTGCTCTGCATCAGGTAGGGAGCTGATTTGCTAATGTGTCAGGCTGGGCACATGCAGCGCCGTGCAGTACATGCAGCGCCCTCAGGGTGCATACAGTAGGGAGTCAAGACTTGCTGGTGTGTCTGTCTGGGCACATGCAGCGAGCACCATATAGTACATGCAGCGCCCTCACAGTGCATACAGTAGGGAGTCAAGACTTGCTGGTGTGTCAGGCTGGGAACATGCAGCGAGCACCATTTAGTACATGCACTCGCCTATACAGGACATACAGTGCCCAAAGGGACACACTAAGGTGGGCAGAGAATCTAAGCCTTTTTTGTGGAGAGTGCTTCATTTCAGCTCACGAGTAGATACAAATAGTATGTCCCCCCTTGCTTTTTATTCAGACAAAAAAGCCGCCAGAGGGGATATTTGTAACTTATAAAGATCAATCTCTGTTTTGGTTGGACGGGTTGCCAATTGGCCTACTACGTCTTCAAGCAAAAATAAGAACACGGCAACAAAGAAAGTACTCAGTACTCATCTAAACAGTGGCTTGGACTACAAACACAGAGGAGCGTGTTAAAGGAAGCTTTGCTTCCTTGGCGCATGTGTTCTAAACTTCAAGGCGGCTTCTGCACCTTGGCTTGCTCTCACTCTTACATATTGCAGGCAAACACAATTAGGTACGGGGCATTCATAGTATTAATATATTCATGCCCAACTTATATTTCAGGGCAACAAACTGATATTCACGCAACTCAACTCCCAAGTATTGCTGACATAGTTTTGCTCCCATGCGTGCTTGAGTACACAGATGCAAAGTACACAGAACTTTTGTAGATTGATTCCTAGGTGCCATATTTTGGCCCATTGCACGCAAACTTACATGGATGCAAATTACGCACTCATGTAAATTGAATCTGATGATAACGATCGTGTTTACGGATTGGAAATGTACAGCCTTGCATTTGCATGGTTTCAGCCCTTCACCACTCAGTGTTGCGGCTTGACTTCTAAAAAACCCCATTCTCTCATCACGTCACGTATAATGGTCTGAAAAAGGGTGACAAGCCGTCGTTGCCCAATGCAGCTTTATTTCACAGTGCACACCGCCTTATAGAAGATGTATGACAGACAACGACACGCACACAGGCATTAATTGTAGCCTGAAACAAAAACATTGCACGCTCATTTGTACCTTCTATGACCGTATGTTTCATACAGACTGATGCGTTCAATAAGGTAAGATACGCGTTAAATATGGTACGGCGCATGCTCCGTCGAAGTGGAGGGTTATCCCTGCTCCTTCTATGACATGCAGCTTGATTTCCAAGAGCACCTCGCCATCATCGACATGGTCCTGAAAAGAAGTGATGTGCAATCCCATTACACTAATTACAACACGCTCTTGCACATCTTTCAGCCTGCAGCTTGATTTCCTAGAGCACCCCGCCATCACCGACATAATTTTGAAAAGATGTGATTCGCAATCCCAATACACTAATTACAACGCGCTCTTGCACATCCTGCAGCTTGACTTCCTAGAGCACCCCGCCATCACCGACGTGGTGGTGTGCAGCGTGGTCCTGGAAGAAGTGAGGCACAAAAACAGTGCGGCCTACCAGCGGCTGCGAGCGCTGTGCGCATCTGATGCAAAGCGCTTCTTTGTGTTTGCCAATGAGCACCACAGGTGGGGAGCCTGCACTTCACTTAGTCAAAATAATCAGAATGAATGGTAATAATTTAAATGGATGGTAATAATTTGCCAATGAGCACCAGATGGCCTGCGCATCGCTCAGTAATGAATGATCACATTTGAAATATGTACGTGCATCTGATGCAGCACCATAACGAGCACCAAAGGTGTTCAGGTGTGGCACCTGTGTGGCACCCTAACGATCACCATAGGTATACCCTAACGAGCACCATAAGTGTTCCATAGGTATACCCTAACGAGCACCATAAGTGTTTCATAGGTATACCCTAACGAGCACCATAAGTGTTCCATAGGTATACCCTAACGAGCACCATAAGTGTACCGTAGGATATCACCGTATAGGATATCACCGCAAAGGATATCACCCTAACAATCACCATAGGTATACCCTAACGAGCACCATAAGTGTTCCATAGGTATACCAAAACGAGCACCATAAGTGTACCATAGGATATCACCGTACAGGTAGGGTAAGGTAAGGTTACATCGCTATATATTGGGTTGGCCAGAACCGTATATATACTTATGACCGTATGCTTGGTGATTTCCCTGCCCAAAATACCGTATATACACCGTATATATATGGTTTTGGCCAACCCTAGCTATATATGATATATATCACCGTATAGGATATATATCACCGTATGGGTTATCACCGCAAAGGATATCACCGCAAAGGATATCACCATAACGAGCACCATAGGCACCTGCGTGTTTAAAGTATAGCACGAGCACCAAAGGTGTACAGGTGTGGCACCTGTGTGTTATAAGTCGTTGTATGAATGGGGATGTGCCTGTGTGTGTGTGTGTGTGCAGTGTGTGTGCAGTGTGTGTGCGTGTGGTATGCGTGTGTGTGTGTTTGTGTGTGTGTATTTGTTTTTGCCAGCCGGTGGCATGCTTCAGAAGATGCCTGTGTATGTTTCAGACTGTGCAACAGGTTGTGCATCTGTGCAACAGTTTTTGTGTATGTTTCTGACTGTGCAACAGAAAACGCCTGTGTATGTTTCAGATTGTGCAACAGGTTGTGCATCTGTGCAACAGTTTTTGTATATTTCAGACTGTGCAACAGAAAAAGCCTGTGTATGTTTCAGACTGTGCAACAGGTTGTGCATCTGTGCAACAGTTTGTGTGTATGTTTCAGACTGTGCAACAAAAAACGCCTGTGTATATTTCAGACTGTGCAACTGAAAACGCCTGTGTATGTTTCAGACTGTGCAACAGGTTGTGCATCTGTGCAACAGTTTGTGTATGTTTCAGACTGTGCAACAGAAAACACCTGTGTATATTTCAGACTGTGCAACAGAAAACGCCTGTGTATGTTTCAAACAGTGCAACAGGTTGTGCATCTGTGCAACAGTTTGTGTTCTGACTGTGCAACAGAAAACGCTTGTGTATGTTTCAGACTGTGCAACAGAAAACACCTGTGTGTATGTTTCTGACTGTGGAACAGTCTGCACCACTGTGTTTCAGACTGTGCAACGTGTGTATGTTTCAGACTGTGCAACAGAAAACGCCTTTGTATGTTTCTGACTGTGCACCAGTTTGTGTATGTTTCAGACAGTGCAACAGGTTGTGCATCTGTGCAACAATTTGTGTTTCAGACTGTGCAACGTGTGTATGTTTCTGACTGTGCAACCGTTGCACCACTGTGTTTCAGACTGTGCAACCGATGCACCACTGTGATTCAGACTGTGCAACCGATGCACCACTGTGATTCAGACTGTGCAACCGATGCACCACTGTGTTTCAGACTGTGCAACCGATGCACCACTGTGTTTCAGACTGTGGAACAGTCTGCACCACTGTGTTTCAGACTGTGGAACAGTCTGCACCACTGATGCACACCCTGCTTGTTACTTGCAGCGATAAAGCTGGACAAGACACTGGGCACTGTATCTGGTCCAGTCTAGTGTTAAGCAGGACACGTGGTACTTGTTGTTGGTAACCCACATATTTTGTACACTGTTGCTGCAGGTAAACTGCAGACTCATAAACACACACACTTTGACACATGGTGAATAATTTGTTGGTAACCCACATATTTTGTACACTGTTGCTGCAGGTAAACTGGAGACACACACACACACTTGGGCACATGGTACTTGTTGTTGGTAACCCACATATTTTGTACACTGTTGATGCAGGTAAACTGCAGACTCACACACACACACGCACACACACTTTGACACATGGTGAATAATTTGTTGGTAACCCACATATTTTGTACACTGTTGCTGCAGGTAAACTGCAGACACACACACACACTTGGGCACATGGTACTTGTTGTTGGTAACCCACATATTTTGCACACTGTTGATGCAGGTAAAATGCAGACACACACGCACTTTGACACATGGTGAATAATTTGTTGATAACCCACATATTTTGTACACTGTTGATGCAGGTAAATGCAGACACACACACACTTTGACACATGGTGAATAATTTGTTGATAACCCACATATTTTGTACACTGTTGATGCAGGTAAAATGCAGACACACACACACTTTGACACATGGTGAATAATTTGTTGGTAACCCACATATTTTGTACACTGTTGATGCAGGTAAACTGTACACACACACGCGCACACACATACACACAC
>Ga0307947_1003412_pt1:0-7500 | contig 12772 bp, 10 predicted proteins | sample OrgLakmetagen232_FD_201840 | JGI IMG/M metagenome (GOLD analysis project Ga0307947, IMG submission 201840) | Saline water microbial communities from Organic Lake, Antarctica - #232 | ecosystem: Environmental > Aquatic > Non-marine Saline and Alkaline > Saline | place: Antarctica: Organic...
TGTCTGTCTGTCTGTCTGTCTGTCTGTCTGTCTGTCTGTCTGTCTGTCTGTCTGTCTGTCTGTATGTATGTATGTATGTATGTATGTATGTATGTATGTATGTATGTATGCATGCATGCATGTATGTGTGTGTGTCGTGTGTTTTAATATGCATGCAGTGAACAGGCACGCCTCTCTGCTCTGATGAAAAGAGGATTTGCAATGAGATATGAGACTTAACTCTAACATCGATGGACTGCTGGTAACAACATGATCTGCTTATGCTCTACTGACCGATTATGGTATGCATTTTTTGCCCATCACCACATGCGGACTCACATATAGCAAACAATGTACACAGCTTAAACATGCGGCTGGTGTAAGTTTAAATATAAAGCTGCTAGTTTGCAAGGGTGACCCAGAAACAACATGCAAAACTCACAAGCCTTACCACCTTGTATGCAACACAAAACACACACACACACACACACACACACACACAAACACGCACACACACACACGTACGTATACACACACACCAAACAGTCAGACTTGCCTTGAGGCTGACGCACAGGAGCTTGAAAAAGCGCTGCATGGTCGACCAGAAGATCTTGATCACGTCACGAGGGCTGTTGTTGCAGTACACGAGCGCAGACAGCAGGCCGGTTTTGATTTTGCGCCACACCTCTACAGCACTGTTGTATGTGAGGATCTGCGTAGCGGTGTTGTGTGTGTTTTTATGTGAGGATCTGCGTAGTGGTGTGTGCATGTGTGTGTGTATGTGTAGTGAATGTGGTGTATGTAAAAAAGTAAACAGGGAAGGCGATAAGAGTCCAAGGCTGCACACTTTTGAAGATTTGAGCGGATCCCATTGACAGCGTGATGAATGAGCACAGCTAATTGGTCAGATAGGTCTTAGTGGAACAGCGGTGTTTGTGCTCCTTGCTAGAAAAATCTAGCAACCCTGCAGCTTTAGTTACTTGTGTATATAAGATGAAGCAAGAGCTAGTGCTTGAAACGAAAGTGGCATTTGCCTTTTTCTGATGTGGGGAGTGAATCCACCGCCTGAGAAAAACAGTGGAAAGAAGACTGTAAAGAAAACGAAAGGGATGATGACACTGACAAAACAATTCATCACTTAGTAACCAAAGTGAGTCCACTCTCACCTGCTCTGGAGTCAGACAGCTCTCTATCTCGCTAAACTCTGCATCTTTGAAAGACAGGCCACGCGCTACGTATTTGCCCCTGCAAAATACAAATAAACAAGACAGCTCTCAAGCTCGCAGAACTCTGCATCTTTGAAAGACAGGCCACGCGCTACGTATTTGCTCCTGCAAAACAAAAGCAAAGAAGGCAAAACAAAGACACGACCCCTTGTATATTCTTATGCAAACAAAAAACACGTCTCTTAGTATGCCAAATTGTGATTGTTATAACAGCTACTCTGATCATGCTTGGTGGCCTTCTGTCTAAGGATTTTAACCAGCATTAGCTGGTGAAGATACAAGTATGTATGTTTTACAAACACAAGGACTCACTCAATGGGCATCAACAACACCACGGCCTTTCCAACAGTATTACTACAGCAGCAATTTGCCGTGCATGCCACGCACAAATTCGGAAGCAGCAACGAGTTGCGATAATTTATTTGGCTGGCAGTAAAGGGCTGTTATAATGTCTTGAATCATAAGATTATGCAGCATTCATTTAACATAAAGGCGATTTCGCGCAATGATCTGAGTCAAATGCTTGATTCAAGCATTAGATTTCAGCTGACGTGCATCAGGCATCAGACACATGGTCCTGACATCAGGCATCAGGCAATAGGATTTAAATGACATGCTGCAAGCTCAATTTTCACATTGAGTTTCTGCACAAGCTCATGTATGCTAAGATTCATGTATGCTAAAATTAGAGCTCACAGTTTACCACAGATCATGAGCACACCTCTTCCTATAACCCTGCTGGCTCAATCTTCACATTAAGTTTCTCATTTATGCTAAGATTCATGTGTGCTAAGATTAGACCTCACAGGTTACTACAGATCATGAGAACACCTCTTCCTATAAATTATGTTTCATTACAACAATTACATTTCACCCTCGCCCGCTTTTCAGTGTTGCACAACAAAAACCATCAATCCTTGGCCTCAGTCAGCTCACTCTGTAAATAAATGTGTACGCATGTAAATGCCAGGCCTATTAAGTGGTGTTGACCAAGAGACGTTCACTTTCAAGAAATAATCGATACGTTGAAATTATAGCCATATGATTTATGTGTGTGTACCCTGTATCTGTGACATCTGGATCTAATTGCACACAGAGGCTGCATGGATGCAAATAATTACGTTATAATGGTCAGCGAGTGGCGTCCAGACCCTGTATCTGCCACACCTAGGTCTACTTGCACACAGAGGCTGCGCGGGTGCAAAAAAATCACACTCACTCTGCCTTCATCTCCATAGCCAAGAGCTCTAGGAAAGACACCTGCATATCATTCAAACGCAGCATGGTGTGTGCTCTTATCTAAAAGCCTCTGTAGCTATGAGCCTTAGAAAGACAAGGCTTGCGTTGGGCGGTGCAGAGCGAGCGTGTGCTCACACACTGATACGGGTGTGTATACATGTGTGTTGTTTTTACGTATTAATGGGTGTATGTATGTGAGTGTAGGTGTTGAATGTATGCTGCAGGAGGACTGAGGGCTTGTTGCTCTTAGTAACATTGAGTTTGTGGCACATGCTCTAAAACAGATGAACTACATAAATATTAAGAGTACAGATAAATTATTTACACATTTAGAGTATAGATTAACGATATTAAAGTTGAGAAGGCATTTCAAGTGGCCTGCTGCTGAAATACACAGCGCGTGATAGCTAGCTGGAATCGACACCAATGCACACCCAGCTGCAAAGTTAGGCGGTGCGTGAAAGCTATTACTGGCCACGCTCTCTCAAATAGATGTGGAGAGTGATAGCTACGGCCTGCGTGATTCTTAAGTATTGATGGACAGACACAGACGCACACTCACCCCCCGGTTCTTCATCTGCTCGAGGAACTGCTCAAAATTTTTGAACGCCGTTCCTGCAAGCAAAAGCATTTTGCGTTTGGCATTTGTATTCTGTCATTACACGGATCAGGGGTAATGTTTATCGAGTAAGCACACACACATACACACACACACAAAGTGTTGCCTTCGCTGAGACTGCCCTCATTAGAGCCAGTGTGCATGAGTCAGCACGGCGTACAGGAAGTTGCACGGTTGTACTGTATGTTGGAACACACTTTAGCGCTCAGTGCTGAACCAGCTGTAATCAGCTGCTCACCAGGACCCCACAGGCTCATCCTGTCAAGGTATGCCATGTTGCCGACCTGCATGCAGCACGTTAAGGCAATGACCTCTTCAATTCGTCGTGGGTGCGTCCCTCAGACTAAATGCCGATGTAGAGCAAGGAAAGGTCTTGGCACAGCTGGTTGCGCAAGTATGGTGTGATGCCTTGCTATTCCCTGAACACACACATACGCACTCTCGCACACACAGACACACACACACAAACACACACATACATACTCACCACACACACTACACATATTTACACTTGACACACACGCATTAGACACACACACACATGAAACCCCTTCTCCAGGTGGAATGTTGTGTGTCTCTGCATCCATTGGGCGGTGCAGAACGTAAAACAATATCCTTTCCTAATCCATGCCGGTAGTGTTTATACTATCTGCATTATTTTTCGTTTCTACACATGAAACCCCCACCCCCGCAACCCCTCACTCACAGCCGTGCCGTTCTTACCTCAGAAACCCCAGTGGCACTTGCGTACAGCACTCGTGCCATGGGCAGGCGCTGCTGTAGCTCCTGAGTAGAGAGTGCAAGTGACAAGCTGGTTTCATATGCGAGTAAGACTGGTGCTGCTGTGCCTTCTATAGCTGCTTGCATGAGGATAACAAATGCCACTTACGGAGTTGTGTGTACGTGTATGTGTCAATTGAATAGCGTAAGTTGTGGGCAGGCACTGCTTCAGCTCGGGTATAAGTAATTATCAGATCATCGGGTATAAGTAATTATCAGATCACAGGAAAGCAAGTGCAAGGGTGAAGGTTATGGTAGCCATGGGCAGGCACTAATGGAAATTGAGAATGATTGCAATGATAGAGGAGCTCTGGTGCAAGACTGAAAGATGGACCAAGGAAAAGGTTGGTGTATGACTATGAGCACGCAAGCCTACTGCTGCTGGGTATCTATGCGCATAGCATACAATACTCAGTGAGTGTAAAGACATCAGAGTGTCCGCCGCATTGCACGTGCTTTGATAATGGTGCAGCCTAGGGTGGCACGCGTGTGTGTATGTGAGTGTGTGTGTGTGTCATACGAATACCTTAGTATGAGCGTAAGCAAGAAACGATGCAACCTAGCGTGGAATGGCTGTATGGAAGTTTGGTGTACCTAGATTTGAGAGCAATATTGGACCAAGGTGTACCTTCTGCCTGTGCGTATTTATAGGATGTCTGCATGTGTGTTAACGAAGGTGCATACATGGGCGTTAACGCCTGAATAAACACACATGCATTCCATATTTCATAACGTGTATGCGCGTAGGCGCTCATGCGCTCATACACGCATCCACATACATGCACCCACAAGGACATTGGCGGCAATCTTGGTGCTCGAGCCCTCCTTTCCGGGCGTGAAGTTCTTTGCTTTGTGGCATTCATCAAAAACAAGCAGCCCGTCAAAAGTCTCCCCACCCAGCCAGTGCACAATCTGGTCCAAACGCGATTTGCCCTGTGAGGGCATGTGGCAGACAAAGGGCATTGCATGTCGTGTGGTGTGGTGTGGTGCCTCATTCTATAGCCAGACCTTACGCAGTAAGACATGACCACACAAATCCGAACCACACATAGCCAAACCACCCGTTGCTCGACCACACACACACAGCCAGACCACATGTAGCCAGAGCACATGCGTCCAGACCAAATACAGCCAGACCACAAATAGCTAGACCACACGCAGCCAGACCAAATACAGCCAGACCACATATAGCTAGACCACACGCAGCCAGACCACACGTAGCTAGACCTAACCAGACACGGCAATCTGAAATTCGAGCAAGCCCAATGATTACAGGACATCCTGGCTAGAGTTACCCTGTAAGACTTTTAGAAGGAAGTCCAAGGCACAAAAGTAACCCGTTCCGTCAAGCTTGCATTGCAAGCCTCCAGCCCAGGACTAGAACGAATGAGGCCATGAGCCACACGTAACTTCCACTAAGTGCTGCACATTCTTTGTATAAACATGCACAAAGCTAAGGTTTAAAAAAAGTAGAGAATGGAGAAGGTATAGCGGTCTCACTGAATTGCATGCTTGATTTCCAGTGTGCGTTTGAGATATACAATGCTGCGTTCTTCAGCCATCACTTCATCCAACATATGAACATGCACATACAAACTTACACACAACAAGATGCACATACATATACCCACACACATGCACACACATGCACACACAAACATACACACACAAACATACACACAAGAGGATGCACACACACGAGAAGATGTACATACATATACCCACACACATGCACACGCATGAACACCTTGATGGTTGAGATGAGAGAGGAGTAGGTGAGGAACAGCACACCCTCTTTGTAGTCTGACGCCAGGCCAAGGGCCTTCGTGTTGCGGTCCAGTGTCTGTGTGCAGCAATAAGTAATACGATAATAATATAACAAAACATATTAAACAATTGTACACAGATGATAGTAGCAGCGATAAACAACTTGAGCAATAAGGGACAGGGGACACGAAAGTACAAAAGCAGAGTATGTGCAGCAGTTGCCCGGAATCAAGGATGCAAAAAAAAAAAGACCAGATTGTTGATGGCTTCACTTGCAGCCCTTGAAATGAGAAGAGGAGGGGCAAAAAAGGTGGGGTTGCAAGCCATCATGACGAGGTGCCCATATACAGCATGGTGTGAATTGAGTCTACTGCGGTGTGACCTTGCACAGGCATCTGAGAAAGGAACCCTGAATAGGCTTTTTACAAAATTTCCAGTAACAACGCAAACAAAACCCACCTGCACGTTGTTGATGACTTTAATGTAGCACCCTAAATCAGTAAGGTCGCGCTGCACGCAAAGAAGAAAGCTGATTATGAGAGGATTGGTGTCGCATTTGTGGAAGTAGGTAGGCCTGGTTAGAACAAGGGGAAAGCAGGGAGGTGAAATTCAAGTATGGTCGGTCCATTGTGGCACGAGGTACCGCTTTCAGATTTTCCATTGTGGCACGAGGCATCGCTTTCGAATTTGCAGATAATAAAGTGGTTTGTTAGCTGCCCTGAGAGCTTAGTGGCCCATTACCTGAGTTCGGGTAAATTGACAAACAACATACGATAACTCCTCCCACATCTGCCACTTTACATGTTCCCTTTACAAGCAATTACGATGCGCTCACATAACCCAAACACCTCGGGGCGTCCAAGTACTTTGGTAAGAACAAGAAAAACGATTTGCTTAGAGAAGGGAGTGATAGGCACTGCCTGCGTGGCTTCCTCATCCTTCTCAAATAATGCACAGAACTCAACACACCACACCTGGGCATCCAAGTGCAGATCGCTGCTGATGCTCAGCCACGCGTGCTGCTTTCTGCCCCTCGCATAGCTGTCAATGATGCAACCTGTCAAGGCAGAGGGCAGGAAGAGGGTCAGCTGACAAGCCATCGACGCAACTCTCATTCACATGACAGTCAGAGAAACAACTATTATTAATTCATCAAAGAATTTAGCATTGCCATTTAATAGGTATTGTTAGTCAGAAAAGTTAGCATCATGAATTTTAAGTGTTGTTATGTGTTGACCTGCAGCTAGCATGTGTGCTTCTTCAGCCGGTTCCAGGCCAAGCCTGCAATCCCCCTGATCTCCGTTAATTTTTCTGTTCTGCTCTGTGGCAGAGGAGTTCATTTTCCGGTATGCGGAGGAGTTTTACGGTACTCGGAATCAAAGTTGCTCCTTGTTTTCGATTGATGTGGGGATAAGCCTGTCACTGTCTGCACAGTTATTCTCTCTTCTTTTCCCTTTCTTTCTAGTGATGTTGCGCGACGTGCATGATGTATGATGTCAAGACGAATGAGATATACTCTCATGATCTTTTGATTAAATATTGCTTAGCACTCGGTACACTCCTCCCAAAGATTAACACATAATCAGTAATGAATTTATTTTCATAATTTGGATGGCCAGGACTATGTAAAAGCTATGTCCATGAAATAATTTAGGGAAAGCTCCATGTACATGGTCATGTACGACGTAAGTACAGGGACAGCCAAGGTGGTCCTTTAACAAATTGATCACTTGTACTTATAATGATACTTTGTAGTTCACCTGCAATCTGGCGGCCCTTGCCCACGCCTGCGCCATCGCCTTCACTCAAATTGCAAGAACAAAGAAAGGCTGTTGTAAGGAAAGAAGCACATTGTGGCAAGGCAGCCAAGGAGGACACTGTAACATATGC
>Ga0307947_1003416_pt1:0-5000 | contig 12764 bp, 16 predicted proteins | sample OrgLakmetagen232_FD_201840 | JGI IMG/M metagenome (GOLD analysis project Ga0307947, IMG submission 201840) | Saline water microbial communities from Organic Lake, Antarctica - #232 | ecosystem: Environmental > Aquatic > Non-marine Saline and Alkaline > Saline | place: Antarctica: Organic...
CTCTTTCGTCCCCCCAGCTGCCAACCCATCTATGGCTCATACTTGCAATCCATGCTTAAGCTGGTACCATGATTCGTCGTGACAAATTAATAGGGATTGTTCAGAGAAGCAATTGATAGTTGGTGTCTTAAGCACAACTGGCTGGACGCCGCTTTCTTGTCTCTGCACCATTCAGTGGATAAGGCTGATAAAACCAGCAAGCAGCCGAATAAGGCAAGGGTACCTAGCGCAATGGTCTAGCTGATGTGAGTTTAAAATGGCTAGCTGAGAAACTCCTTCTTTGATTGCTTCTTTGCTCACGCTTCATTACCTGATATACATTAACAGATTAAAGTTTTTCATTAACAGGGACGGGCACACAGATGATCGTCTGAAAATCCATGCAGAACGTGGGCCTTCATTCCATAACGCGTAGGCTCTTCACGAAATGCTCTAATGCGAAGGCTCTTCACACAATGCACTAACGCGTAGGCTCTTTACAAAATGCACTGAATTAACATCCCAATGACTTGTTAGAGGCTATTGGAAGAAGACCACTCCCCACAATGGTAAAGGAAAATAAGTCCCCTTGGTAACCGGGTATTGTAAAACTCCAAGATAAGAGACAGGAGTGTAGTTGACTGAATGTACATGAGATTTGGAAGCAAGTTTCTTAGCTCTTTGGGAGTCAAGACCCTGCTCCTTAAAAGGCTCCAGTGCTGCATGCCAAGTTACGTCTTTCCACGATCACATTTTTTATTTGAGTGTGTTGACACCCAGGGAGAATGTGCTGGGGTGTGGTTAGCTTCGTGAGAGAGATTTACCGGTACAAAACAAGACCACTCGCTTTGATGCACCTGGACACTTACGTACCATTTTGTCGGGAGCATGTGTGTCTGGTGTCTTTCTCTATGTAGTCGGAGAAATCATATTAAACGAGCCAAATGCATATTTTCTTGCTTTTGCTAAGAATGGTCACTGTCGGTGCTGAACATATTCCACTGCAAAAACAATTTATCTAGGACAGAGGCCAGGCAAGTAATGCCTTACGTCACATAGATGCCAAATGGATGGCCCGCAACTGTAAGGGGGCAAGCAACATAACAGCAGACGGTGATTTATCTATCACCATACTATATATAGCGATGTAACCTTACCTTACCTTATCTATCACCTTAAGGGTCATGAATACCAGTCAGAGAAACAAACACTGTATAATCAGCGAATACTCCATGCATACCAGGCTAGAGGCCTTTGGATCCCAAAATAAGCTTGTTTGATACGTGCAAGAGGGTCATGAGGTTAATAAAATATGTGCAGCAAAGAAAGAGGCAAGAGGCCTGCGTGCCAAACTTGCGCTGTCAATGGCAAGGGGGTAAAGGTAAACCCTAAACCACAAATCACACGGCCAAAAGCACCAACACGTGTGCCATGCAACGGCACTCAACCTTACACAATTAGACAAAGAAGCTCCTCTTACCCTCTTAATATATCAGCTTGTCAACACTAAAGCGAAGAAGGGGGGGAGGGAGGTAAGTGCGTGCCATGTCATCCACAATCACAACTGAGGAAAAGTGACGGCAAGCCCACTGCCCTTCGAGATTGCATTTTAGCCTGATCGGATCAAGAGTTAGCTAAGTTGCACTTTTGCGTGCCTTCATGAATGCTCAGGAAGCCTGGCTAGCATATCTGAATGCGCAAGTTTCCTGAAATTGGCACCGCAACCACATCATGACATCAAGGACGCAAACCCTACTTTCACCACAACCGAGCTTGCTCCCCTGAAGCAGGTTGGTGTGCCTGAGGCACGTCAGGCTCGTTACATAGGGCTGTCCACGTTGACACGGCTGTCCAGCACATCCACCTGGCGTGCAACCTGGGGGCAGAGCAGCATGCGAGGAGAATAGCAAGTGAGAAGAACAACGTGCGGGGCAGAAATGCACCCAGCTCTGTGAGATACTTGTGTGGTATTCAGCATGATTTTCTCTCAGGCAAACAGAGAAGCATGCAGCATTGTTACATAAACACATGGTATTCAACATGTGCTCCCAGGCCATAGAAAAGCATGCAGCCTTGTGAGACGCGCACATGGTATTTACACTGTTTCTATGGGCGTGCAGGCCAGTAATGTGAGGCGGGCTCAATTTTTGGGTAGTCGAAAGTTGAGCTACAGACTTTGTGCAAGCACACATGGAGTCCAACACCTTTTTTCAGGCAACAGGAATGCAACGAGATATACGCATTTCTGTTCCCTGTGTGTCTGGGCAGGTTAACAAGCTACACTTTGAGGTGGACACGATGATCAACTTGTTTCTCCCATACAGGTGCCTTATGAACGCATCACTGTGTGTGTTATCCACACTAACCAAGCATTTCTCATTTTTCACAATGCTTGCACAATGTTTGACTTGTTCCTCTGTGCAGGCAAAAATGTACCTCTGTGTGATCTGCACTTACCAAGCACTGTGAGATTGTGAGGCATGCACGACTTTCAACTGCATCATCAACAGACACGCACGCACCAGCCTGCCCGTCTTATGCCCACAGTGCCCAACCCAATGCAAACTCAAACACAGAAGTACACACAATCATATTGCATACACTATCATACAAAACGAGCGTGCACTTCGTGTGTCCACAATCATTCTTACTTCACACACGGCCAAACGTATGTGGGAAAAAAGACAGCCACAGCCACGGCCACAGCCACAGCCACAGCCACGGCCACAGCCGCAGGTACGACTACGGCCATAGCCACAGCCACAGCCACAGCCACAGCCACTACCGTACCTGCATCAGCGCGCCCTCGATGCGTGCCTGCCTGTCCATCATACGCTTCTCCAGAGCTAGCATGGCCTCCTCATTTTGAAGTGAGTAGCCGCCACTGTCACCTCCATCACCACCATGGGCAGCCAGCTTGCGTTGCTCCAGGCTGAGAGCAGCAACCTGTATGTGAGGAGCGTGCGTTGGTGTGTATGCATGTGAATATGTGCACGTGCGTTTGTAGGTGTGGGACTGCGCTTCATGCAGACACACAAATGCATTTATGGTCATGATCATGAAGGAGCGTAAATTTGCGCTGCGCACAGCCTTGTGGCCTTTTCAGGACTCTGTACACTTTGAGGTGGCCCTTCATGTTCATTCTGCACCTTCAAGCTAGTTAGTGCAATCACGCCTCCTGCAGTTAAACATACACAGGAAGCAACATCAATTGCTACGGATATGGTGTGGTCCCCTTTGCTCTTGCCAGTTTGCTCATGCACTATGCTGCCATCTACTGCCAGTAGCATACATGCGAGTTGTCATGTGATGGACAAGTAGGAAGCTCTCTCTGGGCAAAAGGAAGCGCCTCATCCTTACACACGGTGCGTACACGTGACAAGGGCCCAAACAAACCTGCTCTGCTGCACGATCAGATCGCCGAAGTGCGGTGCGCACGTCACCGGCCAGCTGCCCCACGAGCAAGGAGATGTTTTGCACCTGCGTGGTGAAGCAGATGCTGTACATCTTTGTGTATAGGTGCTCATGTGTATGTCCCACAAGAAAGGATGTGTTTTGCACCTGATGCAGGTGCTCATAAGTTCGTGTAGTAGGTGCTCGTGTGTATGCCCCACAAGTAAGGATACATTTTTCACCTGTGTGACAATGCAGGTGAGTTAGAGTGCAAGTAGTTATGCATGTGCAAGTGTGTATGTCTGATAGCCATGATAGTGTGGTACCTTAGTTCAACTGTAGGTTTGACCTTAATCTTCAGTTCTATTACGTTTGCATCGTGAGATGGCGGTGGATTATTTACAAGTCCGTAACACAAGGATTGTAAGGTCCTCACAACTGCCCAGAAAAAGGGAAAAGAAAAAATTTATACATGTTTAAGTATATAAATAAATAGAAAGGTAGAAAAATTAAACTCAAACTAAGAAGGAATAGCAGTTGTGGGGACCAAGAAAATAAAAAGATGGAGAAAGTGGAGAGGATAACAGATAAAAAGAGTGATATGAGAGATATCACTTTGCTTCACTTCAGGAACCGGAGTTTAAGTGTTACACACTGAACTCAGCAGTTTCCTTGAATTTCCAGTCGAAAGTCGTGATAGCTTGGAATGCCATGCGCTAGCTAGAGGAAATGGTTTTGATTGCACCAGTGGTTGCAAATTTTAGTGGCCTTTGCACTGTCCACCTTCATATAGCTGAACACACACACTCACACACACGCTGTGCACACGCACTCACACACACGCTGTGCACACACACTCACACACACGCTGTGCACACACACGCTGTGCACACACTCACACACACGCCATGCACACACACTCACACACACGCTGTGCACACACACTCACACACACGCTGCACACACACACACACGCTGTGCACACACACTCACACACACGCTGTGCACACACACTCACATATGAATGCACACAACACACCAAGGCCTCACCTGTTGTGTGAGCTCTGAGTGTGCCTCTGCACTGACAGATCCGTCTGCTGCTCCTCCTCCGTTGCTGATGACCGGCCCTGAGCGCTTGAAGTGCGCCAAATCGTCTGAAAGCGTGGTCACCATGTTCTGTATGCGTGTGTTTGTGTTTGTTTGTTTGTGTGTGCATTGTTTGTTGTGGGTGCTTTTGAGCTTCAGACGCCTCTTGGCTCGAGGCTCATTCTGCAGCGCGTTTCCCTATGCTCGGCTCAAGGCTCATTCTGCAGAGCGTTCCCCTATGGACACCCTTGTGTGCTTGTGCAAACTCAAATATGTGCACTCATGCAAACGAGCATGTAGCCACGCACGTGTAGACTTCTGCATGTGTGCAAGCCATGCTTGCGCATGTGTACACTCATGCATGTGCGCACGTCAAGGTGTGCCTGGACCTATTTGTAACAAACATGGATAGAGTTGGCAAGAACTGTATACATACACAGCATATGACCGTATATTTGGTGATTTCCCTGCCAAAAATACCGTTTAGAACGTGTATATGTGGTTCTGGCCAACCCTGAAAATGGTGTGCAGGAGTGTACCCA
>Ga0307947_1003416_pt1:10000-12764 | contig 12764 bp, 16 predicted proteins | sample OrgLakmetagen232_FD_201840 | JGI IMG/M metagenome (GOLD analysis project Ga0307947, IMG submission 201840) | Saline water microbial communities from Organic Lake, Antarctica - #232 | ecosystem: Environmental > Aquatic > Non-marine Saline and Alkaline > Saline | place: Antarctica...
ATGATGGAGAAAAAGTGCGTGTGTGTGCGTGTGTATGTGCGCAATTAACAAAGAGGGTGTGACATGCTGCGTTGCAGAGCACAGGGCGTGAGTTTTTGAGCCGGTGTGATGGGTATGGCATACGAAAAGGAGCAGAATGCTTCACTCTTTGTGAGGAGCTTGACATTGCAAGGGAAAGTCATATGTATACTCACACATACTCCTCCACACACACAAACACACTGCACACTTGGCATCAGGGATCTGAGAGCTGATCTCACACACAGAGACACACACACACACTAATAGGGATTTGAGCGCTGTGCTCATACACACACACTCGCCGTTGGGCATCTGAGAGCTGAGCTCACACACACAGACACACACACCAATAGGGAACTGAGCACTATGCTCATACACACACGCACACACACACGCACGCACCAACAAAAATCGGAGTGCTGTGCTTATACAAAGACACATACACACACACCAACAGGGATCTGAGTGCCGTGCTCATACACACACACAGGCACACACACACACACTCCAACAGGGATCTGAGTGCCGTGCTCATACACACACACAAGCACACACACACACCCCAACAGGGATCTGAGTGCTGTGCTCATACACACACACACACAGACACACACACATACTCACACACACACCAACAGGGATCTGAGTGCTGTGCTCATACGCACACACAGACACACACACATACACACACAAGCACCAATAGGGATCTGAGTGCCGTGCTCATACACACACAAGCACACACACACACACTCCAACAGGGATCTGAGTGCCGTGCTCAAACACACACACACGCATACACCCACCAACAGGGATCTGAGTGCCGTGAGACGCGCTCTTGATGCGCCCCTCCCTCGCCATTTGTATCTGCAATTTGGCCACCTTTTCGTAATAGCACGTGAAGTCCTGCAGGCTGATCTTGCCATCTTTGTCCCAGTCTGCCTTTTTGAACTCGTGCTCTAGCAGCCGCCCTGCGAGTGTATACATGCACGTGTGTCATTGTGTGTGTATGTGTGTATGTATCATTGTGTCATTGTGTGTGATGCACGCCTAAACCCAGATTAAGTCTGTGTCAGCTCAGCTCAGGCACAAAGAAACTGGCTGTGGGTTGCGCACCCACACACTACTCTGTGTGTTTTATCTTACTTGGCGTCAGTTTGAAGGGATGTGACAACGTCAGGGGTCAGGGTAATTGATCGCAGCGCTGCTTATAGCTACTGTGCATAATCTATTGGCACAGTCCGTGACCCTGGTGTCAAACAGACACACAGAACCTGCCGCTGCATCCCCCCCCCCTCTCTCTCTCTCTCTCTCTCTCTCTCTCTCTCTCTCTCTCTCTCTCTCTCTCTCTCCCTCTCAGTGTGTGTGCAAAAGCATGCCAAGCTTGCACCTAGCTATTGACTCACCGACATGCTTTGCGCGGATGCCATTCAGCAGCCCGACTTCCTGTAAGGCCGCCAGCATTTCGTCCTTGTTCAGGTAATTGTCCTATAACGGGCATTTGAGAGGCAGGAGGTAGGAAAGCGTTGAGAAGCCTGCCATTGTACTAGCTGCCGACTTCCGCGGAATCTCATCTGCTTTCAGGTAGTTGTCTTACAATGACCATCTGAGAGGCAGGAGGTAGGAAAGCGTTGAGAAGCCTGCCATTGCACTACTAGTATCTCCTTGATGTCTACTTGTGCTAGTTGCTGACTTCCTTGCCAGGTAATTTTCTGCGAACAGCAATTGAGAGGGCGCACGCGTGTGCCTTGTAGCTGATGCAACTACCTACGGGGCCATGCCATACGCGAGATCCATATGATTAGGGTTGGCCAGAATCGTATATATACACCGTATATGACTGTATGTATGGACATATCCCTGCTTGAATTACCGTACATACACCTTATATATATTTTCTGGCCAACTCTACATATGATGAACATGGTATTTTGAGGAACAGCTAGGTGAGGGAGGCACTTGCTGAAGCTATGAAGGAAACACTCATTCCGTTTCTGGTCACATCGTTTCTGTTGCAATGTCATCCGTGTGTTCCTTGAGGGGCAGGCATGCCTGGCTCACACACACACACACACACACACACACGCACACACACACCATGATGTCAGACATGCCTGGCATCATGGTTGCAGAGATGGATAGTGGCCCTTTCAGTGGCATCTCACAAAGAGGTGAGTGGGGTTTGGAACACTAGCGTGCCAGCACTTGTCCCACCTGGTTAACGTCATGGTTACGGAAAATGATGGCGGCCTTCTCAGCAGCACCACCCGCTGCCAAAGAGGTGGACAGACGCAAGGGTGAGCTGCTGATGCCGGTGCGCCTACTCATTTGGCTGAATTGGAAGCTGTGTGTATGTGTGCATGTGTGTGTTTGATTTTGTGTGCATGTGTGTGCATGTGCTGCTGATGCCGGTGCACCTACTCATTTGGCTGAATTGGAAGCTGTGTGTATGTGTGCATGTGTGTGTTTGATTTTGTGTGCATGTGTGTGCATGTGCTGCTGATGCCGGTGCGCCTACTCAATTGGCTGAATTGGAAGCTGTGTGTATGTGTGCATGTGTGTGTTTGATTTTGTGTGCATGTGTGTGCATGTGCTGCTGATGCCGGTGCGCCTACTCATTTGGCTGAATTGGAAGCTGTGTGTATGTGTGCATGTGTGTGTTTGATTTTGTGTGCATGTGTGTGCATGTGCTGCTGATGCCGGTGCGCCTACTCATTTGGCTGAATTGGAAGCTGTGTGTATGTGT
>Ga0307947_1003417_pt1 | contig 12763 bp, 15 predicted proteins | sample OrgLakmetagen232_FD_201840 | JGI IMG/M metagenome (GOLD analysis project Ga0307947, IMG submission 201840) | Saline water microbial communities from Organic Lake, Antarctica - #232 | ecosystem: Environmental > Aquatic > Non-marine Saline and Alkaline > Saline | place: Antarctica: Organic Lake...
CCCAACCACACACACTCACACACACACACACACACACACACACACACACACACACACCCGCACACACACACACACACACACACACACACGCACACGTACACGTTGGGGGGGGAGGCAAGACCTTGATTGCTGTATTGTCTGTATCAACATGCACCTGTATTTAATGTGTCTCTCTTGTCCGAAGCCAGGATTGCATTCATCACATGCATTCCAGATGCACATCAACCCAAGGCCCACCAAACCCGGGCAGGTCACTCGCAACAAAACAAAAGACACACCCCTTACCAGCATACGTTCTACGTAGAAAATCAATCATGCCATCACACACCCAAACACACACGCACCCACCCACCTACATGCGCACACATACGCACCCACCCACGCACACACACACCTGGCCGTTCGTGCAGGGCACGACGGTGGCTAAGGGGTTGAGGTTGCTGATAATGGCCACCAGTTCATCCTGCACATGTGTGTGTATATGTGTGAGTGAGTATGTGTGTGTGCGGCTATGTGTGCGCGGCCGTGTGCGCGCGGCTGTGTGTGTGTGTGTGCGTGTGTGTGTGTGTGTGTGTGTGTGTGTGTGCGTGTGTATGCGCATATGTGTGTGTGCGCGCATATGTGTGTGTGCGTGTGTGTGCACGTATGTGTATGTGTGTGCGCATATGTGTGTGAGCAGTGTGGCTGTGATGTAAAACAGGCATGACAGCGACATTGGAAACAGAAGAAACACAACCGTGTGCGCACCTTCTTTTCGTCCCCCCCTTCTTGACTCTGTAGTAGGTCCATCTTATTGAGCACCACATAGTCTGCAACCTCAATCTGCTCCACCTGCGATGGCACACATACACACACACACAAATGCAAGTAAGTTTGAGAAGGTTTCGTGCATACATACACACATACACACATACACACACAAATACAAGTAAGTTTGAGAAGGTTTCGTGCATATATACACACACAAATACAAGTAAGTTTGAAAAGGTTTCGTGCATATATACACACGCACACAAATGTCTGCAACTTTAACCTGCTCCCCCTACAATGACATTCACACACACATACACATACACACACACGCACACACACATACAAATACACACACTCACTCACTCTCACACACACACATACACACACACCAGCAAGTCCACCACTGGCCTCAAGTTGCCTCCATCCCCGAGATCCGGCCGCGCTGCAAGGGCTTGACGTGTAGCAAAATCTGCGGTGAAGGTGCTGGCATCCACCTACAGAGACACAAAGTATTGTGTGGTGCAATAAGTATGGGTGTGTGCGAGTGTAAAGGCGGGCGTGCATACAAAGGAGTGCGCGGAAAAGTCTGCTTTGAAGGCAGCAGACATATAACGTTGTCAGTGCTTAAGGCGCAGCTTAGAACCTGTACAGACATAATGTATTGGGATACACACACAGACAGACACACACACTCACACACACACAGACACAAACACACAGACACACACACATATACACACACTCACACAAACACACGTACACACACAAACACCACACACATACACACACACACGCACACACGTACACACACAAACACCACACACCACAGTGACCATGGTGTCCAAGTGCAGGCGGTCCAGCAGCGGGTGGCCTTCACTCTCGGCTTCGTTGAATCTGTCTCGGATGCTGGAGGGCTCTGCTACTCCACTGTTTTCGAGCACAATCCTGAATCGTTAGAATAACAAAAATAGGGAAGTTCAATCAGGCATGAGGCAGGTGGTTTATGCTATTCCATTTTCTCAAGCACGACCCTGGATTGTAGGGGAAAGCAAAAAAATGGAGGGATACTGGTAAGGCAGGCATGCATGGGTCCCAGGCTGGACTGCTACTACGCTACCTCAAGCGGTCTTAGAGTGTCTCGGATAGAAAGTATAAGACGCGACAGAATGTAGAGAAGTAGACAGGCAGGCATGCATAGGAAAGGCAGGATTGCTACTCTGATGTTCTCAAGCACGATCCGGGCACTGTCCAAAAAAAGGACACGGCAGAGATCCAAGAATCAGGCACAAGTGCAGGCGGCTTCTGCTACTCCAATGTAATATGCAAGCACTCTCCTCAGAGGGGAAATTTAAGAGTGAGCAATGATGCCTGTCGGTGGTGGAGAGTGTAAGAGGGGCCCCAGTGCATGAGTGAGCAGTGATGCCTGTCAGCAGTAGAGAGTGCAAGAGGGGGCCACTTTGCACGAGTGAGCAATGATGAGTGAGTGAGCGATGATGCCTGAGTGAGAGATGACGACCGTAGGCGGTGGAGTGTAAAAAGAGGGGCCCCTGGTGAACGAGTGAGCAATGATGCATGAGTGAGCGATAATGCCTGTCGGTGGTGGAGAGTGTAAGAGGGGTGGTGGACAGTGTAAGAGGGGCCCCCGGTGCATGAATGAGCAATGACGCCTGTCAGCGGTGGAGAGTGTAAGAGGGGGTGTGCACAAGGTACTCATGCGAGAGCTAAGAATGACTAGCACACACACACATTCGCACATCCATCACCCCATGCTCACCTGGCATAAGGCTCCCCTCGCTTGTCTGCCATGGCAATAATCTGCTCCAATGAAACAAAAAGCTCATCTTGCAAGGTGCAGCCTGCATGCGTACGTGCATGAGCATACTATTATACAAAATACACAGCTGAAGGAGAGCCATGTCTACTCGGTCATATTACACAACAAATTTTCTTGTAATTACACATCAGCATGCTTTGTTGTAACTTTACGCATCAACATGCCTTTTTGCATCATAAAACAAGGCTTTTTTGTGTACCTCTCTAGTCTGTTGGAATTATCGGCGTAATTAGGACTTTTGCCTCTTATATGACGTCACGCTTCCCTACAAAAAATAACTTTTATTGGTCATCATTTAGGGGGAAGCAGCGTTTTTGGTGAGCTGTAATGCCAGGAGGAAAGAGCTCCTATTTGACCAGCATGCCACACAGCCAAAAAGTCGTTGATGAATTGCACAAAGTAATGAGGACATAATAGGCATAAGCAGCCGGATCCAACCGAAGCTTGAGCTTCACTCTGTTTAAGGATAATCAAACTTGTGTGGTAGTGAGGATGTAAGGCACAAGCAGCAGCACCAGATCAAAGCACGCGCCACACTATTTGCAGGACCATCGACTTGTTTTGTAGCGAGGATACATGGTATGATAACGAGGATACATGGTAGTGAGGATGTAAGGCACAAGCAGCAGCACCAGATCAAAGCACGCGCCACACTCTACTCACAGGCACAGCCGTTCTGGAGCTCGATGGTGTCAGCCAGGTCCTGTTTTAAGTAGGCAGGTGTGACAAGCAGTTGTCAGTTTTGGTTGTGAGCTTGTCTGTTGATTACGAGGTTTATAGCACTCTCTTTAAAGGCAGCACTTTGGCCATAAATTATGCGTACCTGCTTGCCTTTAGTCTTTTCAATCTCAGGTCGAAATTAGAAGAAGTCTGAGGGTGGATGTAGGTTTCTGCCGCCATACACCAAGATAAGGGTTTTGATTCGCATGAGGTGCAAGCCAAACGGTTTGGGAAAATGTTCTCTGCACATGTTCATCTGCTTGTGCATACCGTGCATACAGAGTGCCTGAATGTAATATAGGTGAGGCTTTCAGGTTGCGTGGGCGTGTGCGCGAATGTGCTTAACAACGACGTACTTACATGGGAAACAAACATGGTAAATACAAGAACAGCATGCACTTGTGTGCTTTTTGCGCGACTGCAATGGCTGGGAGTGAACGCTGTGTAATATAGTAGTAGTACGCTGCAAGATGTGTTAAGCAAATACACACACATGCAGGGCCAACCCTAACAAATTGACAGCGTTTGCGCACACGTGCGTGTGGACACATTATTGCTGCTCTAGAGCTGGTACACTTTCATGCATGAGAGAGGTACACTTTCATGCATGAGAGAGGTACATAGTACCCCCAAATTGGTACCGGTACCTTGGTGGAGGACTTGCCGTCTACACGAGCCCGATCGTTGCGTACGAGCTTGGCGTCTATGTTGACGCTGGCCACGTCGTTCACCACGCACGCAATTTTCTCCTTGGAGTTTTCCAACAAGTGGCGCAACACGGTCGTTTTGCCGGTGCCCAGGTACCCAGACAGCCTGTTGTTGTTTTGTGGGGTGAATTTTGGTGTGCGAGAGACAAAAAGCGGAGAGGGAGGGTTTGCCCCTTATTTTGGGGGATTGGGTTGTCCCCTCTCCTCTGACCAAATGAAAAAGGAACAAGGCCAAAGGCGTACATGGTGACGGGCGTCCTCTGCTGTTGCATGACCGTGTCGATTGCCGCCTGAGAAGGGCCTTCCATTCGCGGGCTTGATGTTATTTGATGATTATTGATAAATTAAATTATTAATTTGTTATATATGTAATAAATTTGGTACTGTCAGGATTTTGCACTCCGAGACCATGAACAAATATGTACCCCCTCATCTACGAAGCAAGCCAACATCAGGGCAACAGGTGGGTGGGGTTGGAAAAATGGGGAAGTGGAGGAGACAGGCATTGATGCAGACTCTTGGCAGAAGTGCTTGCCGTCCGCACACAAGACATCCGCACACACACAGCACAAACTAACAGTTGATCAAGGGAATAAGTTACGCCACTATGCGTTCGCATTTGTCATGCATGCTACATACTATTGCAAGGAGGTACGTACGCTGGCTCAATACTTACACGTGCTCCTCCATCCGTACTTGCTTGATGAATTTGTTGTTTAATCGAGCAGGAATCACGCCCAAGGTACTCAGAGATTTTGTATGGTGTTTTCGCCCTGAATGATGCGGGCCACATCCTCGTAATCCATCAGCGAAATGGAGACCAATGGACATTTTCCAAAGGATTGCCAGCGCGTGGCGAGGCAGGTGCACCTCTGGAAACAGCTATCCGCGAACTGCGAGAGGAAACACAGCTGGAGGTTGACCGATTTCTTCTCCAGCAAGCAGACGGGACTCCGACCTCTTTCAGCTCCATTTACCCAGCCAAAGGCGGGCTGAAGACCATCTGTATCCCGCGTTAGTCCGAGGTGCAGCCGTGCAAGTGTGTGGCAGGGAGGTGCTGGGTTTTAGGTGGGTGCGCCCTGTAGAGGTGGCCTCTGTGTTGACGCACAAAGAGGACAGGGACCTGGCCATCAGAATAATGTCAGCCATATCAGACTTGTGAAATCTGTCTCTAGAATCACAGCATCTATTAAGCAGTCTCTCTTTGAGTTGGGCACATTTAACATGCTTTAGTGGCATGATCGACTGGTAGTTACCATTAATAAAGGAGGAGTTTGATGAGAGACATTTTTTGGGGATGATGCAGTGTGTGAGTACCTCAGCTGATGCCAATAAAATACTCTCCTAGATAAAAGATATGATATATGCATGTAGTAGTGGGAATATGTTTTGAGACTGAATGGCTTAATTATCCAAAGGCTTAAGAAGAAACAAGAGAGACTTACGCTGGAATGTTCAAAAGATCATAGACCATAGAAATTGACACTTTTCACAAATTGTGCCTTCCCCTTATTCTTGGGACATTTTCTGAAGGAATTGAAATCATGTTTTCTTTGCCGCCTTTTGGTCTTTATGCAGCTGGTGTTATTTGTTATTATTGGAGTTTGTAATGCCACAAAGGGCATCTGTTGCGGCCGCTGCTATCATCCTCACGTGTTCCAAAAGAACAGGATAAGTACTAAAAAAAAGGTTCCAAATATACTGCTGATGATTCAGACGTCAAACGCTCTGGTGCAGTCCTATTTTGAGCGTGATTTGTGCTGTGCTCAGGTTGTAACTCAGGTTGCATTTGCTGTTTAAAATTTTAACACCCATTGTCAGCTGACAAAACAGGCGTCAGATTTGATCATTCAAAGAGCAGATCACGTGGCACAGGATACGTTTGGGTTGGCTGTGACCAGCAAAAATGCCCAACATATCATCAACACAAGACCTCAGAACCAGCTGAACACCCACTGAAAGAACACAGATACTTAATAACCTTAGCCCACCCAAGCCCGGGAAACACTTTTAACACCCTGAATAATTTTGAAAGCAGTTCTGGGGAACACTGGAGAATTTTAAAGGCTGTTCCAGGCCCCCCTGAATAATTTGGGCACCCAGTGTACTTCCCTGTCCTGTTCAATGTCTAGCCTTAAAAATTGCAGGTCTGCTCCAAGATCACCAAGCACGCCTCAAAACCCTTAAGGCAAGCCAACGAAAGAATCCTACTCCCGTATCCTACCCCAACACATCAGTGCAGCACTAAAACAGTGTGCCATGGTCACAAAAGAAAAAATGGCGTCTGCGTTGGACTTTGATCCTGGAAACTCCTCATATTGGAGCGAACGTCACCGTGACATTGTCTTTGGTGCCAATTACAATGCATTTGTCACCAAGTTTACAGGTTTCTCTATCTGCCACCCAGTGTATAATGACATGATGACACAAAAATGCTCAAGTGCGTGCAACACTCCCTACGATCTGTTATATGCAGCGAGCTACCAACCGCCACCTTCTCATTTCTACCCAACTGAGAAAACAAGAGCATCAATGCCTATAGAGCATTGGTGGGAGATAACCCACAATAATGCACCACGCTTGGCTTCATCCCTAAGACAAAACTCACGTATGCAATGCCAACCTCGTGGAAGGGTGTACAACGTAATTTCTCCAGCCACACCTGGAGCATGGGTATTATTGCTGTCTGGAACAAAGAAGCAAAACAGCTTGACTGATGGCTCGCCAAATTGGCTGCAAATACTGCAAAGGAGAGAGGGCCCCAGAAGCAGTTTGAATTGAAGTGCTCCAATTGGAAATTATGCTACACTGACGGAAGCTGCATAGGCAAGGCCAAACACTTTGCAGGTGCAGGGGTATACTGCCCTCAAACCAATACTGAATGTTATGTGGACTCAGGGGGCGTGAGAATGACAAACACCATCAATAGAGCTGAGCTCACAGGGATTGCAGCAGCGCTTACCAATAAGTTAATAAGTATACCAAGATTGCAACGGGCAGTGCATGCTCCCGAAGCCAAATTAGAAAACCACTGCTCTTCCCTGAAAAGCAACGAGCCCATATACACTCAAATCTGCTAGAACAAATTGTATCTATGATTCATGCTTCACCAGAACCTATCTGCTTCTATAAAGTGAAAACTCTTAGTGCATTTGCCGGAAATGAATGTGCGGATGCAATTGCCAAACACTCTGCCTTACATGGCGGAGGTCATGACGTGCACTTTCAGCCTCCAGCTCCAGACGGTAATGCATACACACACCTTTACTGGCTTGCGGCTAAAGACACCGATGAGGATTCCAGCGGAAGAGGGGCAATTACAGCTAGGCTTTGTGCACTTTCTGAATTTAAGGTTAAGCTGAGAATAGAAATGTGCAAGTCACACAGACTGGGGAGCGCCAAAACAGGCACAGGGTATTACAACTGCTGGAACTCACTGGAAGTATTTTAAACTTTTGGTCAATAAGCAAGCCACAAATGCTTTCTGGAACAATAGTAATCTCAATTTCTACGAAAAGCTAAATGTTATGAGGTACCGCACTTTTTAATCAAAAACACACCTACCAGTAGGGCTTCTTCCCATTGCAAACTGCCCCATCTTCCCTTGCACTGATAGTGCGCTTCACATACTCTCAGGTTGCCAACAAACTAAACTGAGGAACATGATTATAAAACGCCATAATATGGCAAGTGTGCTGATCCTCCAAGCCCTACAAAAGGGACCATGCGGAGTCAGCCAAATTGCCTACACTGACATAGGCAGCACAGATAAACTATCAGAGCAAGGCCTAGATCTGAGCACTGCCAACAAAACAAGCACTGCCAACAAAACAAGCACTGCCAACAAAATAAGCACTGCCAACAAAACAAGCACTGCCAACAAAACACTGCCCTCTTAATTGCTACCCAACCTAACAGCACATGCTTTAAAAGCCTCTTCTCGTCCTAAAGCTATCCTATTTCTACCTAGCACTGCGTGCTCTTCTTGCGTAACCACCCGCAACTCATATTATCAGCAGCTTGCTAAAGACGAGAAACTCAATATAAACCAGTGCGAGGTTTACCTGATTGAGTTTAAGTTATGTGAAAACACTAGGCCTGATCCCCAACTCCAAAAAGCAAAGCACAGCACAGCGTGCTTCTTGCCAACCTAAACAGACAAGGATATAGGGAAGTCAAGCTTCACGTGATCCTCATTGAGGTTATGGGGACTATCTACAAAGACCATATATACAAACCTCTGGCAGACCTGATCTGGATTACCATAAGATTGATAACCTGACAAACTGAATGAGCACTCCATCAGACATGCATCTGCACTCATAAAAACAAGGTATGCACTGCAATATAACACAAGCAATAACAGTCAAGGTTCGGATCTGGATGCCACGGCACACAACCCCCCTGACCCACTTTTTTTTTGGTGGTGTTACAGCTACGCCCCCCAGCAGGGATCTGACAGACAGCAAAAAAAAGAGGAGGGAGGGCTCAAGCAGAGGAGAAAGCAAGAGGAACCTGCTCAAGGAGACCCAGAACCAGGGAAAGGAAACCAGGAAAAAGAAAAGGACCCAAGTAGAGTACAAAGTTGAGGGAGCGCAGGACAGAAGACGCAGAAGAAAACCAGGAGGACGGAAGGAGACGCCAAACACACGAAAACGGGGGGGAGACGCACAAAGTTGCAGTGCAGCACATTAATTTCCGATTAATTGTTCGCGCGGTGGGGGGTTGCCTGGTGCAGGTACCTATGTAGCCCCCTCCCTCAATCATGCTGGCTGCGTCATCACTACCAGCGGAGTCTTTTCTTTTCTTTTCTTTAAGCGTAGGTGGCAACATCTACAGCGCTTGTATGATAGAGCCATTCAAGGACTCAAAAGAGTAAAGAAACTTACTTCAAAGCTCTATGTGCTGCTACTAAACTTTTTGTCCATTTCAAACATACCGTTCCATCCTATACCAAGAAAGCGCGCCTGCAACTCTGATAAAATAAAACTACGCAGGCAGTGAGAACCACTCCCCACATGAATCAAGGAAAAGGAGCCACTTTGGTACCGAGTACCGTAAGGCTCCTCCACCGCAAAAAGGAAAGCAAAAGGGAAACTCTGATCCTCATTTATTGATTCATTCTTCTTTATATGCAGTGCCTGCCAGGCAGTGGTAGAAGATTCATATGGTAGGTACTTAATTCCGAAATGCAGGTGGGATGTTGTGTGGCTTTGCATCCATTGGATGGTGCGGAGCCTCAAAACTACACCTTTCCTATTGTATGTGTTGCTTATGATGTTTTATCTCCCTGCGTCCTGTTGCTTTCTTACCCAATATCAAAATAGCTTTCCTAACTACTAATGCCACTGAAAGTGTGGGGAATGGGTTTAATCTGTGCAAACGTTTTTCTATATTATGGTTTTTCACTGCCTGCGTAGTTTTTCTTTTTTCTTTAAGCGATATAGCTGCCGGTAGCTCCCATTTGAACACCTCTGTACGCCTTAGTGCTGCGTGTTCTTGGCTCAGGATGGTGTTTACATACAACTATCATGAGGTATCATGATTTTACATCCAGGCAATGATGCAGATGGATCACTCAATCTTGAGCCAATAAGTAAAATGACGCCAACGACTTAACATAAATATAATACCCAGAGGCGGTACTTTCTTTTCACATTGTTGATAACACCAGCAAAAGTTCTGATCAAAAGACCACCCACTAATATTCCTGGAAATTCTGATGCCCAGTGCTTGTGGCGTGCTGCACCGCCTCTTTCTCCCCTTTAAGACCAATTTGGCAAACGCCACAGCGAAGTGTGAAGCTGGCTGTGTTTGTAAACTGCCGGGCTTCGTGAGCTGCTTGCACCTGCACCATGTGTTTAGATCAACAAAGGTAATGCGGCGTGTGGCGACGTGTGGGAACAGAGAAAACTGGAAAAGCAACGGAAATCACTTTAAACAAGGGAAAGGAGGCACCTGCGCATTGAGTATTGTGGCCTTACAAGAAGGATGTACCTATACCTGGATGAGTCCTCAGATTAGGCTGGATTGTGACACATTCTAGTTTTTTTCTTGTAAGTAAATGGCACATTTTGTTTTTTTCTTGTAAGTAAATGACGTGCTTTGCAATTACCAGGCGCATGTACACACAAAAAACACTCGTGCAATCGTAACTCCAGCTGCACGACAGCATCGGAAATACAACAGCGTGTGTGGGATAACGCAAAAAAACGAGCACTCAGTTTTGCCAATTACATGTAACCTAACATCGCGAAGCAGCACAGGTCCTAGGAGTTGCACATACTCTTCCGTACGTTGTATTTTGACATTGGAGGAGTATATGCAACTCCTAGGAGTCGCGCTGCAGATCAAAAGAAGCAACTGTGTTTATTATGCAGCATTCCTGTACTTGTACCTGCACACACAGCTAATGTTCAGTAGAAAAGGACACCGCAGAGCAGCACAGACTATCAGGAGCTAGTAACAGCTGAAACTAGTACGTGCAAGAAAGACACGAGTAAGCAGCTCATGGTCCGATGCAGCCATCGTGCTCGTGTGAACTAACAGGAGCCAGCAGCAGCTGAAACTAGTACGTGCAAGCAAGACACGAGTAAGTAGCTCATATAATCCGATGCAGCCATCGTGCTCGTGTGAACTACCAGGAGCTAGCAACAGCTGGAACTAGTACGTGCAAGAAAGACACGAGTAAGCAGCTCATGATCCGATGCAGCCATCGCGCTCGTGTGAACTAGGGTTTAGGGTTTACAGATTAAGCCATCAGTCAGTGTGACTTAGGGTTTAGGGTTTACAGATTAAGCCATCAGTCAAAAAGTGCGACTGCTAGGATCATGTAACCGATGCAGCTATGCAGCCATGCTCTTGTGACGTTCCTGTAGAAGTAGGGTTGGCCAGAACCATATATATATATATATATATACGGTGTAGGTATATACGACATTCTTGGCAGGGAAATCAAGAAATATACGATCATACACGGCGTATATATACGGTTCTGGCCAACCCTATGTAGAAATTAGCGGCACTGGAACACAACGCACCAGCAGTTGTGCAGCTTCCTGTATCTGCACAGCATCAGAAGAGGACGGCTCAACTTTGGTGATGTCCAGCTCCTCAGGGCCGTCCTGGTCAGGCAGGTGCACATTTATTTCCTTTTAACGACGGTTTTGGGCAGTGCATCACAGCAGCAAACACAGCCGTGGAGTTCTGTCTGGCATGAGCACGTTTGTTTGATAACAATTTCCAAACTCTTCGTCCCATGCAAACATGTTGAATAAAAAGTTGGTAAATTCAGAAAAGTATCAAGTTGAGAGCCTTTCCAAACACACCCTATCATCACGCACTTTTACTTTCTAAAGCAAATGGCACAAAATAGGTGTTGCATGGTATGGGTCAGGAGGGTCCGTAAAAAAATACATCTAGCATAGCTGCCACGTGCTCACAAATCCACCCTGCTGGTTTTTCGTAGTCATTGTAAGCTACATCTAGTTGCATCTAGCAGCTGTAAACTGCAGTAGTATGTTGTCAGGCGCATGCATAAGACACACAAACACACGTACGCACACTCAATCACACACATACACACAAACACACACACAGGCACACACATACTTACACACAGGCATGCACACACAAAAGACACAGACACTCACTCTCTGTAACAACAGAGTGCAACGCACCTGAATCGGGGAGACAGACATAGCATCGTAGTGCAGACCGTCGTATAAGAGCATCACACGCTCAGGATAACCTGACAGATGTACTGATGCAAGTTCAGTTAACAAGGTTCTCTCAGGCAAAAAATAAGCGTCAGTATTGCACAGGCAGGGAGTGTCATGCAAGAGCATTACACGCTCTGAGTCTCCTGAAAAAGGTGAGGATGCCCAGCAATTTGGTGAGGTACGTATATTAGGCCATACAGCCAAACATAAATCAGGCGTGCACATATGTATCAAACTTGACTGGTGTCACTTGCTTGGCGCCTTGCAAGGGGGGAAAGGCACTTAAATTTAAAGACCTGCAGGCACAAGTCATGCCTAAGGTTGGCCAGAACCGTATACATACGGTGTATATACAAATTTCTTGGCAGGGATTTCATCAAACATGCGGTTATGTGTCATATTCGGTGTAATTATATGGTTCTGGCCAACCTTAGGCACCTTTTGTATAATATATATATACATATATATATATATATATATATATATATATATATATATATTATACGGTACATATATATACGATGTGACACTGGGTGTGCATAATTATATGGTTCTGGCCAACCTTAGGCACCTTGTGTATATATATATATTACCTTGTGTATATATATATTATATATATACGGTACATATATATATACGATGTGACACTGGGTGTGCATATACGGTTATGGCCAACCCTAGTTATGCCGGCCGCATAATGCTTGTGGCACCGGTCTCAATAAGCAAATATGTATGGTATAAACATCCTGTACAAGACATAATAACCCCGATGTAGGGATGACATAATTATCCCGATGTACATATTTACTACAGATGTTGCTTGGGAATTCCAAAGCAAGGTTAATGTTTGTCACCTATATAGCACTTCAGTCACTTGAGTGAAATAGCCCCGCCCAAAATCAGGACAAGTGGGGGGAAGCATCGCAAGCGATGCTGAAAAGTTGGCGAAGCCTTTTGCGCTGTGAACTGGCAACTTGTGTGTGCTTTGTGCGCGCTTATACATGTGTGTGTGTGTGTGTGTGTGTGTG
>Ga0307947_1003423_pt1 | contig 12749 bp, 12 predicted proteins | sample OrgLakmetagen232_FD_201840 | JGI IMG/M metagenome (GOLD analysis project Ga0307947, IMG submission 201840) | Saline water microbial communities from Organic Lake, Antarctica - #232 | ecosystem: Environmental > Aquatic > Non-marine Saline and Alkaline > Saline | place: Antarctica: Organic Lake...
CGTGCTTCCCCAGATGAAACATTCCTCCACTTGTACCTGCACAACCATGTGTACGTGTATGTGTTGTGTCGTGTGTGTGTGTGTGTGATTGCGTGTCTGTGCGTGCTTCCCCAGATGACACTTTCCTCCACTTGTACCTGCACAACCATGTGTACGTGTATGTGTTGTGTCGTGTGTGTGCGTGTATGTGTGTGTATCAATGTGTGTGTGCGGGCTTCCCCAGATGACACATTCCTCCACTCGTACCTGCACAACCATGTGTACGTATATGTGTTGTGTCGTGTGTGTGTGTGTATGTGTGTGTGTGTGATTGCGTGTGTGTGCGTGCTTCCCCAGATGAAACATTCCTCCACTTGTACCTGCACAACCATGTGTACGTGTATGTGTTGTGTCGTGTGTGTGCGTGTATGTGTGTGTATCAATGTGTGTGTGCGTGCTTCCCCAGATGACACATTCCTCCACTCGTACCTGCACAACCATGTGTACGTATATGTGTTGTGTCGTGTGTGTGTATGTGTGTGTGTGATTGCGTGTGTGTGCGTGCTTCCCCAGATGACACATTCCTCCACTCGTACCTGCACAACCATGTGTACGTGTGTGTGTTGTGTCGTGTATGTGTATGTGTGTGTGTGCTTGTGAGTGTGTAAATGCGTGTGCGCGTGCTTATGTGCGACTATGTATGCTGTTGGGTGTGTGCGTACGTTTGTGTGCTTGAGCACACTCATTTGTGTGTGCTTGATTGGGTGCTTATGTGTGCATGGGCTCACGCATTTATGTAGCGTGGGCATGCCTGATTGGTTGTGACAGTTCAGAATCGCTGAGCAAGTGAGCGAGGCCCATGTACAACAAGCTAATCCATTACTTCTTCCATCTACCACTACTCAGCTATGTGCGTATGTGTGTGCACGTAGCCTGCACTGCAGTAGTTCATGTGTGTGTGTGTGTATGTGTGTGTATGTGTGTGTGTGCATAGCCTGCACTGCAGTAATTCATGTGTGAGAGTTTGTGTGCACATAGCTTGCACTGCAGTAGTTCATGTGTGTGTGTGTGTGTGTGTGTGCGCACATAACATTAAAAACACGCACGTGTACATACACATACAGCTGCACACTTCAAGCGTGGAATAAAGGAAAGCTGTAGTGAAAAAGGGGTGGGTGCACACACAAAGCTGTACAAACACACTTGCACATACACACACGCGCACACACACAAAGCTGTACAAAAGCATGCGCAAATACACACAAAAAAGGTACAAACACATGTGCACATACACACCTGCACACGCACACAAAGCTGTACAAACGCATATGCACATACACACACACGCACACACACACATACAAAAAGCTGTACAAACTTATGTGCACGTACAAATACAAAGCAGTAGGTTGCACAAAATATAGGATTCAATTCCTGAGTACTGCCCGGCCAATGCCAATTTCAGTGTGAATAACCTGCACTTGCATCAAAGCACACAGCTCCCTTTTGGTGATGTTCATCCCCACGAACATACCCAAGCACATTCAAACAAGCACACGCCTTATGACATGCACGTACTGAAAAGAAAAAGAAAAAGAGGAACCATGCAGGCAGTCAAAGACCACTCCCCCTGCACGTATTGACAACTACAAACAAACACACACACACACTCACACACACACACACACACCCTGAAGGTGTGCTGTCCACGGTGAAAAGCAAGCTCCCCATGCACTCTGAGCTCATGCTCGCCTCAATCTTGTGACTCAGCTCGGCTGCCAGCAGCCTCGCTTGATGAGCCAGGAGCAGGCGTCGCAAGATGGGACGGAAGCTCACCGCCAAATCAGACTCTGTGTGTGTGTATTGCATGCGCGTGTGTACGTTAGCATGTACTCATGACTAGGTGTGACTGCGTGTAGGGAGGTGAAGAGCACACGAACACACACACGCACACACACACGCACACACACACGCACACACATACGTGCACACACACACAGACGCACACACACACACACGAACACACACACGCGCGCACACACACGCACACACACACACACACACACACACACATCGAGAGTAGGAGGGTTTGGCTGGGCTGTGTCCCATGTGCGTGCTCATGTAACCCATTCATGCATAGCATGTGTGTGCTGATGCATTCACGCTCAACAAATGGTGTCACGCCCGCACGACTTTGCACCCCAACATGCCCAACAGACGGCAATGGACGTAATGCCAGCACAATCCTACACCCTCACGTTCGGCAAACGCTAGTGTGCGTTTATGCCCAAACATTATATGTCCAAACATTATGTGTCCAAACATTATATGTCCAAACATTATATGTCCAAACATTATATGTCCAGCTTGCCGTAACCTTGATACGTGATGTGTACGTACAGCTCTCAGCAGGAGATCCTCCAGACACAAGTTTACATATTGTGTGCATATACGAGTTGTGCTGGGAATTGTGCGCGTAACCTGGTTGTGTTGCATGTATTGCATATACTGGTTGTGTTGCATATGCACACAACCACCTTTTAAATTCCAGTTCACCCCAAGCACAAGCAACGGCATCTGCATCAATGTAACTCGCAGCACAGTGCACGATGTCTTAATAATGAAGAAATAACCAAGGGAGAGAACAAGCCTAATAGGGCGCGCGGTTTCAGCAGCTTTTTGCATTTTGTTCCAGGACTGTGCATGCGCTCCCACACAGCCATACACAGCCATACACCCACACCCACACCCACCCACCCACAAACACACCCACACATACACAACACGCACACTCACCCACATCCTGGCAGCAACCTGCACTCATGACTTTGCAGGGCGGCGCCGGCTAGCAGAGAGCGCTCCCACACAGCCAGACACAGTCACAAACACACCCACACCCACACATATACACACACGCACACTCACCCACATTCTGGCAGCAACCTGCACTCATGACCTTAAAGGGCTGCGCTGGCTAGTAGAGAGTGTGGCTGCCATTTCTCACAGCCATACACACACCCACACCCACACCCACACATACACACACACGAACACTCACCCACATCCTGGCAGCAACCTGCACTCATGACTTTGCAGGGCGGCGCCGGCTAGCAGAGAGCGCTCCCACACAGCCAGACACAGTCGTAAACACACCCACACCCACACATACACACACACGAACACTCACCCACATCCTGGCAGCAACCTGCACTCATGACCTTGAAGGGCTACGCCGGCTAGCAGAGAGCGTGGCTGCCATTTCTCACAGCCATACACACACCCACACCCACACCCACACATACACACACACGAACACTCACCCACATCCTGGCAGCAACCTGCACTCATGACCTTGCAGGGCGGCGCCGGCTAGCAGGGAGCGTGGCTGCCATTTTCCAGCTCATCAACATGCATCGTCAAAAATATAAAGGCAACCACCACGGCCCCTCTCATTGTCATGTTTACACAGGCATCATCGTCATTGAGCTCCATCTCACCTTGCAGGGGGCCGGCGGTCAGCAGGGACGCGGACGCCTTTGACAACTCCTGGGCAAAGAGATCCTGAGGCAGCTGGAAGAAGCTCAGCACCTGGTCTAGGTCTGAGAGGCTGAGGGCCTTTGCGTCAGAGATGCTGAGGGTGGCCAGGGCGTGGCCTAGAGTGTGGCCCCTACAAAAGCAGTCAAATTTACACAGCAGTTGGTAGGCACACTTTTGCCATCAAAAGTCATGTGTAGGATTGGCCAGAACCTCATATATACGGTGCATATATGGTGTTATTGGCAGGGAAAACGTAAAATATACGGTCACATGTCATATACGGTGTATATGTACGGTTCAGAGCAACAACAAAATATGAACTTATTGTATATGTACGGTTCAGAGCAACAACAAACCATGAACTTATTGTTTTCTTATGAGCAGGCTAGCAGTCGCACGCTTTGACTGAAGGCCTGTCCTTGTCAACCTTGTCAACCTTGTATGTACAGTTCTGGCCAACCCTCATCATGTGGCCTGCCAGGCTGAGGGCCTTCAGAGTCAGAAATGCTCAGGACGTGGCCTAGAGTGCGACCCTTACAAAGTCAATAATAACAAATGCGGCCCTTACAAAGTCAATAATAACAAATGCGGCCCCTACAGAGTCAATATTAACAAATGCGGCCCCTACAAGTCAATGATGATGCACATGCTTCGATCACTATCGCGTCTGTGCATGGCGGAGGGCCTTTTCGCGCGGAAACGCAGCACAGAGATTGCATGGCAGTAGCTGTGGGGGTCCGCACGGACACTAGGACGTGTGTGGGCCGGCGGTTTTTGGTTTAATGGTGTGGGGGAGGGTAACAACGAAAGACTGTACAAGCATCTCATCAAGAAAAAATTGATTTCTACAAAAGCTTTAATGTTCCGACGCACGGAGAGGTAATCTATTGTCCACTAAGGGGACTTTCTCCTAGGGGTTCCCCTTCTTCTGCCTGTAGCTGAAACACAGCTTTTTACTATTTCTCACGGGCTACAGAACCAGCAGCAGCGCGTTTGTGTCCAGCAGGTTCGGAATCATACAAGGGTCTGGCCATTTCTCTGGCTCACAAAAACACAGGTTTAGCAGGCGGAAGGGGGAAGGTGGAAGGTGGAAGGGCGGGCTAGTAAACAAGCAGTAATATGGATGCCTCGGCATGCTGCCTGCACAAGGACTGGTCATTGACGGCATTACAAAGAATGTGATGAGTTACTGAGCAGGTCTGACAGGCTGAAAGATTTTGCAGGGGTTTGGTTTGAGATCACTAGGCGAGGGCACAAACACAACAACACACACACACACACACACATACACTGCACGCATACAGACACACACACACACACGCACACATGTATGCACATATACACACATATAAGCAGACTCATAAGCAAACACGCAAACACTCACAGCATAGCACACACCTGTACAGCTCGAATACTAGGGGGACGAGCTTGAGGAGTTCCTTTGGGATGTTGTTCAAGGGGTCTAGGTCCACTTGGCCACTCGAGCCACTCCTCTCTGCCACCCCTGTGTATGAGTGCACGTGTTTGTGTGTGTGTGTTGTGTGTGTAGGCATGCTGTTCTCAGCCACTCTTGAATTTGGACATGCACTGGCTAGCAGGTGTCAAGCCCTCGCACAAATCCGCATCGTTTCGGGTGCATGGTTTTCATCGCATGTGCGGCAACTTGCGATTGCCGCGCATGCATGACTCAGGTGCTGGGTGACAAAAGCAGTTGCGCGTTTGCATCACAGGATGATCACACTCTTAGGTGAGCAGCATTTCGTGTGCGTGCGCGTGTGTGTATGTGTGTGTATGTGTATGTGTATGTGTATGTGTGTGTGTGTGTCCCTCTTGAGGGCACCCTCACCAAGGTCTTGGATGATGCATGGCAGGAGGCTCTCAGGGAAATGCTTCAGCTCTGCCCCTGTCAGCCTGTGAGAGGGTGTGACAGGTGCAAGTATGGTTAGCATTACTGTCAGGAAGTGTGGTTAACACTGTGGGCGGGTCCTGCCCCTGTCAGCCTGTGTGAGGGTGTGACAGGTGCAAGTATGGTCAGCATTACTGTCAGCAAGTGTGGTTAACATTGTGGGCGAGTCCTGCCCCTGTCAGACTGTGTGAGGGTGTGACAGGTGCAAGTATGGTTAGCATTACTGTCAGCAAGTGTGGTAAACACTGTGGGCGAGTCCTGCCCCTGTCAGCCTGTGTGAGGGTGTGACAGGTGCAAGTATGGTTAGCATTACTGTCAGCAAGTGTGGTTAACACTGTGGGCAAGTCCTGCCCCTGTTACTGCAAGGGTGTGACAGGTGACAGATACAGGGTACCATGAACACGGTTGGCACGTGCAGGTGTTGGCCAGAACCATATATATATACGGTGTACATACGGTAATTTTGGCTTGGAGATCACCAGATCTACCGTGTATATATACGTATATAAACGGTTCTGGCCAACCCTACAAGTGTGGATAACACCGTTGGCGAGACGGGCAGCACACAGCTGTCTGTTGACGATGGTTTGGACCTTAAAAGGCCGCAATGCTGCAGGGCAAGTGCCACCACGATGGCAGGTGTTGCTGAAGCAGTACGTGTAGCTTTGCAAAAGGCCGCAATGCTGCAGGGCAAGTGCTGTAGTGTTAGGGCGCTGCCGTAGCAATTGTCCTGATGTAAGTGGCCCTCCTAAAAGCTACACGTACCTGCTTCAGCAACGCGCGTGCAAAATGCCGGAAGTACTTATGGCGCTGAGAAGCTTCTGCTTCTATGGGCACGCTTTGCATGCACTGTGCTTCAGGCAGTTTCAAGAAGGGAACACTCACCGGTGCTTGTTACCAGATACATCAAACTCAAAAATGAAATCAGATGGCTGAAGAGACACCTCCTTGCCCCACCACTTGGACAAATTGAACATTCTTCACCTCACTAAAAATTAATCAGGTGATTTAACTCATCAGTGTAATATACTTTTCATTGATTGATTGATTTGGTTTGAGGGGGTACACACCTGAAGCACAGGTGATGCTTGGAAGCTCCGCCACTTATCGCAACGAGCACATTGCATGTGCACGTGCACTCATGCACACACATACACGCACATTTGTACACATGCACAAAAACACACAAATGCGCGCGCGCACACACACACACACGCACACACACACACACACACACACACACACACACACACACACACACACACACACACACACACACACACACACACACACGCACGCGCACGCGCATGCACACGCACATGCACACACACATATACACACATACACACACACAAACACACATGCACAGATAGGCACACACAGAACACAGACACACACAGGCAAACACAGACACACGTGCACACACACACGCGCGCACAAACACACACGCACATGCGCACACACATACACTCGCACACACATATACACACATACACACACAAACACACATGCACAGACAGGCACAAACAGAACACAGACACACAGAGACACACACAGACACACGTGCACACCCACACAGACACAAAGAAACACACGCACACACAAACACACGATCACACACACATATACGCTCACACTGCCTGCAGGCCTTTGGTTACTGCAACAAAGGGCTTAGCGTGATGCAGGGTGCAGATGCCCCAGCTCACCATGACCCATCCAAAGGTGCGCATTTCGCACACAAACACACACACACACATAAATACACACACAAGCAATTACACACATATACACGCTCACACACACACAGACATGACCCTCACACGAGACACACACACGCACGACACACACATATATGCACACACACTTAAACACATACACACGCACGAAACTACAATCACACGCTTACCCACACATCAGAACACAACGCGTTGCATGCATACAAAGTACATACAAGACATTATTCAGGCAAGGACTCATGCACACACACACTCATGCACACGCATATTCATACGTACACACATGTAGTACGTACGTGCACACACACACGCGCGCACACACACAACATGCACACGCACACGCTCACACGCACACGCTCACACACACATACACACACACTTACACACACACACACACATCACAAACAACGCACACACAAACAGAGCCAACGGACTTTGTGGCCACCAACAAGTCCCTCCGTTGCTGTTTTGTGTGCCGGTTGGTGAAGTCTGAACGCCAGGTAATACTGTTACTAGACCATAGATGCTTTGCAATTTCTGTTGGCTTGTTCTTCATATACAGCACATATACACACACGCATGCACACACACATACACACATACATGCACACATACACACGCACGCACGCACGCACACACACACACACTCACACACACACACACACGCACACGCACGCACACACACACACATACACACAGTTTGTGGAGTCTGGGTGCGACAACTGCCCTTGGTTGGAACTTGAAGAGGAGCCAGCAAAGGTGCAGGATTGTACGACATCAAACTTCTCAGGGTAGGTGGTTGGTGGTCGCATCAGTGTATAAAGCGGAATGTGTGTGTCTTTCGACCTGTTCACGAAGGTTGGGCTGAATGTTGCACACGCAAGACAGCACACGACCTCCGAGGCAGGTAACTTATTTGATCAATAAATGCGGAAGAAGTGTGCTGGAATGGTTTCTTGGTTTTGTTCAATAAATGCGGTAGAAGTGTGCTGGAATGGGTTTTGGTTTTGTTCTGAATGGATTTACGTGTGCACCTCTCTGAGCGGATTTTCGGGCAGGTTGGCTCCACGTGCTCAACATACTTACAGGCAGGCTCTTTCTCCCTTTTTTATTCCTTGGCTACTTAACCCTTACAGATTGGATAAGTGAGTTGAGGGTTGAGGGTTTGTTCCACGTTCCACTGTAAACGTGTAGGGTTGGCAGAAGCCGTAGTTTTACACGTAAATGACCATATATATGGTGATCTCCCTGCCTAAAATACCGTATACACACTGTATATGATTCTGGCCAACCCTACAAATATGCAATATAATTCCCAATTCACATAACGTGCACGCATCATGATCATACACACGGCCTGAAACATTGTGCAGCCACGTGCACACAGCGCACACACATTCACATACACACACACACGCACACGCACGCCCACAAAATGCAACACACACATATGCACACACTGACGCACTCGAACCCTTGCGGCACAGGTCATAAACAACACACACGGACATGCAAGCTTGCAAAACATAAAGGAGCGTACATACAACACACACCACACTCTTATGAATACAACACACACATCCACGCACACACACAAACACACACATTCCCGCACACACACATACGCACCATATACACACACACGCCCGCACGAATGCACATACGCACCATATACACGCACACATACATACACCCGCCCGCACGCACGCACGCACACAAACACACACACAACACTACAAATACACGGTTACAAACACGTACTGACGCACCAACACACACAACACTACACATTACACACACAACACTACAATCACACGCTTGCACGTACTGACGCACCAACACACACAACACTACACACTACACACACAACACTACAAACACACGCTTGCACGAACTGACGCACCAACACACACAACACCACACACAACACACACAACACTACAAACACACGCTTGCACGTACTGACGCACCAACACACACAACACTACACACATAACACACACAACACTACAAACACACGCTTGCACGTACTGACGCACCAACACACACAACACTACACACACAACACACACAACACTACAAGCACACGCTTGCACGTACTGACGCACCAACACACACAACACTACACACACCACACACAACACACAACACACACAACACTACAAGCACACGCTTGCACGTACTGACGCACCAACACCCTCTGCACACCTTCTTAGGCTCATTACCGTGCTGGATCCCAAGACAAGCTGGGCCAGCAAGTGGTTGCATTTAGGTAAGAATTGGTTCCATGTGTGAATAGCGGTTGCATCTAGGCGAGAACTGGGGTTCCATGTGTGAATAGTGGTTGCATCTAGGCGGGAACTGGTTGTATTTGTAAACAAGTATGGTTGCTTGCAGGTAACCCATATTGGTTGCCGATAGGACTCGTTGCGTGCAGGTCGCAGTTCGTTAGGTGTAGGTAGGAACTGGTTGCGTGCAAGTACAAGTGGAGAATAATAGTTGGTTGCGTGCAGGTAGCAGTTCGTTAGGTGTAGGTAAAAACTGGTTGCTTGCAAATAGCAATGGCCAAAAATGTAGTGGACAAGTGTGTGTGTGGGTGGGTGGGTGGGTGGGGGTGGGTGTTCAAGGAGGTGGGCATGGGGCGTTGGCCTAAACCATATGCATGTACATTTTCAGAGGGCATGGCTGTTTGTGGTTGCAGTACTTGCATGATCTCCAGTTCCTACGCTTCCCTCCTCTACTAATTGGTATTGCTCAGTTCCTACTTTTGGCTTGGAATCTATACTGTTTATACTGTATGTTATGCATGGCGCATATACATTGTAAGCAAGGGGATGTTATTAGGTACCATGTGCCGTACATAATTAGGGTTGGCCAGAACCGTATGTACACACCGTATAAGACCGTGATTTCCCTGCTAATAATACCATATGTGCACCGTATATACAAATACATGTATGGTTCAGGCCAGCCTTGGTCACACATACATGGTCATACATGGTCACACATGGTCATACATGGTCATACATGGTATTCCTGGCAGGAAATTCACCATTATACGGTCACATACAGTGTATATATATAATAAATGGTTCTAGCCAACCTTAGATATAAGGTTCTGGTCACCCTGCACAACAACTTCCTGGTTTCACCTGTAACATGTGAAAGCAATGTACCTGTCGCACAATTTCGAGTTAACTCCTTTTGGCCGCTACACTGCATGACCGCCTTTACCTTGTATTTTGTGAGGTGCACACATTCTTGGCCAGCGTGCGCGTGTCTCCAAACATATTTGCTCCAAACATATTTGCCTTCCCGACCCTACCCCACTTTCAGGCGTACGTACTAACAAAACAACCTAAGACACACACAAACTGCACCTCTGCTACGCAGTCAAGTCTGTGCCTGGCGCGTATGCCATGGTCATCAATGACGACATATGCCGGGGGCAGTGCAACACACACACACAATCACACACACACACACATATACACATACACACACATACACGAACACACAAACTGCACCTCTGCTACGCAGCCAAGTCTGTGCCTGGCGCGTATGCCATGGTCATCAATGACGACATGCCGGGTGCAGTGCAAGACATGCTAGAGGACAGAGGCATCAGAGTGCAGCACACACACGCGCAGTAGCAGCAGAGTGCAGCTCGCACACACACACACACGCAGTAGCAGCAGATTGCAGCTCACACATACACACACGTGCAATAGCAGCAGAGTGCAGCTCACACACGCACAGTAGCAGCAGAGTGCAGCACGCACACGCACAGTAGCAGCAGAATGCAGCACACACATACACACACGCGCAATAGCAGCAGAGTGCAGCTCACACACACACGCGCAGTAGCAGCAGAATGCAGCACACACATACACACACGCGCAATAGCAGCAGAGGCGTATGTCGACTGTGCAGCAGCGGTCAATGTCAGCACACCACTGTACGGTGCAAGGTTAGCTAAGGATACGGGAGTGAGTGCTGCAGCGTGCACACACGCAATAGCAGCAGAGGCTTTTGCTAAGTGTGCCGCTGCAGTCAAAGTCAGAGTGCTGCAGCACGCGCGCGCACACACACACACACACACACACACACACACACACACACACAATAGCAGCAGAGGCGTATGCTGATTGTGCCGCTGCAGTCAGCAAAAGTCAGCACATACACCGTGCACAGTGCAAAACTTGCTCGAGGTCAGGAGTACAGCAAACGCACACACGCGCAGCAGCAGCTATGGCGCCTACAATTGTGCATCAGCTCGCCTGCTTGCACGGTTGAGAGGATAGGGGCATCGAAGTGCAGCACACACACATACATTCACAATGACAGCCGTGGCTTTTTGTGCAATGGCAATCGACCAGAATCTTATTGCTGGTGTGCCATATTGCTGGGCGTTGAGTACTCTCTTTGTGTAGAACGTCCACCTGAGGTTCTTACTTTTGCAATCAAATTGCCGTAAAATGGCATTTTAAACTGCCTACATATGCTGATGTGGGCAGTGCTGAAGAACTTGCCAGATAGAGGCTTGCCTTGAGAACATGTCACGTTAAAAAGAGACTGAGACGCTACAGAGTAACGTTAACCTTGAAATCACGTACTACTAGGCAAAAGTTGAATTGATGACAAGCAAGCTGAAGAGCGACTCCAGCCACTGCTCATTACATGTCTATACCCATATGGATGCATGCATGACACATATAAGGTTTACAAGATTTACAAGGAAGGGCCTTCAGTCAAAGCACGACACCATGTGGTGTCACACATACACACCACACATGCACACATACAATGGTTACGATGAGGGGTGACCTTCAGCCAGGTTGTTTGGCTGATCGGCTGCATATAAACATACACACCACACATACACACATGCTAACAAAGCCTTGACACGATCTGACAGAAGTATGCTCATGCGACAGGAAGTACATGTGCTCGGCCCAAAGTCAGTAATAAATGACCTGCTGAGATCATTTTGTTTTGTGTTGGGCTTGTAGGAGGTTAACCTTATAACTGACAACACCAAATGACGAGGAGCCAGTAACCCAAAAAGCAGAGCAGGAGCGCATTAAGAAGTAGCATTTGGCCTTGTAATTTTGACATATGGTAAAGCGCTCCTCACCATAGAAAAGGAAAAGGAGCTATTTTGGTATCAGGTACCACAAAACTTCACAGATTAGAAAAAATCGATGGGGATGAAAAGGATTGCACAGGCTTGACCTGAAACCGGCTCGTAATGAGAGTTGATAATGGTAATGGAAAGCAAGAGCGCGTCGGGCATGGACAAGCTTGGCTGCGTAATTGACAGAATGTGAATGAAGCTTGGAAGCAAGTTCCTTAACTCTTTGAGACTCAAGACCAAGCTCCTAATAGGCTCCAGCATGTGATTGTTGTAGACGGTGCCACCCACTCCCAAAAGGATTGTCATATCAAATTACCATCACTGCAATGTCACGCCCAATCGTTGGCAGCGACGAATCGTGTGACGGAGCAGTTAAATTGGTTGACAGTTGAGAGTTTCTTTATGTCTTGTTCAATAAGCTGGATGGCCAGTCTTATTGATAACCTTTATCTTC